>MDSW01134505.1_pt1 | contig 10476 bp, 9 predicted proteins | sample 811171 | NCBI WGS metagenome assembly MDSW01 (sample SAMN05326641, study PRJNA326480) | marine metagenome | isolation source: seawater | place: Atlantic Ocean: North West | collected 2012 | reverse complement strand
TTATTTTCAACAACTACTCTTGCTCAACCTGGAGCACACGGGGGAATGCTAAGTTTCAAACTATTTGAAAATGGACAATTCGTTAACTTGCCTAATAAAAATTGGGAAATTGTACCAAAGAATATAATTTTTGCCGATAGTACTGACCATCAATTAGTATATGCTTTATTGGAAAATAGTCGAAAAACTGACTTTTATTATGTGATTCCAGAACCGACACCAGCTGGAGGAAAAGTTCAAGATGATTTTTATTTAGACATAGTTCATAAAGGAGATACTATGCGTATATTTCCGCCAAGCATTCAATATCAGAGTATTGAGTTAGACAGCATCCCATTCAAAAAAGGCACCTATAAAATACCACAACACATTTATGACCTAAAGGAGATTTCAAAAAAGAGAAAAGGATATTATGATAAAGTTCCTGTTCCAAATATTTATGGTGATTGGGATTTATTTAGGAGAGATACATATAAATGTTATATAGAAAAAACAGAAGATATAGATTATGAGTCTTTTTACGGTAGAAACTATTCTGATTCCAAAAACGATTGGCGAAATTGGCAGTATTTGTACATCCCCGAAACTAATTCAAATTATTATTTCTATGAAAATACAATTGTGAAATACGTATATCGTTCAAGGGAAGTGAGAATTTATGAGGTAAAAGACTATTCCGATATTCATCATTTTTATAGTGGCACACCACGGGTAAGCACCCTGTTTTATAAAAATAATACTGTATTTGCGATAATAAACAAGGGTAACAATATTAGAGGAATCTACAAACTACACTTTGTTGAAGAAAATCCAAATAAAAATTTATCTTATTTAGAAGAGAAACAAGTAGAAGAAGAGTATGAGGCTTATATTAAAATGTTAGAATCTCGTTATAAACAAAACAAGGAATTTAGAGAAAGAGAAAAACATCAAGCAACAGAAAGATTTGTGGAAATTATGAAAGAATTAGAATATAAAAAAAACAATTGAAACAGCCGAAGTAACCACTACCCACAACACGAGGCTATAAGCAAGCGGGCGGACAGTGAATTACGAAAGGTTTTGGCATTTTAGCTACATTTGTTCGGTCGGACAGGTTGGAGATTTTAAAGCCCGCCTGCTCATAGCCCGGGAACGTTGGTTGCAAGTTAAAAAACATATGAAATATTCTTTACTTATTCTTCTGCTTCTTTTAATGTCTTGTGATTCTAAAGAGCAAACTGAATTCCCTAGGTTAAATTCTGATTATGTGCTTTACGGACTGATGATTGAAAAATATAGTTCCTCAACTCATTCAATTGAGGACGAGATGTATTCTGTAATAAACAAAAATGATTTGTCAAGTTTAAAGAATGCAGAAAAGTATGATAGTTTGACAATTGATTATAAACTGTATTTAGAAAATGTGTTTCAGAAAATATTAGAAAACGCTACAACTAATTCAGAAATGGATTATAGTGGTGACTTGTCCAATAAATCTATCACAAATGATTTGTTTTTTTCTAAGGATACTATTAATGATTATGGAAATGAATTTTTGACAAAACAAGAAAAATATAGACTTGCAATATTGACCTTTGTTGAAAATAGTCAATTGAAAAATCGCATAAACCTCCTATTAACTTCAGATGACTCAGCAGACAGAAATGGTTACAAAATAAATTATTTAGAATATCATTTCAGAGATATACCACCGATTGCTGTAATGTTTTATATTAAATATATGCAGAATTCAATAGTTAGCTTTGAGAATGAGTATTTTAAAAATTTAGCTTTAGAATAATAAAACCAGCAACCAACAATGGCTCCTATGAAAAGCACTAATCCCGTTCTTCAAAAATAATATAAAACAAAATGCAAAAGATTTGGCTTGTGGATAATCCGAAAAGGAAATTGCTTATTTACAGGCCTACTTCTTTTATACTAAACGTTAGCAGTAATCTGCAGCCACGTCTTTAAACAAAGAAAATGAACCAATCCGACCTCATAATTTTAAATTTTATTGAAATAAGGAGAAAGAGTATAAAATTATGGAATGGGCTACCAAAAAACTATTATAATTGGAAACCTGACGAAAAAGCGATGTCTGCGATAGAAATGATTAGGCACGTATTAGAAGCCGATTATGGATGGAATATTATTATCAACCAAGGAGATATGACAAATTACCAAACACCTTGGAAAAATCGCCCCTTAATTAGCGTAGCCAGTGAACTTGAGTTTGCCGAACCATATAGAGAAAAATTTTTGGAAAGTGTTCGACAATTTTCAGATATAGAATTAAACCAAACCGAAATCGTTCACCCAGGAAATGGAGAAAAGAAAACCCTCGGAAAATATTTATTGCGAATTGGATATCACGAATCTGTTCACGCGGGACAATTTCTATCATATTTAAGAGCGATGAAAATTAATCGACCTGAAATATGGGATTAAAAATAAAAACATTACTGCCAATAATGGTAACCGCTGCATAGCCCCTTTAAATACTGAAACAATATAAGCCGTTTTAAGCGGCTTTGTTTTTACATGTGTAGTAAATAGGCAAAAAAAATCCCGCTACAAACATAGCGGGATTTTATATATAGCTTATTACTATTAATAATATGTATATCTCCTAACCTGCGCAATATACTTGGCCAAGCGGATTACTTGATGACTATAGCCATACTCGTTATCATACCAAATATAAAGTACTACATTTTTACCATCTTCGGTAACGATAGTTGCGTTGCTGTCATAAATAGCAGGGGCAGATGAGCCAACAATATCACTGGATACAAGCTCATTGCTCAATGAATATTTTATCTGCTCAACCAGATCGCCTTCCAGGGCGTATTTTTTCATCGTACTGTTAATTCCATCCAGTGTGGTAGGGGTTGCAACTTCTAAATTTAAAACAACCAAAGAACCATTTGGAACAGGAACACGAATTGCGTTGCTGGTAAGTTTTCCAGCCAGTGAAGGTAATGCTTTTGCAACGGCACTTCCTGCACCGGTTTCAGTAATAACCATATTTAATGCTGCAGCACGGCCACGGCGGTATTTACTGTGCATATTGTCTACCAAATTCTGGTCGTTTGTATAGGCGTGAATTGTTTCCAAATGCCCACGAACCACTCCAAAAGAATCCTCAACGGCTTTTAAAATAGGAGTGATGGCGTTTGTGGTACAAGATGCGGCTGAAAAGATATCTACTTTATTCGGGTCATATTCGTTTTGGTTCACCCCGTGAACGATGTTCGGCACTCCTTTTCCTGGAGCGGTAAGCAAAACCTTTGAAGTTCCTTTAGCTTTTAGATGGCGGCTAAGTGCCGCATCATCACGGAAAGCTCCGGTATTGTCAATAACCAAGGCGTCCTCAATTCCGTATTGTGTGTAATCAATATCTTCAGGGTTGTTTGCTGAAATGATATGAACGGTAGTCCCGTTAATAACCAACGCGCTGTTTTCAAGGTCGGTACGCACGGTTCCGGGGAAATCGCCGTGTACAGAATCATATTGAAGCAAAGTTGCTCTTTTGTCCAGCACCGTTTGATCCATTTTTCCACGAACTACAATGGCACGAAGGCGAAGCTGGTTTCCTTGACCGGTGCGTGTCATAAGCTCACGAGCCAACAAGCGACCAATTCTTCCGAAACCATAAAGAACGACGTCTTTAGGAACAATGTTTTTGGTTTCTTTGGCATTTTTCAATTTATCGGAAACGAATGCTAGTGCATTTGAATATTTATCATCTTCCAAATGGAACTCATAGGTTAGCTTTCCGATATCCAATTTTGCGGGTGGAAGATCCAAGGTTTTGATGGCCTGCGCGATTTCAACGGAGTCAAAGATTGATATTGGCTTTTGAACAAATTCGCCAGCATATTCGTGAAGATTCAAAATTTCACTTACGTTACGATCTATAAGCTGGTTGCGGAAAAGTACCAGTTCAATGGACTTATCGTACCAAAGATCACTAACGATTTTAATAAACTCTACTGAAGCTTTTCGGCGGTCAGTTTGAAAAGAAAGTTCTTTTTCATAAACGTCATCAAAACTCATATGGAAGGATTTTTAAAGGGTTTAAAATTTGGTGCAAAAGTACTCTTTTTCATCGTTTTGATGAAATATATTCTAAAAAATAAAACCACGAATCAACGAATATTGGTAATAATAATTCGTGGCTTCGTGGCTTAAAAATTTCAACTTAAAATATGTTTTAAAATGATTCCGTCATAGCTACTACCTAAAAATAAAGGAATTGATTTTTCCGGCTGTGTCCATAAAAGTCATTTTAATTGGGGAACGATAGTTTCGTTGTGTCATAATTCGCTTAACATCATCAATGTCATTGACGGTTTCGTCATTAATCTGGGTGATGATAATTCCCTCAAGTTTGTATTGTGCAATTTCTGGTGTGAGGGCGCGAGTAACAGTTACACCGTTTTTAAGGCCACGCTCTTTGAGTTCTTCAGGAGAAGTGTTTTTTACCTCCAACCCAAGATCGTCGATGGAGAAAGTTTCCAGTTTTACGAGAGTTACCGGTACTTTTCTTTCCTTGCCGTTGCGAAGAATAGTTACTTCCACCACATCGTTTGGTCTTTTGGAGCCTAAATAACCAGAAAGATCCGCAAATTTTGAAACCTTATAGCCATCCAATTGCTTGATTATATCGCCCTCCTTTATTCCGGCCTTATCTGCGCCGCTACCTTTTTCAATTCCGCCTACAAAAACGCCTTCGGTGTCGTTAATTCCATATTTTTCCACAATCTGTGGGTTTATATTTCCTACTTGAATACCTAAAATGCCACGCTGCACATTTCCGTATTCCAAAATATCCTCAATCACTTTTCGGGCGTTATTGGAAGGAACGGCGAAGGAGTAGCCCACATAACTTCCGGTTTCCGAGGTGATCGCAGTGTTTATTCCAATCAATTCGCCACGGGTATTTACCAAGGCGCCGCCACTATTACCACGGTTTACCGCGGCATCGGTTTGAATGAATGATTGTGGATTGCCGTCAAATTGGTTCAAGTCGCGCGCCTTTGCACTTATAATTCCAGCGGTTACGGTTGAGGTTAAGTTAAAAGGATTACCAACGGCCAAGACCCATTCGCCAATTTTTACATTGTTTGAATCGCCAAAAGGTATAAAAGGAAACTCTTCATTACCATCAATCTTTACAAGGGCGATGTCGGTATTTGGGTCGGTACCGATCAATTTGGCTGTATAGGTTTTGTTGTTATTTAAGGTAACCTCCAGGTTTGTGGCGTTCGCTATTACGTGATTGTTGGTTACAATATAACCATCGGGCGAAATGATGACGCCGCTTCCGCTACCCACGCGAGCCCGGGGCTGGCCGCCTCCTTGAAAGTATTCAAATATATTGGTGGGCTGTGTGCTCACACTCATATTTTTAACGTGTACTACTGCGTGTACTGTTTTTTCCGCCGCATCGGTAAAATCTGTATTCATTTCGGCAGCTGCCGCAGAAAAGCTAGTGGGGATAAAGTTTGAAGTTTTTTTGGGCTCGAAGGATATATAATCCTTTTTTTCAAAAAATTTATAACCTCCAAGTGTAACTGCGCCCGCAAACAGCGCTACCAGAAATAAACGGAATGTCTGTTTCATTTTATATTGAATTTTATGATTAATAAAAAATTATGTTGCAAAACACTTTTTTCAAGATTAGCATTTTAGATTGCTATAAGTGTTTTCATACCTGAGAAATCAAGAAAAAACACTTTTTTGAAGAAACATTATTTAAATACTCCCACAAATTTAACAACCATGACTAGAAAAAAGTATGCCAAGAAGGGGTATTTAACTTGTATTTAACGTGATAACTTTCCTGAAAGCTGGGGTGGCTTTTTATATCTTTGTGCGCGTATGGAATTCACCTTTTATAAATATCAGGGCACGGGAAACGATTTTGTGATTATCGATAATCGTGATGAATTTTTTCCAAAAGAGAATACGGCACTCGTTGCCCAAATCTGTGATCGCCGCTTTGGTGTGGGTGCTGATGGGCTGCTTTTGCTGGAAAAACACCCGACCGCAGATTTTAAGATGGTGTATTATAATAGTGATGGCAATCTAAGCACCATGTGTGGTAATGGCGGAAGATGCATTGTGCATTTTGCAAAATTTCTGGGAATCATTTCGGAGAAAACCAACTTTGAAGCGGTGGACGGAATGCACGAGGCAAGGGTTGACAAGGATTGGGTTTCACTAAAAATGAACGATGTGGAAAAGATTAACGTTGCAGAAAATTTCACTTTTTTGAACACCGGATCGCCACATCACGTTGAAATGGTTTCGGGATTACAGAATTATGATGTATTTACAAAAGGAAGAAATATTCGAAATGAAATTTACGGAAAAGAAGGTTCTAACGTGAATTTCGTGGAGCAAATAGCTCCTGCCATTTTTTCAGTGAGAACCTACGAGCGCGGCGTGGAAGATGAAACCCTGTCCTGTGGAACCGGCGTGACCGCCGTTGCCATCGCTATGTTTGAAACCGGTAAAACTTCAGAAAATAGGGTGCTGCTAAAAACACCGGGCGGCCAATTGCAGGTTCGGTTTGAAAAAACCGATTGGGGTTACAGAAATGTGTACTTGGAAGGGTCGGCAACACAAGTCTTTAAAGGAATCTGGCAATGAAAACATTAAAGGGAGAACATATTTTTTTACGCGCCTTGGAGCTTTCAGACCTCGATTTTCTCTATACCTTGGAAAATGACGAATCGCTTTGGGAAGTGAGCAACACCACGACGCCCTATTCTAAATATATTTTACTGCAATATCTTGAAAACAGCCACCGCGATATTTACGATGTACAACAGCTGCGTTTGGCAATTTGCAAAAAGGAAGACCAGGCGCTGGTAGGCTTCATCGATCTTTACGATTTTGATCCAAAACACAGCAGGGTAGGGGTGGGTATCGTAATTTTTTCCGAAGCGGATAAAAGAAAAGGGTATGCATCCGAAGCATTGGGCCTTACTTGCAATTATGCCTTTAAACATCTGAACGTCCATCAAATTTTCGCGGGCATTTCCGAACAGAACCAGGGCAGCATCAAACTATTTGAAAAGGCTGGTTTTGAAAGAGGCGGTTTAAAAAAGGACTGGATTTTTTCAGACGGAAACTATAAAAGTGAATATTTTTACCAGCTAATAAACCCCTAATCCCAAAATCAGAAAAATGTATATAAAAAAAATATTGATAGCTGTCGTTTTGCTCGGTGCCATTGGGATGGGAGCTTTTGCTTGGTATGTTTACGACACCGCTTTTTCGGGCAATACGGCTTTCAATAATAAGGAGGCCCACGTTTATATTCCTACCAACGCAACCATAAATGATGTGGTTGAAGAGCTGGAGCCGCTTTTGCGGGACACGGGTTCATTCGTTACCATTGCGGAACAAAAAAAGTATGCTTCAAATATAAAACCGGGACATTTCATCATTAGAAAGGGAATGACCAATAACGATATTGTAAATACACTGCGAAGCCGAAATATTCCAATTAATGTAAAGTTCAACAATCAAGAGCGTTTGGAAGACCTTGCCGGCCATATTTCAAAACAGATTGAAGCCGATAGTGTTTCGCTCTTGAACGCAATGCGCGATCCGCAATTTTTAAAGGAAGTTGGTTTGAATGAGGAAACCGCCCTTTCATTGTATATTCCGAATACCTATGAGTTTTATTGGAACAGTTCTGCGGAAACCTTCCGCGAACGTATGAAAACGGAATACGATCGCTTTTGGAACGAATCGAGAACTGAAAAGGCCAAAAAAATAAATCTTTCCAAAGAACAAGTAATGGCGTTGGCCGCAATCGTTCAAAAAGAAACCGCTAAAGTGGATGAACGACCGAGAGTAGCGGGAGTTTATTTAAACAGGTTAAAAGTAGGAATGTTGCTGCAAGCCGATCCCACTGTTATTTATGCCCTAAAACGTGAAAGCGGCGATTACAACCAAATAATTAAAAGGGTACTTTATAAGGATTTGGAATTGGACTCTCCCTATAATACCTACAAATACGCCGGCGTACCGCCCGGCCCCATCACGATGCCCGATATTTCATCCATAGACGCGGTCCTAAACCCAGAGCAGCACGATTATTACTATTTTGTAGCAGATGTTACCAATTTTGGGTATCACAAATTTGCAAAAACCCTGGCACAGCACAACGTGAACAAAATTGAATATGTGCGCTGGGTGAATAGTCAAGGATTGAATAGGTAAACCTCCAAGAAATTCTTTTCTGTTAAAATCTTTCAAAAATCCGGGTTAAAGTCTGTTAAGCCTTCGGAATCCGGATAGGTTTATTGTAATTTGATTTTGTTAATTAATTGATAATCAGCTAATGCAGTTGGTTGTTAATCGTTCTTTGGCACAATTTTTTCATATAGCGCGGCGAGCATGCGTTTGCCATAGCGTGTGTTTACTTTTTAAGAATTTATTTCGCGCCGCATAAGGCGGTGGCGCAATAATTATAACTTTTAAAAACTAAGTAAAACATGACAAAACGTTTTATGAAATTGTCTGTGCTGCTGGCCGTTGCGGTATTTGTTGCAACGGCATTCTCTTCAAAAAGAGAAGATTACAGCAGTTCTATATTCGCTACAAATATTGTAGGGTACGTTGCCCATGTGCCCTACGAATATGAAGTGAATATGAGTTCCCAAGACAGTGTTCCCTTTCTTGGGAAGTCGTTCCTGGGTTTCTGTTACGACCTCGGCTTTAGCGAAAGCAGTGGCAATTACAGAGCCGTGAACAGATTGGGTTATTTGGGCAAATACCAGTTTGGCCGTTCCACCCTTAACTGGGTCGGAATCCATAATACCTCCCGATTTTTAAATTCCCCTTTGTTACAGGAAAAAGCCTTTGAGGCCTTGATTTCCAAAAACAAATGGGTACTTCGGGATTATATTGACAGGTTTGATGGCCGAACCATCAATGGTGTTAAGATAACCGAATCGGGCCTTTTGGCCGCGGCGCATCTGGGAGGTGCCGGAAATGTTATGAAATTTCTGGACAGCAATGGAGAAGTCGTTTTCAAAGATGCCAATCACGTGCCTATAACTAGGTATATGAAACGCTTCGTAGATTACGATGTCTCTGAAATACTCCCAGACAACAATGCCAGGGCGACATTATAATTATTGAAAAAAGCTAGGTTGACAAGCCTAGCTTTTTTATTTAATATTTATTTAACAGCCTACAAATCAGATTTTTAAAAAAAGCCTTATCTTTGCGCGCTGAAACGACGATGTAATAACATCGGAATTTTAAACCTTAATGAAAAAAAGAATATATTTCATTGCAGTATTACTTGTTGTTACCGTAACAGTAGGGACAGGTTTCATTTCAAAAGATAGCTACGATTTTTCTACTTTTAGTACAGAAGGATTAGAGTTAGACTACACCGTTCCCACAGAAGCAGAGCTTATGCCATTTATTGCTCCTGTGACCCCAAAGTTTTATTTGTTTTTGGGAAAATCCTATTTGGGTTTTAAAGAAGCTCTTGGTTTTAAGGAATCCAGAGGAAATTACCATATCGTAAACGATTATGGATATATGGGGAAATATCAGTTTTCCCGCGCCACTTTACGAATGATTGGTTTTAAGAACATCGATAATTTTTTATACGATACCCGCCAGCAGGAGGCTGCCTTCCTAGCATACACTTCTTTGAATAAGTGGGTGCTTCGGAACGATATAAAGCGCTACGTAGGCAAAACCATTGGCGGTGTGAAAGTTACCGAATCGGGAATTTTGGCCGCTGCTCATTTGGCAGGTGCCGGTAATGTGAGGAAATTTTTGAGAAGCGCGGGCGAAAACCGTTTTGAGGATGCCAATGGCGCCTCCATTCGTTATTATTTGCGAAAGTTTTCAGGGTATGATACTTCGCATATTGTACCAAATAAAAAACCGAGGGTAATTTAAATTTTATCCTTGAATGATAAATAAGGTGGGTCTTTTATGAAGATCCACCTTTATTTTTTTCCATAAACTTACAGGAGCAGTTTTTATGTATTCTGAAGGCAAAGTAATATCACAAGCCACACAAATTCTTGTCTGTGGATTGAGATTTTCAATTAGGCTCTGCAGCATTTGATTGTTACGGTACGGAGTTTCAATGAATAGTTGGGATTGGTCAAAATCCTTTGATATTTTTTCAAGTCTTTTCAGTTCTGTTTTCCTTTCGCCTTTATCAATAGGTAAATACCCGTTAAAAGCGAAATTTTGACCGTTAAATCCACTGGCCATCATTGCCAGTAAAATGGACGATGGTCCCACGAGGGGCACGACCTTTATGCCCAGTTCGTGTGCGTGATGTACCGCTCTTGCCCCGGGGTCCGCAATTCCGGGACAACCCGCGTCGCTTATTACGCCCACATCAAAACCCTCCAGGCACGGATTGAGCATGGAGGGGATTTCTTCAGCGTGGGTAAATTTGTTTATCTCTTGAAATTTCAGCGTGGG
>MDSW01059593.1_pt1 | contig 10476 bp, 10 predicted proteins | sample 811171 | NCBI WGS metagenome assembly MDSW01 (sample SAMN05326641, study PRJNA326480) | marine metagenome | isolation source: seawater | place: Atlantic Ocean: North West | collected 2012 | reverse complement strand
TACTGCTGTATGAAATCGCATGCCCTCTGATATTCCAAATATTGTTCCAAATCTAAGCGTGACTCCTTTTAAACCTTTTTTCCTATAATCTAAAATTAGTGCTTCTTCTTTTAGCTTAGTTTTGGCATATGGACTTTGGGGTTTAAGATCGTTCTCTGTACAATTTTCATCTACAAGTGTTTTTTGAGTTCCATATACACTTGTAGATGAAAAATGTAACAATCGAACATCATACTTTAAACATGCATCTGCGACCTTGGATGTGGAAATATAATTATTCTTTTCTACAAGATCTGGTTGATCAAAACTGCTTTCGGCATCTGTAATTGCAGCTAAATGAATAACTACGTCAGATCCTTTAATTAAGTATTCAAAATCATTATTTAAAAGATCGTATTTATAAAAAGAATACTTTCCATTTTTTGGTAAGTTAAATATTGATGGAAATCTTAGAGTAAGAAGGTTGTCTATTAAAATTATTGATTCTATCGATTTGCTTACGCCAAGCTTTCGAATTAAATATGAACCAATATGACCTAGTGCTCCTGTTACAACTATTCTCATTCTAATTAATTGTCATATTTTAAATACTGATCAAAATCCCTAATATAATCATTTTCGTCAAAATTTTTATCACAAAACACTAAAAGGACTGAGTTGTCCTCATTGTAAACTTGTTCTGCCCAAATACCTGGCGGAATTACTAAACCATTACCATCAGGTTTTAAAACATGTTCTATAACACTACTTGTGTCTTTACATATAACGTTAATTTCACCGGATATACAAAATAAAATCTGAGTACACTCTTTATGAGAGTGACTGCCACGTTTAATTTTATACCCTGCCTTTACAGAAAAAATTCTTTTAGTTTTAATAGGCAAGTCCTTAAGTTCAAAAAATTGTAATTGATTACTTTTCATATCAGGCTTAATACCCATTGTACACTTTTGAAGATTGTCAAGAGTAGCTCTTTTAGACATATTTTAATTTTTTATTGCTTTAAGATAACCGTCAGGATTTGTTGTTAGAAGTAATTTATTTTCTATAGATTTATCTGACTTAAACCGTTTATTTGTTTTCATAAATTCTCTTAAAGCAGACATCGGGTTATTACCTTTCTGCCAGGACCTTGGTCTGTGTTTCTGGGTAGGTATTTTCTCTACTAGTGTATCAGCACAAATAAGATAGTGGTTTTTACCCACAAATTTTTCATAAATATTTAGCTCTTTTAATACATGTTCATGAGTATGATCTGAGTCTAGAATCACCAACACTTTTTTACTTTTTCCAACTATTTTTTTGATTTTATTAATTATTTTTGAGTCGGTAGATGAACCATTTATGAGATTTATTCTTTTAGATAATTTTTTTATTGAGTAAATTCTTTTTTTTAAATCATCAGGAATAAAGATATCGATACCAATAATAGCCTTGCCACCGATGCTTTCCATTATAGAAGAATAAAACAACAATGAACCTCCCCATGCAACACCTACTTCTATAATAAAATCAGGCTTTGTATCAAAAATAATTTCTTGTATAGCAAACATATCTTGAGGCAAATTAATAATTGGCTCCCCAAACCATTTTGTTTGATGTAACCAATTATAATGATCTGCCTTTACAACTAGATCTATAGCATCTGCGATTAATGCTTTGTCATTACTCATCTTTTTAGCGAGAGCAGATGTTTTTTTACGGAATTGATTTCTAGTTATAATTTTTTTCATTTGATAACTCTTTTGATAGCACTACATATCTTAGTAATCTGTTCGTCAGTTAAATCATAGTGGCTTGGTAAAGTTATACCTCTGCTAGAAATATCATATGCATTAGGATTCTGAGCTTGAGAACCAGTTTTATATTTGCTGTATGCAGGTAGACTAGATAATGGATAAAAGAATGGGCGAGAGGGGATATTCATTGTTTGTAAATTATCAATGACATCTTTATAATTTAGATCATATTCTCTTCCGAATACAAGACTTGTAGCCCACACACCATTATATATATCCTCATTTTCAATATTCAGTTGAATATTTTCTATATCTGATAATTCTTCTTTATATTTATGAAATAAGTATCTTTTTTTTTCTATTAGCTCGTCAATTCTTTTGAATTGAGCATAGGCTAATGATGCCTGAAGATTCGAAGGCATATATTTTGGAGTAGCCTCCAAAGTATAATAAGGAATTGTAGACGATCTACCGTGATCACGTAAAAATTTAGCTCTTTCGTAAATTTTATCATCATCTATGAGTAACGCTCCACCCTCACCAGAAGTAATAGTCTTTGTTCTATGAAAACTATGAACACCAGCAATTCCAAATTTACCTGCTCTAGTACCTTTGTATTTTGATCCCAAGGCCTCAGCAGCATCTTCAATTAGATAAATATTATTTTGCTGAGATATTTTAGTAAGATCTTCTATTTGAGGCATATTTCCGTATAGATCAACCACAATAATAGCTTTTGTTTTTTCCGATATTTTACTTTTAACTGATTCAATTGAAATGCACCAATCATCTTTATTAATATCTGAGAAAACTGGCGTAGCTCCTACATAAGTAATTGGTGCTGAGGATCCAGTCCATGTACACTCGGGCACAATAACTTCATCACCAGCTTTAATATCTAAGGCTAAAAGAATAAGATGAATAGCATGAGTACAGCACGGGGTCATTAAACAATATTTTCTATCGTGCCATTTAGCAAACTCTTCTTCAAATTTTTCTACATATTTATAATTTTCCCAACCCTCTGACATCATTTTATTTACATACTCTTTTTCAAGATCTGTAATCCAAGGTCCAGCCATTTTTATATCACTCATTTATCACCTATTTTTATGAAATAGAAATCTAGTTCTTGTAAAATAAAATACATGTTAAACTAGTAGAACTTACTAATATCTGATGCAAGATTTTTAGTAAGGTAATGATCTCCTTTATAAATATGAAACTCTATCTTATCAAATAAAAAAGACAGTTTCTCAAATAGTTTGATATTTGATTTATTGGTATATGGACTTTTATTTCCCAACATAATAATTATTTTACTCGATTTGGATAATTTAAGTAATGATTGATAGTCATATACGATATCTAAGGCCCCGTCATAATCGTATAAATAGTTAGGAAAATTGGGAGCTATGGCATCAGTATCAACCATCCAATCAACAAGAATAATAGTGTCAACAGGATTAAATACTGAGTTTAGAAGTGAGATCCAAGAGCCGTGCGAAAATCCAAATATTATTTTCTTACCTTTGTATTCTTTTAGTAGAGAAGTTAGTTTTAACTGCTCTAAGCCATTTAAAGTAACACCAGCTCTTGATGCTTCAATTAAAATACTATTAAGATAAATGTCATCTTGGTAGGAATCATACTGAAACATGTAAATGATTCTTACATCATCTTTTAAAAGATTTTCAATAATTGGGTCTGATGTTACTCCCTTAATTATACCGAATACTTCCTCCGCTGAGCCGCTATGACCATTAATAAAAAAAACATTTTTTGATATTTTTACAGAATCTTTATTCAAAATTTCGAGGTATGAAAACTGAAGATTTGTATTTGTTAAAGCTGTAAATTTATTAACTAAAATATTATTAAAATTATATTGTTTATTTTTTCTCTTTGAGACTATTTCTATTGAGTTTATATCTTTAATATTGAGAGATTTAATTAAAAATTCTTTGTTTGTTTGTGGCAAATCAATATTTTTGAGGTATTTTTTTAGTAAGTCTTTTTCTTCATCAGGATTAAAAAAAATTAATGATGTTCCTTGCAAATTGCTATTTTCTATTTCTGAATGAAAGAAGAAATTATAAAGATAAAATAAAACAACCGCTGATAGAAATAATGCTAAAGCTGAAATTGCTAATACTTTATTGTTATACATTTTAATAGCTACTTAAAGATGTTTTTATACTACTACATATACTGAGGATGAGCTATATGGACTTCTTTTGAGTTTGACGTTAGATAGACCTAATTCTTCTTTAAATGCAATAGTTTCTCCAGGTGCCTCTTCTAGCATAAAATCGTCAAATGCAATTATACCACCTTTAACCATATTTTTCTTTATTAAATTTAAAACTTTCTTTGTTGGTTTGTAATTTGCTAAATCGAAATATACTAAAGAGATTACACACTCAGGGTTTTGTCTAAGATATTGAGGTAAAGTCTTAATTGCATCACCTTTTACTAATTGAAATTTTTTAATATTTGATCTAGGTGATAATTTTTCTTGATTAATCAATAATGTTTCCAGAAATTTTTCATAATTTTTAGAAACTTTTAAAGCGCCTTTTTTCATTAGTTTGGATTTTCTATCTTTGGTATCCACATGAGGAATGCCTTCAAATGTGTCAAAGCCTAAAATTTTTCTTGATAAATTATAAGGTTCAAAAATTGATCTTAAAGAAATCATTAACGCAAGATTCCTCCCCCATCTTGAACCAAATTCCATAATAACACCTGGTTGATTTATTATTTGTTGATATATCTCATTCATGAATAAGATGTGTGATAAAGAGGATCTAGTAAGAAAAAGAGAAATGTTCATTAAAATTTCATTATCCGAAATAGGATTTTTGCTAAGAATTTTTGCCAATTCTTTATATGCATCTATCTCGTCTTTAGATGATTGAATTTTAGCAATAATTCTTTTTCTCATTAAAAATCTGTCAAACTTTTTTTGCTGGAATACCAAAGACTTTTGAATTTTTTTCTACTGATTTAGTAACAACTGCTCCAGCCCCAATAATTGAATTGCTTCCAATTTTTACTCTAGGTAATACTGAGGAACCAGCACATATCCAACAATGATCTTCAACTTCTACCTCTCCAGCAACAAGGGTGTTTGGACCAATTTCTGAGCCATTTCCAACAATCGTATTTGTACCAACAATTCCTCTTTGATCAACAATGCAACAATCACCAAGACTTGAATTAGGAGAGATAACGGCTTCCGCTAAAATTTGTACTCCTACCCCTAATTTCGCACTCTTAGAAATGATTGCTGAGGGGTGAATAACATTTATTTCTTTGAACCCCAGTCTTTTTATTGAGTTGTGTATTTGTAATCTTTCCTTCGAATGAGGATTACCAATTGCTACAACAAATCCGTAACTGGAAACATTTTTATCTCTAGACCATTTTCTCAGATCCTTTAGTCCTGTATATATATTAGTTCCTGTAAAGGGTGAGCGAAGATTTGGCGTATCGTCAAATACCGCTGCAACTTTGGTTTTATTAAACGATAAAATATCTTCAACAAGTTTAGCCTGAGCGGTCCCACCAAAAATAATCACTTTTTTTGGATACTTTTTATTTATTTCTTCTTCATACTTAGGACTTGATTTGGAAATGACCCAAAGATTAGGTGAACCAAAGTCACCTATATTTTCCAATTTGTGTGACATATTATTTATTGGATTATCATATTTTAATTTTTCTATTGGAGTTCCCTTATCTTTTGCTAATTTTGCATAAACAACTCTACTTAAAAAATAATATGTAGAACCAACTGAAATTGGACCCTTTTCAATTTTATAACCATCGTTTTGCCAATCTTCAATTTCATGTCTGTCAAGGAAGAAATTGAACCAGGGTTGATCAATCTCGTAAAGGCCTAACTTTTTTCTGAAATTATTTAAATTTTGATGAGACTGAATACAATCCTCAATCATAATTAGTTTACCCCTTTTTTTGAGAAGCCCTACAAGATTTTTAATTGTTTCTCTCTGATCTTTTCTCGTTTGTAAGTTGCCAATACACCTCTGTGTAATTATAAAATCAAACTTCTCAAATTTTCCAATATTTGGAGCTGCTTTAACTTTAAATTTAATATTGAGGTTTTTTTTTGATAACTTGAGATTTTTTTTTGCTAGATTTATCATACCTTGTGAAATATCCAACCCAATACCATTGCAATTTTTGTTTTCAGCAAGTCTTATAAGTGTTTCCCCATTTCCACATCCAAGCTCAAGTATTCTTGAGCCTTTTTTTATTTCTCTGTATATAACTTTTTGCTCAATCTTTTTTAGCTGAAAATCATTGGAGCCAGAAGTAAAATCTAATTTAGCTCTTTGATCATAGACTTTTTTAACTTGGTTTTTAGTTGCTTTATTTTTTAATTTCATAATATTTTAATATGCTTTTTAATTTTATTTAAATATTTTATTAGTTAAATCATCAATATTGATCCTAAGCTCATCACTTAAATCATAAGTTCCACTTGTGCAATATATTATATTTGCTGGACCATCAATACATTTGTATCCATGGAGAATTCCAGGTTCAAAGTAATAAATAATAGGTTTATTCTCTGAAATTTCAAAAATTTGGTGTTCACCAAATGTCTTTGAATTTTTTCTGTTGTCATATAGAGCAACTTTAAATGAACCATTTACAAGATAATTCCATTGCGCCTGATAAACGTGTCCATGCCATGCTTTGATGATACCTTTTTTAACAAGAGAATGACTCAATTGACCAACCTTGCTTTTTAATGATTTATCATTTGGAAACCTAATTATCTCTCTAAAAAAACCTCTTGAGTCTAAATGTGTTTCTAATTTACTTATAAAAGTTCCTTCAATCATATTTTTTTAAACATCAATGATAATCCATTACGTACCTTAGAAACTTCTTTATTTTTTGATTTTGGGAAATAGCTTATATTCCCATTTATTTCAGTAGAAAAATCTTTAATCAAATTTAAACTATACCCATTGTTAATCATCTTTTTTTTAAATTGGGATATGTTTCTAAACTTAACCGGAATTTGATCATCGTAATAGTTTTGATATGAGTAAAAATTTCTAATTTTTCCTCCTAAAAAGTCATCTATCAGAATAAATTTAGGCCTCGATAAATTTATTATTTTTAATAAATAGTTATCTTCAAAATATTGAAGGGTACTATTCATGTATAGAATATCATGTCTAGTAATCTTACTAATATTAAATTCGTAATTAATTGATTTATCTTTATATATTTGTGAAAAAAATTTGCTAATTGGTTCCACTTCTAAAATAGTATATTTTTTAACCTTATTAGAATTTAGTGAATTATTAAGATAGTAATATGACCACCCATTAGAACCACCGATATCCAGAACAGAGCTTGCATTAATTGCGCTAAATAATATGGACAAATTCGATGGTCTTGGTGGAATTGTATAAATAGAGTATCGTTTTTTTTGTTTTTTGTATGTTTCTAAATCAATTTTAATTTTATTTATCCACTTTTCACTTTTGAAACCTAATTTTTTTTTGTTATCTTTTTTTTTAGGACAAGTTTTAAATTCTCCCGACCAAATTTCTTTCATGTCTATTACCATCCTTAATGAATTTTAAAATTATTTAATAATTTCACAACTCTTCTGACAGATTTGTGATCCAATTCTGGATAAATAGGCAATGATAATATTTGTTTGGCTATAGATTCTGTGTTTGGTAATTCTATATCTTTATATTTATACTTATAAAACTTTTGCTTATGTATTGGTGTTGGATATTGTATTGAAGTAGCAACTTTATTCTCTTTTAAGAAACTCATTAATTTATCTCGTTCCTTTACTCTAATGACATATAGATGATATACATGTTTTACTAAATTATATTTTCTTGGTTTTATGATGTTAGGATTAGTTATGTTTTTATTATAATAATTTGCTATCTTTATTCTTAAATTATTTGACTTATCTAATGTTTTCAGTTTCACATTCAAAATTGCCGCCTGAATTTCATCTAAACGTGAATTCCATCCTTCATGACTAGATTGAAATTTTTCTTTCCATCCATATTCTCTAAGTAAAACGAGTTTTTTATATAGATTTAGATTATTTGTTGTAACAGCACCTCCATCACCTATTGCCCCTAAATTTTTTGTAGGATAAAAACTAAAGCATCCAACATCAAAGAGTGATCCAACTGATTTTTCTCTATATTTTGCTCCGTGTGCTTGAGCACAATCTTCAATTACATAAAGATTATTTTTTTTTGCAATAGATTTAATTTCACTAATCTTGCAAGGCTGTCCATAAATATGCACAATTATAATTGCTTTAGTTTTTTTTGTTATAACCTTCTTAATTGACTCAGTAGAAATTGTGAAGTGGTCTGCATCTATATCCGCAAATACTGGATTTGCCCCTGTTAATGCAATTGCTGAAACTGTTGCAACCGCTGTATGTGCTGTTGTGATGACTTCATCGCCTTCGCCAATGTCAAGCGCTCTAAGCGATAAGTGGATTGCTTCTGTTCCACTGCCAACTCCAACAGAGTATTTTGTACCGCAATATTTGGCAAAAAACTTTTCAAATTTTTTTACATGGCTACCTAGTACATATTGACCACTTGTCATTACTTTTTTCACGACATGGTCTATATCCCTTTTATGAGATAAATATTGTGCTTTTGGATCTGCGCTTTTAATCAATTTTAAATAATATGAAGTTTAGGTACGTAAACTATCCACTTCCCACCTTTTGCAATAAAATCTTTTTCTTTCTCAAGTATTTCATTTAGATGATTATAGCCAAATAATAATGCGTAATCAGGATAATTGTTTTTAAATTCACTATGGGGTTTAATTAATACGTGCGTTCCTGGACTATACTTGTTTTGTTTGAGCGGAGTTGTATCGTAAATGCAATCTAAGTGGTTGGAATTTATTCCACAGTAATTCATAACAGTTGTACTTTTTGAAGTCGCAGCATAGCCGGCAATTGTTTTACCATCACTCTTCAGCTTCTTCAACAGACTCATCAGATCCTCTTTATGCCTGATGCAATTATCATTAAAATTATGAAGTTTATCAATATCTGTGAGGCCTTCTTCAATCTCAATATTGGTGAACTCACCAACCTTTTTGCTTATTTTTTTCATTCCTTTGTTGGCAATGACATATCTCATTGATCCTCCATGAGTTTTTTGAGGAAAAACATCGATTATTTCCATGTCAAACTGATTAAATAAGAATTGAATAGAACTTATTGAAAATAAAAAGACATGCTCGTCGTATATTTGATCATAAGTTGTATTTTTTAAAACTTCACCTAAATATGGATCTTCAAAAATTACAACTCCGTCATCTTTAATTAAAATTTTTATGGCCTCAACGACTGACTTTATACTACCAATATGACACATTACATTGGCTGCAAGAAATGCATCGGCTTCGCCATGTTCCTTTACTATTTTTTTTGCACATTCAGGATCAAAAAATTCGACAATTGTATTGATGCCTGCTTGCTTTGCCACATTTGCTACATTTGAAGAAGGTTCGACACCAAGATGTTTTATACCTTTTTTTTTGAAATTTTTTAAAAGAATACCATCATTCGATCCAATCTCACAAACAAATGGACTTGCTATATTTTTTAAATGTGTGTCAATTACATAGTCAGCAAAGAGCTCGAAATGTTTACCCATATTTTTTGATGTACCTGAAAAAAATGCGTAATTTTCATGAAACATTTGAGATGGCTTTGGTTGATTAATAAGTTGAACCATCTTAGATTTTTCACAATATGCCACTTCTAAATCAAAAAAATATTCATTTTCAAAGTCCTCTTCTTTAAGGAAACCATTTGCAATTGGCATTGGGCCAAATTCAGCAAATTTAATTAATTCACCATCGCAAATTAGGCACTTTTTCATTTTATGGATCCCATTTTTTAAATAATTTTTATATATTAATTTAACTATTTGTACAACTAAAGGTTATTATTTGACCACTTTGGAAGACTCGGAATTTTAGAAATATCACAACGATTAGAATATTGTTTTGCAAATAAAAATAAATCCTTTAACAAAGTGTCGTTTAATAACATTGGATTAAGACCTAGCTTGATTAAAGATTCATTTTTTGCGTTAAGATTATTTGACTGCGCTTCTTTTCTTGGATTATCAATATAATTAATTTGAGCACCAGTGATTTTTGCAATTTGTTTTGCAAGAGAGTCTATCTGCTTTGTCTCTGCTAATTGGTTAAATATACGCAGTTCACTTTCTTCTTCAGGAGGATTTAACATCGCTAATTCAAGACACTTTATTGAATCATTAATGTTTATAAAAGCTCTAGTTTGCCCACCCGTTCCATGAACTGTTAGAGGATGATTTACTGCGGCTTCAATTAGAAATCGATTTAATACAGTTCCATAATCTCCATCATAATCAAATCTATTTACTAACACATCGTCTAACATTGTTTCAGGGGTTTGTGACCCCCATACTATACCCTGATGTAGATCTGTAATTTTTAGTCCATCATTCTTGTTGTAAAATTGGAAAATTAGATTGTCTAATGTTTTTGAAAGATGATAAATACTTCCTGGATTGAAAGGGAATAATATCTTCCTTTTTTCTTTATAATTATCATACTCGAGTTCAGCATTTATGTAGCCTTCAGGAATGAAAGTTTTATTATCTCCGCTATAGCCGTAGACACCCATTGT
>MDSW01212918.1_pt1 | contig 10477 bp, 17 predicted proteins | sample 811171 | NCBI WGS metagenome assembly MDSW01 (sample SAMN05326641, study PRJNA326480) | marine metagenome | isolation source: seawater | place: Atlantic Ocean: North West | collected 2012 | reverse complement strand
TCAAGATCAGAAGAATCAGATACATCCATACCTTGATCTTCTGCGATAGTCTGAACCTTGATGTAAATATCAGATGGGACATTATCATACTTGATAACTTTAGTCTCATCATTTACTTTTCGAACTGCAGCTTCAAGTTCCCACTTTTCATCATACAGTTTATCTAATTTTGCATTAGCCATATTCGTCTCCTTAATAACCACTTGTAGTGTGAGCATATGCATCAGGACAATCCTTAGTCCCACATACACAAACACCATCATCCTTCGGGTCATCTGACAAATGATCGAGTGTTGCATCGACATGTGCCTTCTGATTATCCGTTAGATCATCATAATTTTTTATTGCATCTTTTAACCAATCCATATACATTTCTCCATTTCTATAACCATTATACTAAAAAGCTAGAGGCATTGTCAAGGCCTCTTTTCCCAAGGTAAATAAACTCTCTTACCTATTTTCTTTTCATGAACAATAACAGAGCTGTATAGAGCAAACACTCCCATGAAGAGAGTGATTGCTAAACCAAATAAAATTTCCATTATCTTAAATAATCAGGGCCGTAGATTCTCATTGAGTTAGGATTGATATCATAACCGTTAAAGAGATTACCCCTTGCTTGATTCAACGCTGGTGTCTTCCATCCAGCACACTTAAGAACATCACCTTTCTTAAAGTGTTTAAAGTCTTTCTTGTTTATAAATCCCCATGCAGATTTCATGGAACCGTTCTCTTCTGAGTAAATACGAATGTATTTTTGACCTACAGAATAGTTGTGAGTAGTGACACCACGAGAATGTTCCCATCGTGTATGCATTGCATTAGTCAAGTCCTCACAAAGTTTCTCGACTAATTCTAAAAGTTCTTTATTCATACAGTCTCCTTTTTCAATCTATACGCATATTATAACAAAAAAGCGTACCTGTTGTCAAGGCAAAAGAAGGGACGGGTCTCACACATCATGTCGTGTAATAATTGTGGACTTTGTGATACTTGACCCGTTTGTCCCATTCCCCAGTTTTTACACCGTAAGAACTATTATACCATAGATACTGCCTCGTGGTCAAGGCCATATTTACTAATATAATGATAAACTGCTTTCTTCTCGTTGTCTTTCAATTCACTCAAAGACTTCATTCCATATGTGGTATTGATAGTGACTAACTTATTACCAGCAGTCACAGCTGCATTCCACATTTCATCATTCTTTGGATATAGTTTGTTTAGTTCACAAAGGGTAATTAGATTCCTACCCATACGAACAAATTTCTCTTCGTTATCATTAACGAAATTTTCATATAACGCCATTACTTACTCCTTTAGTTTGTAATGAGTATATTCTATCAAAAAGCGTAGGGCAGTGTAAAGGGGGTTTTTATAATCCTGCTTTGATTTTATCTAGTTCGAGGATTTTCTTGTTGATAACATCTACACGGTTAGGCCAATAGATATAGTCTTTATCTGAATCCTTTGCTAGGTTCTCTAACAGTGGACGAACAAAATCATCTAGCTTCTCTATGATTGCGTTTGCACTAGCTGTACTACTATTGATAGTAGAGTCGACTGACTTAAGTTCGTCTGCGTCTAAAGCTGCAAATCCAAAATCGTTATATTCTATTTTATCTGACATAGTTATATTTATGTAGAATTGTTGGTGAACATTTGAAAATCTTCTTCGATTTCTTTTAATTCTTTTTTGTATTGTTGAACCTCTAGATAATTATCACGGTGTTCTAGTGTAAGATTTGTCATGACTGGATTACCCGAATACCAATCAACAATTAGATTTTCTATACAATCAACAACCTCGTCATAAGTTAATGAAGGTATTTCTACATGTTCAACCAGTCCTAGGTTCAAAGTTATAATACCACATCTTCTATCTGAGTTGTAATTTAAATTATCTGCAAGGTGATTGAGAGCTGCCTTCTGAGCTCCATATAGATATCCCTTACTAATATTTGGTCTCCCTGCGCGTGAGCCAATATTGATTATGAGTTTATTTTTGTCATGTCTCCACTCACTAAATGCCTCATTCAACAAATCGGTTTGAGAGAATCCAACACTTGCATTGTTGATAAAGATATCAAAATGTTTCCATGGTATCTCTGCCTCGACTCTGCACGATTCGATTTCTAATTTCTTGTATACGATTGTATCATGCAACCTAGAAATGATTGCACCAGCCAGTTTACTTTTTCCTGTTATTAGAGCTTTCATAGTATTCCTTTATTAAATCAAATGACGGTTTTCCGAATAGTGAACCGTCTACACTACACTTATTACAAGGTGAACAACTCCTATCCCCCTTGATTAAACGCTTCCGTATCTTAGCCATAGGTTTGGAGAACCATACATCATGTAAAGACGATTGTAGCAAATTCCCGATGACATGTTCTCGTCCCCAGTCATTTGAACAAAACAATACATCTCCATTCCAATCGACAAACAACTTATAAAAAGGATAATGGCAAGGCTTGCCCACCAAAGCTTTGATATCTTCTTCTTCGATTCCGACCCAGTCAATTTTTCCACTCCTGTTATTTAAAATTAAACCATGTTTTTCAAAATCACCCCAATGCATTCTGAACTTGTACTGGTCTTCCCTGTACCCTTCCATAATGTTTTCGAAGTGTTCTATCTGTTCTATTCCGTCATAAAGATTTATATAGAGTAAATCTAAACCAGCTCTGTATAATCTTTCGACATATTCTTTCGTTAACTTGTCACCGTTTGTATTACATTCTAATGTTGCAGTGGGTAGATAGAAGTGAAACTCTTTTACTATCTCTACGAAATTAGGATTGAGAAGATTTTCTCCAAACCCACTGAATGATATTTTACCTCGATATTGATTGTTTGCTAATTCTTCTGCAATGGTTTGAGCACCCTTAACTGTAAGGTGGAGATTCCTGTTGGGAAATACTGTTGGGTCATGTCTTGGACAAAAGACACATGTCCTGTTGCACAACTCAGTAGTATTAATTTCAACCGTAAGAATTGAGTCAAGTGGGTCTCCTGTTAATTGTTTGCTCCAATGTAATTTCTCCTGTTGTCTTCGATGGTCGAGGAAATCGAATTGGTCAACCGCTGTAATCGGAATGTTTCGCTTCGATGTGTCGTTCATCTTCTTCTGTTTCTCTTATTAGATTATACTCAACCTTATCATTCTCTTTCCATTGTGTAGCAAATTCTTTGGGTAATAATGTATAAACATTGTCTGAGGTTTCGTCAAGTAAATCTGTTTTCGGGTTTCCATTTCTGCATGAAAAATATCTCTTTGCATTGTACTCGTATAGCTCGGGTCTATGTAAAGGTAAGATTGAAAATAAAAGTCTATGGTCGTCACGAATAACTCTCATAGTTTCATACCATCTCAAACCAACTATGTTTACCATATCCCACGGTAAATCAAAACGAAGAAGAGACTCGTCATTACACGGAAGTTCTTCTTCGTATGTTCTAGATTGTTGTTGTACTAAATGAGGTCGGACTGTACTACTTGAAGTATCCGCCGTCTCTATCATTTTCGGTTTCACCGTCATCACTTTCTTCCTCGTCAGCACTTACAAATTCACCACTATCTTTCAAGTCACTAATAAATTTTTCAGTGGCTTGAACAAAGTTTTCAATCATAGTTGCCTTAGGGTCTTTAGTTGTGACACCTTCGAAACCTAATCCAAGAGCTTCTTGTCTGATTTTAGATTTGGTCATTCCTTTTAGTTCTGACTCTGTAGGAATTGTCACCTCAACTGTTTCTTCTGCTGGAGGTGGTGTATCAAACTCTGCAATGTCGTCCTCTTCTACCATTCTAACTTTTGGTTTTTCTACTTCTTCGTAGTGTTCACCAGTGTTTCCATTCTGACCAATGATATCTATTCTTGATTTACCCGATGGGGTTATCTTCTCAAGTTCGTCTTTAATGATATCGGGTTGATTGGTATCTGAGATAACTGGTTTAGGATTAACTACTGTAGTTTCAGATTGTGGTATTGTTGCACCGTCTTGTGCAACTGACTTTGTACCATTCCCATAATTAGGTGTGACTGGTTCGTCATAAGCTGGGTTGTCATAGACACTCTCAACTTCTCTAACCTCTTCTTCAAACTCTGCAGTCGTTGTACCTGATGCAATAGGTGGGTCGAAAGGTAATTCTTCTTGCACCTCGGGTGAAGGTTCGGGATTCAATGCCCTTGCCTTTTCGAATGCACGACTTGTTCCACCAACTGCAGCTTTACTTTCGTCTAACAATTGTTTGAGTGTTGCTTGGTCTTGTTCACCAAGGATTGCTGGTTCTTGTCCTTTTGGTAAACCAATAAGACCGTCACCGTCTAAGTCAACTGTGACTCCATGTGAACGAAGGATTGCTTCCAATGTTCTTGCAGTATGTTGATAATCTTTTCTTCTTTTTCTTTCTGCGTCACGAGCTGCTTTTAAATCTTCTTCTCGTCTTGCAAGTTCAGTTTGTTTTTGAATCTCATGTTCTTGTTGCAACTGAGTCATGCGTCTTTGTGCATTAGCTAGTTGTTCTTGATACTCGTCAAGACCAAGTTTCAATTCATTTCTCACTTGCACATAACCGTCAAGGTCTTCGGGTTTAGTTGGGTTCTGTAATGATTGATTCATAAGAACCTGTGCCAGTTGAGCAACTGTTGGTGAGATATTAACTTTGAAATTTGCAATTCTTTCTTGCAATCTTTCTAGTTCAGTTTTCTCGGGTACGGGTTGAGCAAATGTAGTAGGGTCTACATTGTGGTTCACTTTATTATCTTCTGCCATAATTATACTCCATGGAGTCCTACACGACTATTATATTCTTTACACACTTATGAAATCTACTGTGTACATTTCTATGTATAGTCTCGGAGGACACTAATATTTAGTTAATCGTAAGGTTCGGGAATGCCTTTTTCACTATGTCTAAAGTGACATTTTTGAATGGCCATTTACCGTCTTTTACGAGGTCAATCATTTCAGCTTCCTTATTAGGAATGCCTTCTAGTAGTTCTATCCACATAGTTTCTCTACGAACCTGTGGCACTTCTTCCGTCACAAAGTATTTGAACTTTCTGAATTCAAATCTCAATTGTGTCTCTGTTAAGTCTGACGCTGGTGCATCATTCTTATTGTACGGTGTTGCACCTTCGGGTAGTGTGCTATTGATATTAGAATCAAAGTACCACTGACATACTCTAGGAACTGCAGCGTTAGTTTCACTGAACACCTTCAATCCATGTGCAGCTTTATCTTCGTCTTCTTGTGCAACAATATCTGCTTGACAAAGAATCTCATACACATCTGCATTCTTAGTTAGGTTGACTCTCTCTGTAATCAACTCCATTACTGGTTTATTAGGAGAACCTTTTGGTCTCCCTCTTCCTCTTTTCTTTTCCGTCATAATGTAAAATCCTCTACATGATTTAATAACTCATTTAATCTATGAGTTCTCAAGTAATCGAATACTTTACCTTGTACTGGTTTTGTATTTCCATACTCATTTAATATTCTATCATTTACCTCTTCGGGTATGAAATCAAAATCGATTAAGGTTTGATTTCTTAGATAGTTCCTATAGTATTTATCGTCACTTTGAATAGTAATTCTCATGTACTTTTCTAGTATAGGTTTCCTCAAAGGTGTCTGTCTAATCCCTTCGTCCAAACAATTATCATTTGATAGTATGTTTGGTATCCCATCAGACTTATCACCCTTGAGTATATGTTCTTTCAAAAACTCCTGTGGGTCTTCGGGTTCTATAAATTTATTTAGATTAGGTGACCACTGTTTAACATTATCATATCTTTGCAACTGTTGAAAGTCTTTATCACCACTTACAATTAATGTAGGTTTACCTGTATCTAATATATATGCGTGTTGTGTAAGGACTGCAATGATATCGTCTGCCTCACAGTTCTCAACATACATGTATCGATACGGGAAGTTTTCTTTGATTTCCATTTTCACTTTGTGGAGTGTATCAAAGATTAATCCCCAATCTTTATCGTCAGCTTCCCTTGCTTTCTTTCTGTTTGCTTTATACAGTGGGAAGTAATCTCTCCTCCAAGGGTCGGCTGCATCTGTACATAGTACAATTTCACCATACTCTTCTGAGTATCTCTTCTGATAGTTTCTTACTGAGTTCAGAATCATGTGTCTTAACATGTCTTCTGATATCTCACCATCGGTCACTTTCAACTGTGCCATCAGACCAGCAATTATGGTCTGAGTAAAATCTATTAATATCATCTAATCACTTTAACTAATAATGTATTCTTGGTAATTAAATCGTTTCCGTCCTTTAGTTTAGACCTAGGTATCTCGTCCATAAATCGAGAAGCAATTATATTACCACCTTTATATAGTCTATCAAGTAAATCCAAATCTGTCAAGGTCTTTTCTGTACAAGAATCAAATCCACTAATACGGGAACCTCTGACTTGTAAATGACCTTCGAACTTTGTAAGTTTTTTACTTGAAGTATTATAGGTGTATAATAACCTAGCTCGGATAATCTCTTCGGGGTTAATTGACTTGAACTGTTTCCACTCTTCTAGATATGGAAGTTTCTTTACTAACTGGGCTGGTGTCTTTATTCTAACTTTACGAACTGGTTTGTATTCTTCACAATACTGTTCTACTTCTTGTTCCCATGTTTCTAGTTTCTTAATAACTCTTTCTTTCTGTTTTGGTGTAAGGAAGTTGTATGCTTCTTCTAACTGGTCACACTTCTCTTCATTCTTTAGTTCGTATAAAACATCATTTGCAAATCCTTTCATGTAATTAACAACACGACCTGAGTAATCTAATCTCTTGATATACTTGTACATTGAGAAAGAAGATTTCTTTTGTTCTAGTAGTCTGTCAATCTGATGCTCGACTTCACCCAAAGCTAGGAACGCTTTGTTCTCCATTCTCTCTTGGATAGTGCTAGTTGTCTTCGTCTGCTTCGTCATGTTTATTAGTCAATAAAAACTTTCTTGACGGATTAATCATCAAGTTAGCTCGTTTCATAAAATCTCTATTTGCCAAAAATGGTATCTTACCTCTCTTGTCTAGAGAAACTTCTTGTTCATATATAGTATTTAAGAAGTTTAATTCAAGTTTTATGACTGGTCTAGTCTCGGGTGGTTTGAGTAATGTTAGTTCTCTAACTAATGGAACCTTATGTGTTTTACCGTTTCTCTTGTAATGTACAACCTTGCCTCTGACTTCGATAGAGTCCGCGTGTAATGCACAAGCTTGTGCGCTATTACCTGTGTCCAACTTTGCAGTCATCGTTTCTCCTGCGACCTCTATGGTCTCTAGAACACCACATTCAGTTGCACTCTTTCTCCATATCTCTCTGTCAAAGAAATCTTCAATGATTGTTTCACATACTTCTTCACCTATTGCCTCGGATATTCCTTGACTGCCTGGCGAATGGTTAACCTCTAACATAAACGGTTCATCTTTCTCCCTGTTCTCTGCTGGGATAAAATCAACTCCAACCCACTGACCACCAACTGCCTTTGCAGCTCGTAAACATGCGTCTTTTTCTATTTCGGTTAGTTCTATCTCTTCGGCGTCTGCACCTTGAGATATATTGGAACGAAAATCGTCAATGATTTTATTTCTCCTCATTGCACCGATAATCTTTTTATTGTTTATCATAACACGGACATCATATTCCATGTCTTTATATTCTTGCAAAAGGATATCACATGTCGGGTCAATCTTATAGACAAGACTAACGGTGGACTGTAGTGACCTTTCAGTTTCTACTAAAAGAACTCCTACACCTTTTGCACCCTGTAGTGTTTTGAGAACCATAGGGAACTCATCATCTAATTGCTCAGCTGCACGCTGAACTGTTTCGTTATCTTCATTGGGAACCAATACTGTTCTTGGTTGGTTCATACCAATCTCTTGAAGTCTCAAGTAAGTTCTAAACTTATCTGCACAAACTTCGATACACTCCCTTGAGTTTACAACTGGGAAACCATATCGTTCTATCTGTGAAATTAAATCTAGGTAAGAATCTTTTGAGGTGACTGCACCACGAACCATGACGAGAGTATCAGCGTCCATTTCAAAACCTTTCTCATCGTCTGCATTATGGATTGTGATTCTTCCGTCTTCGTCTCTGTTTAGATATGCACCGTTTACTTTACATGAATAAACCTTGCAACCTTTTTCTTTTGCAAGAGAAAATAATTTAGAAGAAGTAGACTTTGGTTTTTCAATTTTAGGTTTGTCTTTATTCTTCTTGGTCTTTTTGACCATGCGTCTTTCAGCTATCACCACTAAGCGATAGGGTTTTTTGTTATCGGTCTCCTCACGGATAACTTCCGAAAACGAACGCATATTTTTATTCCTCATATTATTTGCTGAATATTTCCAGCAACACTAATTCTCTTTTTATCTTTTTCATAATGTGGATAGACCATATGTGATACCCATGAAGGAAACATAATTATCATTCCCTTCTCTGGCCACAACTTATATTCTGTCCAATTAAAGTATTGTTCTTCACCATACCTAAGTTCTAGGTGACCAGCAAGTTCTGTTCCCCTTGCATTGTCGAACTTATTATTTATGGCATTTGCTCTATCTAATTCGTTTTCTAGATAAATTACAAATGAAAACATTCCTGTATGTCTGTGGATTGGATTCAGTTCCATGTATCTTTGTATGTTCACCCACAATGCATCTATCTCTGTCTGTTGCATAAAGGTTGGGTCACCACCTGTATCTGTCATGAACTGAATTGCATGTTTCATGATATGTCCCTTGCATGAATCAGATACCAAAGGCATAATCTCATACTGGTCGTCTATCCTTCCAGCAAGTCTATCTCTCATATCATATTCTTCGTCACCGTATGCAATGTCTAATGCATCAGTCATTTCTTCTATGTACTTGTCTTCTATCTTATCTAGATAGACGGGGGGCCCGAAGGGAAAGAATGTACTTACTTGTTGCATAGTTCTACAAAGTGTTCAGCGTCTACAAGGACGAGTGGTTTCTGTCTATTTCTTTTTATGACTACCACTGGTTCATATCCTTTACAGTTTTGCTCTGCCTGTGCATACGCTTCCCATACATTAACTTTCTCTTGATTCTTACATTCTACACTATAAGGAAAGATTTGTCTAGATTGTTTCCCAAGAATAATATCCTCACCTTGAGAACCCATAGGACGGGACTCGATATCTTCTTGGTCTAAGTTTAGTTTCTCAACTAAAAGATTTGCAAACCACTGTTGTAGTTTTCTACCCTTTGCTTTTGCTGAACTTGTTTTCATAATCTATCATATTTCGACTGCAAAGATTTTACTCTTATCAACCTCAACTTGTTCTAAATCAAAATTGATTGACACTCCACAACCACATGAATCTTTTTCTTTTGGATTTATGAATTTAAATATTTCATTGAATCCTTCTTTCCGCCAATCAAGTGTCATTCCGTTAATGTATGGAACTGATACTTTGTCTACTACGAACTGGAGCTTACCAAAGTCGATAACGATATCATCATCGCTGTAGTCACGAACACTATCAAAAATATACTCAAAGCCAGCGCACCCACCTCCCGTAATACCGAGACGGATATATTTGAAGTTTTCTTTCTCTTGCTTCTCAAGTAATTTAACGATTGCTTCATCTGTTATCTCTATAAGTTCCATACAACTATTTATCAAGTTGTGTTCCTATTAGTCTCCTCATTATCGATTTGAAATTGACCTTTGACTTGTATTGTATCATAAGGTATTTCTATGTCTTGGTCTTCGGGTACATAGAGGTGATTAATCTCTGACTCATTGCAAGTGTGAATTGCATCATAAATTGTTTCTACCATACTTTCACCGTGTAAGTTAAAGCTAGTATTAAAAACAATAGGGACACCATTAATTTCTTGTATGGCTTTAATGAGGTCGTAATAGTTTTTGTTTTGCTCTTCATTAACTGTTTGTATTCTACAAGTGTTGTCCATATGTACCAAAGCTGGAATCTCATCAAGTGCCTTCTCCTTACACTGTAATGCAAACGACATATACGGACTAGACTTGAGTTGTCTTAGTTCCACATACTCATGTGCATGTTCTTCTAATATTGTACATGCAAAAGGACGATAGTGTTCTCTCTTCTTTACTGAGTTGACTATCGACTTTGCTTCGGGGTTCGTTGGGTCAAAGAGTATAGACCTATTACCTAATGCACGAGGGCCCCACTCTGATTCGTTCTGATAGATTGCAACTATCTGTCTATTGTGAATTAACTCGTTGACGGTTGAATCTAAATCTCTATGTATCTCTGTAATAATCATACTGTTGTCTCCCCATGTTTTAATGCACGAGCTAGTCTGATTGCACCACCCACTGCAGTACCACCGTCATGTGCAACGGGGTCAACAAAGAACTGGTGGTCGGGGAATCGTTCAAGATACTTTGCATTGTTCGTACAGTTCAGTGCAAACCCACCCGACAAAATAATATTCT
>MDSW01062639.1_pt1 | contig 10477 bp, 6 predicted proteins | sample 811171 | NCBI WGS metagenome assembly MDSW01 (sample SAMN05326641, study PRJNA326480) | marine metagenome | isolation source: seawater | place: Atlantic Ocean: North West | collected 2012 | reverse complement strand
CCCCCCCCCCCGGGGCGGACACTCGGAGCAGGCGCCGGGCGCGACGCGCGCTCGATCGCCCACGCACGCCGGGCCCGCGCGTCGGTCGCGCCTCGACCGGATCGCGCCGCGCCTCGCCGCGGCGCGCCGCGAGCGACGCGCCCGGCGCTCGCGGGTGCGGCGGATATCCACCCCCGTCGCGCGCGGGCCTTGTTCCGATGCCGCTCGCGACCGCCCCGGCGCTCCGGGCGCGCCTCGCGCCCCGCGCCGAGCCTCGCGCCGCGCGTCGCTCCCGCGCTTCGCGCGCGTCACGCGCCGCGCGCCCCCCCGCCCCGCCCCGCGCCGCCGAGACGCGCGCGTCGGCCCCCGCGGGTCTCTCGACGGCGCGCGACCATCATCATCATCACCCCGACGAGGCGCGCGCGACGACGACGACGACGCCGACGCCCCGGGGCGCCGGCGGCGGCGGCGCCGCTCGCGCGCGGAGCGCGCTTCTCGCCGCCCTCGCCGCGGCGGTCGTGAGCGCGAGCCCGCCCGCGGCGTTCGCGGCGGAGGACCCCGCGGCCACCGCCGCGCCCTCGCCCGCGCCGGCGACGGAGGCCGCCGCGCCCGCGACGGCGGCGGATGATGTTGCGGCGGCGGAGAAGGACGCGCCTCTTCCCTCGGCGGCGGCGCCGGCGCCGGCGGGCGCGTTCCCCCTCTCCGCCTCCGCGCCGCTTCCGTCCGAGGTGAAGGCGGCGGAGAAGGCGGCGGCGGAGGCGGGTCAGAGCGTCGGCCAGGGCGGTCAGAGCGGCGCTGGGGGTTCTCTCTTCACCGAGGGGTCCGGCGGGGGATCGGCGGGCGAGTCGGGCTCCGCCGCGTCGGGCGGCGGGGAGAAGTCCAAGGGCGAGAAGAAGGCCGGGCGGATGAAGGAGCTCAACGACCTGCGGGTGGAGCTCGACGTGAAGGAGCTCGAGGTGCGGGAGCAGCAGCAGCAGCTGCTCAGGCAGGAGCAGACGCTGGGGGTGTTGCAGGAGGAGCTCGAGCTCGCGCGGCGGCTGAACGCCATCCTCAAGTCGGAGGTGGAGCGCGTCAAGGAGGAGGCCAAGCTGACCACCGGTCTGTGCGCGCAAGTCGGGGGGTTTTAGAATCATCGGCGCGGGCGCGGAGGGTTTGAAACCGGGGTTCGTTTTCATCGACGCGTTCGACCGCGAAACGACCCGGTCGAGTTTCTACTCTCGTCGATGAACCTTCTTTCTCTCGCGCGATCGACCCGTCCGACGCGTCGCGTCCAGTCGGCACGCGGACCCTCAACCTGAAAACGTCAGTTCCCGCGCGCGTCGCTCGGCGTAACTCCGCGGAGTACGGTCGTAGCCGCGTTCGTTGTTGATCGTCCAAGAAGGACGCCGCGCGTCCCTCCCCGCGCGTCACTTTGGCCGCCGCGTCATCGCACGCACCGCCGACCGAGCGACCACCGCCGGCGCGCCCCCGCGACGATGGCTCCGCCCGCCCAGTTCGGCGGCGACGGCGAACGCGCCCCGCTGCTCAACGCGCCGTCCGCGTCGAGCCGCGATGCGTCCTCCTCGAAGAGCCGGTTCTACGCCGCGCTCGCGGTCCTCGGCGCGTGCGCCGTCGTCGCGGTCGCCGCCGTCGGCACCGGTGCGTGCCCCCCCCACCGCGATCCGCGCGACCGCCCGCGCGACGCCGCGCCCCCCGCCCCGACCCACGCGCGCCCCCGCGATCGCCGCCCGCCCGCCCGCCCGAGGGGGAGGGCCCGCGCGCGCGCGACCCGAAGCCCCGGATCCCACCGCATCTCCGCCAGGGACGCGGTCGGGTTGTAACACCCTCGATTTTACGAACCCAGACGCGCGAATAAAAAACACGCGATCGCACTGCACCCACCCCCCCTTCCTCGCCGACCCCCGGTCTCATCACTGACCATCCTCCCCGTCGGTTTTTTTTTCTTCGCAGACGGTGCGAGAGGGTACGTCCGGACGGCGCTGATGGGCTCGTCCAAAGCCGCGACGTACGACGATCCCTACGACGCGTCGGCGGCGGCGCGCGAGGGCGCCGAGGAGTCGGAGGAGTGCATCTCGACGCTGAGCGGTCCCGCGCACGAGATGGGCCTCTCCACGTACGACCTTCCCGACGAGTGCCGCCTGATGGTCGTGTGCGCGGGGTCCCCTCGCGCGGCGTCCACGGCGGAGTGCTTGATCGCGCAGGACGTGATCGACCTCATCCTTGAGGCGCAGCACAAGCGCGGGTTGACGAACGAGACGAGGAGCATCCAGGCGGGGTACTTCAACTACCACCTGCACACCTTTTGCGACGACACCGACTGCGGGAAGACGTACCCGGAGGGCCCGATCGAGAACGCCGAGGAGTGGCGCGCGGCGGCGGGCCACATCCCGGACAAGGCGAAGCGGAAGGAGGTGTACCACTCGATCGACACCCTCCAGGCGTTCAACAAGGCGGTGGCCAAGGCGACGAAGCACTCGGCCGTCATCGTCAAGTCGCACGAGTTTGACGCCGACCTCATGGAGGTGTGCGACAAGCGCATGATCCTGACGTCGACGAGGGATAAGGAGGAGGTGTTCGACAGCGCGGTCGACCTCGGGTGGTTCGAGAGCCCCAAGTCCGCGAGCCGGGGCGTGTTCAACAAGTACTTCGACATCTGGAAGAACTACCGCAGGTGCTGGACGGAAGCCGCCAAGGCGGATTCGTACGACACCAGGGTGTACGACCTGCCCTTCGCCAAGCTCGAGAACGACTACACGTTCCGGGAGGAGGTGTACAAGCTCACCAAGCTCTTCGCGGGGCTCATGGGCGTGGACAAGGAGACCCTGGACATCCAGGCCATCGTCGACGCCGTGACCGCGGAGGACTTCGAGCAGGATCTCAACCCCATGCTCTCCACCGGGAACGCGTTCGAGGATGAGGATGAGCAGGAGCAGGACGAGAAGGCGCGCGAGCAGAAGCGCGAGGAACCCGAGGAGAAGGACGAGGAGGAGGAGGAGGACGAGAGCGAGGCGGTGGTGTGATTATTGAGAGAGCACACGCACGCGGAGCGAGGAGGGGAGAGGGGGTTCGGGATGGGGATCGATCTTCGAGAGAGGAGACACGCGACGGCGCGAATCGACAGCGAGCAGCGGGGATCGACGCGCGGAAGCCGATCGAGCGATCGAGCGTCGGTCCCGATACAACACGGATGCGCGGCGCGCGGGTTTCTGGTAAAAACTTTCGTGATGATGAGAACAATTTTGGAGCAGTTTCATCATATAAAAAACACCGCCGCGCGTCGTCTCGGACGCGTCGTCGTCGCGACCGAGAAGACGGCCGCGGTCGTGGTCGCGGCCCCGCGTCGGCGGCCCGGCGTGCTCGCCCGCGCGCCTCGCGATCGCGCGACCGTCGCTCGGGCGCCGCGCTCGGGATCGCGCGCGCGGGATGTCCTCCCCTCCGACCGGCGCGGCGCGGAAGCGGGGCGCCGCCGCGTCGGCGACGACGCCGCGCTCGACGCTCGGCGCCCCGAGCGCGGGGCTGGAGCCCACGCCCGAGCCGCACAGGGCGTACTTAGACGACCCCCCCTCGCGGCCCTCGCGCTCGACGCTCGGCGCGCCCCGCCGCGGCCGCGACCTCCGCGACGAGCGCTTCCGCCGCGAGGTGTTCGACCTCTTCGAGGGCGCCAGGTCGTTGCTCTCGCGGTGGAGCCTCGCGAGGTTCCTCCGCGAGTGGAAGAGCCGCGACCGGACGAAGCGCGCGCCGGCCGAGGTCATCACCATCCCCACGGACGCCACCGTGGGCGACGCCCTGAGCCTCCTCGCGCGCGAAAACATCCTCTCCGCCCCCGTCGTCGACGCCGACCGACTGCGGGTGCGCGCGCGGCGCCGCGACGCGCGTCGACCCCCCCCCGACCCGCCCCCGAACGTCCGTCTGCCTCCGACCCCCCGAAAAATAAAAAAACACCGTCGACCGCGACCTACCGCCCGTTCATATCCGCAGAGCCTCCGCCCCTCCCCGTACCCCATCTCGCAGTTCCTCGGGTTCCAGGACGTCGACGACTTCCTCCGCGACTTCTTCTTCCACCTCGACGCCGTCCTCCCCGCGCCGCCGCTCCCCGCCAACCCCGTCGCCGCCGCCGCGCACGCCGCCGAGCGCGCCGAAACCCCGGGGACGACGACCACCCCGACCCCGTCGACGACCCCGGCGCCGAAACCAAAGTCGAAACCCGCCGCCTCCTCCTCCTCCGCCGCCGCCGCATTCAACTTTGTCGCGGAGGAGGCGCGGCGGGGCTGGATCGCGTCGGCGACGCGCGAAACGCTCGAAACGGCCGGCGCGGCGTTTTGCGCGAAAACCGTCGGCGAGGCGCGCGCGAATCGGTGCGGCGCGGAGGACGGTCGGATGGTGTATGCGGGGAAGGGCGACGCGCCGCTGTTGGACGTCGTCCGAGCGGGGTTCCTGCGCCACGTCGTGGAGCCGAGCACGTACGAAACCGACGCGTCCGGGGACAGAAAAGAGGCCGCCGAGGGGACGCAAAAAAGTCGGACCGCGGCGGACGTCGGACGCCGCGCGACGGCGTGCCACCAGGTGGCGGTGTACCGACTGGACTACGACCCCGAGGTGATGGACGACACGATGGTCATCGACGCGGTGGTGTCTCAGTCCGACGTGGCGCGGTTCCTCGCCGAACACCGCGCCGAGCTCGGCGCCGCGCTCGAGCGAAATCTCGCGGACCTCGGCCTCGCGCCGGGCGTTCAAGACGACGAGGGCGAGAGCGTTCGCGACGACGACGCATCCTTCGAAGATCGTTTTCTCGCCGAGTCCGTCGAGTGCGTGTTGCCGACGACGCGCGCGATCGAGGCGTTCTCGCGCATGCGCTCGAGGGGCGTCTCCTCCGTCGCGGTGTGCGCGGAGCCGCGCGGGAAGCTCGTCGACGTCCTCGCGCTGAGCGACTTCCGGGGCGCGCATACGCCCGGGGACTTCGCCGACCTCGACCTGAGCGTCGCCGAGTTCGCGGCGAAGCGACGGCCGCCGGGCGCGAACGCGCGCCTCGTCACCGTCCGCCCGGACGCGGACCTGGGGGACGTCCTCCGGCTGATGAGCGACAACGGCGTGCACCGCGTCTTCGTGACGGACCTCGAGGGGAGGCCGACGAGGTGCGTCACGCCGACGGACGTCTTCCGCCTCGTCGCGCTGCCGAGCGCGCACAACTTAGGGTGGAGGTTCCAAGCGACCGACGCCGGGCGAGCGACCCGGGGGTGGTCCTACGCGTACGAGGAACCGACGCCGCTCGCGCCGCGGGAAGACGAGGCGCCGCCGCCCGCGAGGCGCGACGAAGGCTTCGCGGGCGCCTTCGACGACGAGATGTGAAGAGACGAGTGAGGCGAACGAACTCCAGAGGACGGCGGCGGCGCGAGAGACGAGCGGTTCAAAGCCGGGAGAGACGGCCGAAAGAGCCTCGGACGCGCGAGACGTATTCCGCGAGAAGAGACGCGCCGAGAGACGAGAAGAAAGAAGAGACACGAATTCCTTGACACGAATTCCTCGCCTACCGTATCGGTCCCTCGAGCGTCGGCGTTTTTTTCGCACCCTCCATCCCGCTCGTGCGCCACATCATCAGCGCCCCGTCCGCGCCCCCCGCGGCGGCGAGCCACCCGTCGTCCGCGCTGAACCTCACCGCCGCGACGCTCCCCCCGTGCGCCCGCGCCGTCCTCCCCGGCGCGTTCTTCACGACGCACGGGTAATACAGCAGCCGGACGCGCCCGAGGTCGTCCCCGACCGCGACGTGCCCCCCCCCGTTCGCGCGGTCCAGCGTCACGACCCGCGGCATCGGCGCCCCCGCCACCCCCTCCTCCCACACCCCCATCGTCGCGAAGCCCGCGCGCGCGGTGTGCGTCGCCCACGCCGCGTCGCGCCCGCCGCGCCCGGTCTCCCCCCCCGAGAACATCCGCTCGAACCCGCGCGCCGCTCGCCAATACAAAAGCTCGTCGTTCGCGCAGCAGCTCCGGAGCACCTCCCCGTCGACGCTCCAGTCGAGCGCGGTGACCGTCGCGCTGTGCCCCGCGCACCGCGCGACCGGCGCGAACGCGCCGCCGACGTTGGCGAAGACGCGCACGAGGCGGTCGCCGCCGGCGACGGCGAGGCGCGTCGCGTCCGGGGAAAACGCCAACGCGTCCACGCGAGCGCCGGGGACGGACTCCAGCCGGCGCGCGCCCGCGGCGCCGCCGCTCCCGGCCTGCGCGCGCGCGACGTCCGCGAGCGTGCGCGCGTCGAGGACGACGACGCGACCGTCGGCGGCGCCGACCGCGAGGAGCCTCCCGTCCGGCGAGAAGGCGACGGAGCGGCCGACGAACCCGTCGCGGGACTCCGCGTCGGTCGCGCCGGGGCCCAAGACGCGGGCGACGAGACGCGACCGACGCGACGCGTCCCACACCTTCACCTCGCCGGACGCGCCGACCGACGCGCAGACGCTCGGGGCGCGAGGGTTCCACGCCACCGCGTGCAGAGGCCGCCCGGCGCCGGGGCCGCCGACGAGCACGCGCGCCGAGTCGCGGTCGACGCGCCACACGTCGCACGCCGACGTGCCGACGTAAAAAAACCGTCGTTTTGAAACGTCCTCCGTCGATCCCGAGGACGGGTTCGAGGCGTTCGAGATCCCTGGGCCCCGATCGTTCTTTTTCGGCTCCGACCCGTCCTCGAGCGGGCGCTCCGCCGCGACGCCTCGGTCCGTGAGCGCCCACGGCGTCGGCGCTCGGGGCTTGCGCGGGAACCGCCCCGCGTCCGGCGCGGTGGCGTTCCCGTCCAAAAGCCACGGCCGCGCCGCTGCCGCCGAAATCGCCGCCGCCGCCGCGCTCGAGGGCCGAGCGGGAGGCACCTTCTTCCCCGGAGACACCGCGACGACGCGTCCCCCTCCCGCTGAGATCTCCTCAGACACTCCTTCGGCGTCGCGGAGAGTCTGCTGTCGTTTTTGGGTTTGGGTTCGTGCGGTTCGTGCTTCGGTTCGCCCCGGCCCGGGCTCGCCCGCGACGGCGAGCGCTCTGATCACCGGCGCGCGGTTCGAACGCCCGTCCGCCGGGCTCTCCAACGCGATCTCCTCGCGCGGCGTCGCGTCCAGGTCGTTTCCCGTGCGCTCATCGACGCGCCACGTCAGCACGCGCCCGTCCGCGCCCGCGGTGACCACCTCCGCGCCGTCGTTTAAGACGCGCATCGCCGCGACGCCCCACTTCGGCTCCCGCTTCCGCTCGTCCCGGACGGAGGGCGGCTTCCCGGCGGGCTTGGCGTGCGCGACGCGAATCGACTCGGCGCGGACGCGACGCGTCTCGGGGTCGATCGCGAGCAGCCTCCCGTCGCCGCACCCGACGAGGACGTCCCCGCCGGGGAGGAACGCCGCGCAGTGCGCGACGAAGGTGCGCGAGGTTTCGCGCTCGTACCCGGGGCGCGGCTCGTCCAGCGTCGCGAGCGACGCGAACTTTCCCGCCCACCGCCCGTCCGACGCGCGCCTTCGCCACACCTTGACGTGCTTCTCGCCGAAGGTGACGAACTCGTGGTAGGGCGCCGCTTCCTCCTCGCCGTCTTCGCGCCGCCTGACCGTCCACGGGTTGAACGCCGCGCCGTGCACCGCGACCGGCTCGGCCTGGATCCCGGGCATGGACATGATCGGCCTCGACCCCGGGACGGCTTTTCGCCAGTCCCACATCGTCACGGTGTGCTTATCGTCGGCGCCGACGGCGAGAAGCGCTCGGCCGTCCGGGCTGAACGCCAACGCGATGAACGCGCGCATGTACCCATCGGGGTCCTCCACGCGCGCGAGCTCCGCGCACCCCTCGCGCGCCGACCGCCCGTTGTTCACGCCGAGCCGCTCCGCGCTCCAGACGCACGCGCGCGGCCTGTGCCCGTCCTGCCCCGTGGCGAAGGTGACCCCGTCGGGGTGTTGCGCGATGCTTCGCACGTCGTCGTCGTGGCCGAAGAAGAAACGCTGCGAGTGCGTCCGCGTCTCCGCGTCGCGGCGGTACACGACGCCGAGCGCGGCGAGGTAATACACCACGTCCCCCGCCGGGGTGACGTGCAGACTATTCCCCAGGTTCTTATCGGAGCTCCCGGGGAAGCCGTGCGCGAAGTCCAGCGTCAGGGCCGCGGCGGGCGCCGTCGCCGATCGGCGCGCGACGCGTTCCCCGACGCGGAGCCAATCGCTCGGGACGGCGTACGTCGCGCCGCTCCGCGGGCACCGCACCTTGCCCAGGAACTTCGCGTCTCGCGCGTCGATGAACGGCCCGCGCCTGATCGCCTCCTTGCCGATCGCGCGGTTCTCGCCGAGGACGAGCCGTCTGACGAAGACGTCGACCGGCATGCGGCCGCGCGCGTCGTGGCCCACCCGGCGGAAGATCTCGGCGACGCAGCCGTCGGCGAGGGGCTTCACGCCGAGCGAGAACCACGCGCGGTGGAACTGCGCGGGCGTGCACGAGAGGGGGCCGGTGGCGGGAGAAAAGTCGCACGCCGCGGCGAAGGCGTCCATCACCGCGGCGCCCTCGGCGCGGTGGTGCTGGCGCTTGATCGTCGCCACGGACCGCATCTTCGCCCACGCCGCGTCCACGTCGAGATCGGACGAGATCGGCACGTCGAGATCGGCCCCGTTGGAGGAGCCGAGGACGCGCCGCGTCGTCGCGTCCATCGCGGGGGGGGGCGCCCCGGAGGTGGGGGGGGGCGCGGTCGGTCGGAACCGCCCGGCGGGCTCGCCGTGGCGGTCGGTGTCCCAGAAGGGAGGGCGATACGGCCTCGGCTTCGCGCCGTGCATGCCCTGAGGAACGGGGGAACGCGGAGGTCGGGGGGGGGGCGGGGAACGACGACGGTCAACGACGACGGAGGGAAAGAAACGCGCCGAAACGCCAGGGCGCGAGGGCGAACGCGTACCTCGCGCGCCACCGCGCCCATGTCTTTCTCGAGCGCGCCGCGCCCCGCGCGAGGTGCCATGGCGAGGAGAACCGCGCGCGAACGAGCGCGCGACCGAACCGCCGCGCTCGCGGGTGTGGGGGCAGCGGTCGAGGGTCTCGCGCGGGCGGCGAGATGGGTCCCCGACAGCTCGCGCGAGCGCGATGGCGTCTGAACGCTCATCTGGCAACGGCTGGATCTGAGTCGGCGACCCGCTCTGAGGGATTCCGGGGCTCGAGAGGAGACGTCAACGTCAGCTGGTGAGAGGGGGCTCGCCCCCGGATCGCGCCACTGCCGCAGCACGCCGGGTCGACGACGCCCGCGCGAGGACGCCATGAATATCCCGGGAATGATGGGCCGAGGGGGCATGATGGGGGGCCAGCCGTCCGGCCCCGCGGAGGACACCCCGCAGGTGGACACCGCGGAGAACGTCCAGATCTCGTCCCTCGCCCTGCTGAAGATGCTCAAGCACGGTGCGTCCGCGGTCCTTTCCCCTCCCCGCACCCTCGAGGCGCGACCGCGCCTCCCTCAGCGCCTCCCCGCGCGCCGGGGGACCTCGCCGGGGTTCGCTCGACGCGTTCGCGGCATCATCGGCGCGCGCCGCGACCCAACCTCGCCCAGATCGCCCGGAGGAAGGGCCCGCGTTTTGAACCGACCGTTCGGTGCTGCTTTTTTTTTTCCCGCACGCGAACAAACCCTCAGATCTGCGCTTCCGAGCTCGCCGCCTCGCCCTTCGCCGACCCCGATCCGCCTCCCTCCTCCCTCCCCCTCCCTCGTCGCAGGCCGCGCGGGCGTGCCCATGGAGGTGATGGGTCTGATGCTCGGTCAGTTCGTCGACGACTACACGGTGAAGGTGGTGGACGTCTTCGCGATGCCTCAGAGCGGCACGGGCGTCTCGGTCGAGGCGGTGGATCCGGTGTTCCAGACGAAGATGCTGGAGATGCTCAAGCAGACGGGCCGCGAGGAGATGGTCGTGGGCTGGTACCACTCCCACCCCGGGTTCGGGTGCTGGCTCTCGGGCGTTGACATCAACACGCAGCAGGCGTTCGAGGCGCTGAACCCGCGGCTGGTGAGCGTCGTGATCGACCCGGTGCAGAGCGTCAAGGGGAAGGTGGTCATCGACGCGTTCCGTCTCATCAACCCGCAGACGATCATGCTCGGGCAGGAGCCGAGGCAGACGACGAGCAACCTGGGGCATCTGAACAAGCCCTCGATCCAGGCCCTGATCCACGGCCTGAACAGGCACTACTACAGCATCAACATCTCGTACCGCAAAAACGAGCTGGAGGAGAAGATGCTCCTCAACCTGAACAAGAACAAGTGGTCCGAGGGGCTGCGCCTGAAGAACTTCGGCGAGCACGGCGACGCGAACGAGAAGGTGGTGCTGGAGCTCAAGGAGTTGGCGGACAGGTACGAGAAGGCGGTCGTGGAGGAGGACACGCTCACCGCGAAGGAGCTGCTGGTGAAGAACGTCGGGAGGCAAGACGCGAAGAAGCACCTCTCGGAAAACGCGAGGAAGCTCATGAGCGACAACATCGTGCAGACGCTCGGGTCCATGCTCGATACCATCTGCTTCTGAGGGGTGGGGGGGGGGGCT
>MDSW01058128.1_pt1 | contig 10478 bp, 11 predicted proteins | sample 811171 | NCBI WGS metagenome assembly MDSW01 (sample SAMN05326641, study PRJNA326480) | marine metagenome | isolation source: seawater | place: Atlantic Ocean: North West | collected 2012 | reverse complement strand
CTTCTGGGCCAGCTCAATCGCCTGCTCGCGCGAGTGCCGGCGCTTCATTCGCTTCAGTATGAGATTGTCGCCATGCTGAAGGGAAAGGTGCATGAAAGGCGCCATGCGCGGATCGGCCATCGCTTCGAACAGGGCGTCATCCATCTCGATCGCGTCGATTGACGAAATCCGCAGCTGCTTGAGGTCCGGAACCAGTTTCAGGACGCGGCGCACCAGGTTTCCAAGCTGGGGCTTTCCGGGCAGGTCGCCTCCCCAACTGGTCAGGTCGACCCCGGTCAGCACGACTTCATAGTGGCCAGTGTCGACAAGACGCTGGATCATCTGGACGACGTCTCCGGCCGGGACTGAGCGCGAATTCCCCCGGCCGAACGGGATGATGCAGAAAGTGCAGCGATGGTCGCAGCCGTTCTGGACCTGGACATAGGCCCGGGCGCGCCCCTCCATGCCGTCGATCAGGTGGCCCGCGGTTTCTTTGACCGACATGATGTCGTTGACGAGCACTTTCGTATCGCCATGGCGCAGTGCTGGCGAGGACCAGGTCCCGGCCTGCATTTTCTCCTGGTTGCCGATCACGCGGCTGACCTCTGGCATGTTGGCAAATTCATCCGGATTGATCTGCGCGGCGCAGCCGGTCACGATGATCTGCGCATCCGGATTGTCCTTCCGGGCCCGCCGGATCGTCTGGCGCGCCGAACGGACGGCTTCGGCGGTCACGGCGCACGTATTGACGATGATCGCGTCTTCGAGCCCGGCTTTTTCGGCATGCCCCTTCATCACCTCGGACTCATAGGAGTTCAGGCGGCAGCCCAGTGTGATTACCTGGGGCTGGGCAAGGGAGGGGGTCTTCGTCGTCATGGCCAAGCCGCTCAGATCGCGCGTCTGGCCCGCTTATTCAAGACTTATCAGCTGCGGGCGGAGGATCGGGGGTCAGCGAATTCGGTCTTCAGGGCCCGCCGTCAGACCTCGAACGTCATCTCCAGCTCGACCGGGCCGGTCATGAAGACATGATCGTCGCTTTCCCGCCAGTCGATGGTCAACTCTCCGCCATCAAGGATGAGCTTGGCCTTGCGGTCAGTCTTGCCAGCGCGTGCGGCGCAGACCAACGCCGCACAGGCCCCGGTCCCACAAGCCTTGGTGAGGCCTGCCCCGCGTTCCCAGACGCGCAGGCGGATGGTCTGCCGGTCGATCACCTGTGCAAAGCCGACATTCGTGCCTTCTGGAAAAAGCGGATGCCACTCGACGAGTGGTCCGATCTGGGGGATGTCATAGGCATCGACATCGTCGACGAAGAACACCGCGTGCGGATTTCCCATGGAAACAACGGCGGGCTTGGAAAGATAGGGCTTGTCCATCGGGCCGATGCGGACGTCCACGCCGCGTACATCCATCTTTTCTGACAACGGGATGTCTTCCCACGCCATGAGTGGAGAGCCCATGTCGATGGTGACGAGGTTTTCGCCCGCGCGCCGACCTTTCAGTACATCGGCCTGGGTGCGAATTTTCACTTCCGGTTTTCCGGACTCTTCCAGAAGCAGGTGCGCGACAGCACGCGTGCCGTTCCCGCAGGCGCTGACTTCTTCGCCCGAAGAATTCCAGATGCGCAGAAAGGCATCGACGGTCGCGTCACGCTCGATCGACATGACCTGGTCGGCCTTCATTTGTTCCGCTATAGCGCGGATGCGATTTTCATCGGGCGCGAATTTCCTGTCCCGCGCGTCAAAGACCGCGAAGGCATTGCCTGCGCCATTCATTTTCCAGACCTTCATGGATAGGTCATGTAGGGTGCGAATGAGAACAGAGAAAGCCGGAATCTACTTCGGCAGCTTCGATGCGATCACCCAGCCGGCAATCTGTGACACCGCAGCAACGATCAGCAACAGGTCCGCAACGGGGTGCCGCCAGAAAAGAGCGAGGAACGCTACGCCGATCGAGATCCAGTCAACGCGGTCGTCACTGACGAGATAGCCGGCTGGCCGGCGCTCACGTTCGATATCGGCCAGTGTCAGCCCATGCCAGACGCGGTTCATGGTCGGTGGGCCAAAGACATCCTGCAATTCGCGCGGATCGGTGATGCCTGTCAGGTTGCAAAGAATGCGTGCATCGACATGGCCCAGCTCGACGACCTGCTTCAGGGTCATTGTGCCAAGCAGGCTGGCAATGGCCATCAGCATGGTGGCGATCGCCACGCCAAACAGGGAAAGGCCTTCGAGGAGATTGATCATTCTGTGCGACTAGATAGGGATGGCAGCCCAGTAATCGAAGTCGAGAATGACATTGCCCGCATACTTTCCGTCTTCGCCGCGTAGCGGGAAATCGGTGCACGGGTGGTTCTTCGCCGCCACCAGGCGCAGGCGAAGGGCGCCGGTCGTGTCATTCAGCGTGGCCTTGTCGAGGACTTCCGACCAGGCGTAGATCGTGTCGCCTGAGAAGAGCGGTCCGGCATGGGTGCCCGCATTGATGGCCAGCATCTGTGCAGCGCTTTCCAGTCCGTTGAATGACAGGGCGCGGGCGATCGAGATGACGACGCCGCCGTAGATCAATCTCTTGCCGAACCGGCTTTCTTTCTGCGCGTGGGCGTCAAAGTGAACCTTCGCTGTATTCTGGTAGAGGCGCGTGGCGATCTGGTGCTCTGCTTCCTCTACGGTCATGCCGTCGACATGGTCGATTTTCTCGCCGATTTCATAGTCGCCATAACGCCATTTCGATCCCGCCAGTGCATCGTCCCAATCGTCATAGGCCGGGACGGTGAGCGCGGACGCGTGAACGGCATCCGGTAGATCCGGCACGACAGGGTCGAGCGCCGGACTGGAAGGATCCTTCTTGTTCACCATCACCCAGCGGACATAGGAGAGTACCGTTTCGCCTTTCTGGTTCTCGCCGCGCGTGCGGACCCAGACGACACCGGTCTTGCCGTTGGAGTTCTCCTTGATTCCGATCACCTCGGAGATCGCCGTCAGCGTATCACCCGGATAAACGTCCTTCAGGAATTGCCCGTCCGCATAACCGAGATTGGCAACCGCATTCAGCGAGATGTCCGGTACCGTCTTGCCGAAGACCACGTGGAAGGCGAGCAGCGGGTCGACCGGCAGGGCAGGAAAGCCGTTGGCGGCGGCGAACGTTTCGGCTGAGTACAGCGCATGGCGCGCACCGGTCAGGGCGCGATACAACGAAATGTCGCCCGCCGACACTGTGAGCGGCGTTGCATGGACAAGCTCCATGCCTGGCTTGAAGTCTTCGAAATAATGGCCCGGATTGGATTTTGTCATGGCTTGCCCTCGGAAGATTTTCTGGGGCGAGCGTCGGCAATCAGCCAAGCAATAGCCCCGTCAGAGTTGTTGCGACCACCTGCCCTGTCTCTCCGTCTGAAATCAAGCCGGAACCAACGAGCGGGGCAAAAAGCAGCAGGGCCATGGCCGTGACGAGACCGCTGGCAATGATCTTCGCTTCGGACCGGTCAAGCGCATCGCGCAAGCCGGCCTTGCCATAGGCGACGATTTGCGGCCCAAAAAAGAGCAGCAGCGACAAGCCAAACAGAGCGGCGGCGATGAACAGGGCGATTGTCATGCGTGCCTTATGGCAAACAGACTTTTCCGCCGCTCTTACGAGATGTGTTGAATTTTACGGATCGGTGCGGAGTCAGGCAATTTCCAGCAGCTTGTCGATGGGGCGGCCGAGAACCGCCTTGCCGTCCTTTATGCCGATCGGACGCTGAATGAGCCGAGGGTTTTGGACCATAGCCTCAAAGAGCTCTTCATCGCCCAGCGTGTCGGAGATCTCGAATTTCTTCGCATCCTTTTCCCTCAGGAAGGCGCGCGGCGACACATCGCCCATCTTCTTTGCGATGTCCTTGAGGTCGTCGACCGTAAGGGCATCACCAGCGTTCATGTACTTGCGAATTTCGGGCTTGATGCCGTTCTCCTCCAGCAGGGCGAGGCCATTGCGCGAAGTGCTGCAGCCTGTGTGGTGAAGCAGGGTGTAGGTCATCTATGCGGACTCCATTGCCTTTATAGCCTCATCAACCGCGACGATGCGTTTTGCTTCTTCGAGGTGGAGGAGCTCGGTCATTTTTCCGTTTACTTTCAGAACACCCTTGCCCTTGTTGCCCGGATCCGCAAAGGCAGCGATGACGTCGCGGGCCTGCTGAACATCGGCTTCTTCGGGGGCGAAAATGCGGTTGGTGGTTTCGATCTGTGAAGGGTGGATCAGGGTCTTGCCATCAAAACCCAGCATGCGGCCCTGACGGACTTCGTTTTCCAGGCCTTCGGCGTTCGAGATATCGTTGTAGACGCCGTCGATTGCGACAATGTCAAAGGCCCGGGCGGCCGCCATAGTCAGGCCGAGCGATGTCTGGAAGGCGCTGCGGGCAGGATCGTTGACGGCGCGCAGTTCCTTGGCGAGGTCGTTCGTACCCATGACGAAGGCTGAAAGGCGCGTACGGCCGGCGGCTTCGGCGATATCCATGATGTTGAGGATGGCCTTGGGCATCTCGATCATGACCCAGAGACCCATCTCTTTCGGCGCGCCTGCGCGGCTCATGGCATCATCGAGCCGGTCGATGTCTCCCCCGTCGATCACTTTTGGGGCAAGGATCGCGTCTGGGCCAGCCGCAACGGCAGCTTTCATGTCGTCGAGGCCCCATTCCGTGTCGAGTCCATTAACGCGGATGACCACTTCGCGCTTGCCGTATCCGCCCGCTTTTACTGCAGAACACACCGTCTCGCGCGCTTCTTCCTTGGCGTCTGGTGCAACCGCGTCTTCCAGGTCGAGGATAACGGTGTCGGCGGGGAGTGATTTTGCCTTCTCCAGGGCGCGTGGATTGGCGCCGGGCATGTAGAGGCAGGATCGGCGGGGGCGGTGGGTGGTCTGTGTGGTCATTCGGTTTTCATCCCTCGAACGCTTTGGCGCTTTCGATGCCTTTTCCGCCGCAATCTGTCCAGTGCGGCGGAATGTGCAGGGGTTTTCTTCCCGGCGTGCTCGTGTATCGCTCCCGGGAACGTTTTAAGGAGTTGGTTCATGAGCGAGATCCGCGGAACCGTGGCCCCGGGCTTCGAGCCTGTGCGGGAAGTCTTCGAGGAAAATTTCGCCGCCGGCGAAGAGCTCGGCGCCGGATTTGCGGCCATACTCGATGGGGAGATCGTGGTGGACCTCATGGGCGGATATGCCGACCGCAAGAAGGATGCGCCGTGGGATGAAAACACAATCGTCCCGGTCTATTCCACGACAAAAGGTATCGCTGCGCTGGTCATCGCCTCTGCTATCGGCGCGCTGGAGGACGGGTATGAGACAAGGGTCAGCGCCATCTGGCCAGAGTTTTCCGCCGGAGGGAAAGGCGATGTCACCATTGCGGAGATGCTCTCTCACCAGGCTGGCCTCTGCGGGTTCAAGGACCCGATCGATCCGGCGCTCTGGCTCGATCCGCCCGCCCTTGCTGCAGCGCTGGCCGAACTGGAGCCGCTCTGGGAGCCGGGGACGGCGCACGGGTACCACCCGCTGAGCTGGGGCTACCTTGCCGGGGAAACTGTCCAGCGCATCAGCGGCCGCAGCCTTGGCACCATCCTCCGCGAGGATTTCTGTGCGCCGAACGGAATCGATTTTCAGATCGGCCTGCCGACTGAGGATCATGAGCGGGTCGCTGAGATCATGCGGCCGAGAGAGATGCCGCAGCTCGGTGACATCAATGAATTCAAGAAAGTAGCCTTCCTCACCAAGTGGGCCTCGCCGGACCGTGGCGGCGCGATCTGGCGTGAGATCGAGATTCCGTCCGCCAATGGACATGGTAGCGCGAAGTCGGTCGCCCAGCTCTACGGCATTTATGCCAATCAGGGGAAGCTCGGCGGCAAGACGTTGATTCCAGAGGAGTCGTTCTCTGCCTTGACCCGGCGCCGTGTGATGGGCGAGGATCTCGTCCTGCCCTTCGTGACTGAATTTGCCGCCGGCGTCATGCGGAACAATCTGGGTATTTACGGCCCCAATCCCGAGACGCTGGCTCATTCTGGCTGGGGAGGATCGCTTGCCCTCGGCGATCCCGACCGGCACCTGTCGGCGGCGTATGTGATGAATCGACAGTCGAGTTTCCTGCAGGGTGACCCCCGCGCCCGGCGGCTGGTCGATGCGCTTTACGGTTGTCTCTGACCCGGTACCAAAACAGTCCAGAAACGGTCTGAATCCAGTATAATTCCAGTCTGATTCCGGAGACCAACGTGCCTTGCAACATTGACTGGCTTGCATTCCTTGTCGCGATGGCTGTCGTTGAGCTGACGCCCGGCCCGAACATGGGTTGGCTGACCGCGCTCTCGGCTCAGAAGGGCCGGCGGACGGGGTTCATGGCCGTGCTGGGGATCACGCTCGGTCTCGCGGTACAGCTGGTCGCAGCGGCCACGGGGATTTCCGCCATCGTATCGGCCAATCCGGCCATCTACCACACGCTGCGCTGGGGTGGGGTGGCCTTCATGCTCTACCTCGCCTGGGAGGCGTTTGCCGATGGTGGCGAGAAAGCCGTCGGCGAGGCCGATCACATGGCCGGATTCCGGCGCGGTTTCATTGCCAACCTCCTCAATCCCAAGGCGCTCGTTTTCTACGTTGCTGTGGTGGGTCAATTCGCAACATGCGAGCAGTGGCCTGTTGCGGGACAGGTTCTCATTCTGGGAAGCCTGCACATCGCCGTGGCGATTGCCGTTCACGTTTTGCTGGTCCTGCTCGGCTCAGGCCTCGGCGAGAAAATTTCGCAGTGGAGACAGGCGCTTGGCGTTCGGATCGGCTTTGCCGCCGCGCTGGCATCCATCGCCCTATGGATAGCGATTTCTACACACCCGGGATGAAATTTTTCCGAAAATTGAAATTCCCCTGTGGGGAGAATTTGGCACGGGACTTGCTTCTTTTCGGGGGAATTTGGACTTCCCATCTTCACCATCATACACTGCCCCGGCTTCGTGTCCCCCATGGAGCCGGGGTTTCCCTTTTTTGGCCCCCCTACTCCGCCAGCCGCGCTGCCCGCGCGAGGCGCCGTGCCTTGCGTTCACCGATTACGCTGTCGGTGGTGAAAACAATCAGCGCCGTCCAGATCAGACCGAAAGCGATAGCCTCCACGCTGCTGAAAGGCTCGCGGAAGACGAGCACGGCGATGAGAAACTGCAAGGAGGGCGTCATGTATTGCATCATGCCGATCGTCGCAAGTTTCAGCCGCTTGGCGGCGAGGGCAAACAGGATCAGCGGGACGGCGGTGATCGGCCCGGCCAGCGGCAGGGTGAGCCAGTCCCAGCCATAATCACCGACCCAGCCGCCCTGCCCCGTTGTCTGGAACCAGGTCAGCCAGGCGAAGGCCAGCGGTGCGAGAATGGCCGTTTCGATAGTGAAACCGGCCCGGCTGTCGATCGCGACCTTCTTGCGGACCGCGCCATAGGAGGCGAAGCTGAAGCAGAGGCAGAGCGAGACCCAGGGCAGGCGGCCGAGTTCCCATGTCATCACGCTGACGCCGGCAACGGCAATGGCAATGGCGACCCACTGGGCCCGGCGCAGGCTCTCGGAGAAGAACACCATTCCCATCAGGACGCTGACCAGCGGATTGATGAAATAGCCCAGACTGGCCTCGGTCACCCGCTCGGCGGAAACGGCCCAGATATAAATCAGCCAGTTCGTCGCAATGAGTATGGCCGATAGGGCAAGCCAGGTCAGGTTTGACCGCGTGAGCGCGCCGCGAAACGCTTTCCAGCGATGCGCAATGATGATGAAGACCAGCCCGGTCGGCAGGCCCCACAGGATGCGGTGGGCCAGCATTTCCTGCGGCCCGATGTGGTCGAGCGCGCGAAAATAGAGCGGCAACCCGCCCCAGAGCAGGTACGCGCCCAGGGCGCATAGAAAACCAAGGCGAAGCTCGCGCGTCATGCGCTGGCAAGTAGTACCACGCCAAGCTGATGGCTACCTGTTTCTTGCGGCCAATGCTGCTCTTCGAAAGTGCCGGCCGCCAAAAGAAAAAGCGCTGCCCGGACAGGCAGCGCTTTCAGTCTTTTGAGGTTTGGCGGGTGCGCCCGCCCCTGCCCTTTTTCTAGGCGTTCACGCTCTCAGGCTTCAGCACGCCGCGCTTGATCAGCTCCTCGGCGATCTGGACAGCGTTCAGCGCTGCGCCCTTGCGAAGATTGTCGGCCACGACCCAGAGCGACAGGCCGTGCTCGACCGTGTCATCCTTGCGGATGCGCGAAACGAAGGTTGCCCATTCACCGGCGCATTCGACCGGGGTGATGTACTGGTCTTCTTCCGGATTATCGATCACTTGCACGCCATCGAAATTGCGCAGGGCCTCACGCGCCTCTTCCGGCGTGATCGCCTTGTTGAATTCGATGTTCACCGATTCCGAGTGCCCGACGAAGACCGGAACACGCACACAGGTGACCGTCAGCTTGATGGCCGGGTCGATCATCTTGTGGGTCTCGTTCCACATCTTGGCCTCCTCGTCTGTGAAGCCATTGTCGAGGAAGGAACCGATCATCGGGATCGCATTGAAGGCGATCTGGCGCGGATACTCCTGCGGTTCGGGCTGGTCGTTGACGAAGATGCCCTTGGTCTGGTTCCAGAGCTCGTCCATGCCCGCCTTGCCTGAGCCGGACACCGACTGGTAGGTCGAGACAACGACGCGCTTGATGCTGGCGGCATCGTGCAGGGGCTTCAGCGCCATGACGAGCTGCGCTGTCGAGCAGTTCGGATTGGCGATGATATTCTTCTTGGAATAGCCGAGCACATCCTCGCCATTCACCTCCGGCACGACCAGCGGGACGTCCGGGTCCATGCGCCAGGCTGAGGAATTGTCGATGACGATAGCGCCGGTCTTGCCGATTTTCTCTGCCCACTGGCGCGATGTGCTGCCGCCAGCTGACATGAGGACGACATCGACCTTTGAGAAGTCGAAGTCATCGAGGACCTGGCATTTCAGCTTGCGGTCACCATAGCTGACTTCACGGCCGACCGAACGGCGTGAGGCGACAGCGAAGACGTCATCTGCGGGAAAATCGCGCTCTTCCATGATATTGAGGAGCTCGCGACCCACATTTCCGGTTGCGCCGACGATTGCGACTTTGAGTGCCATATTGTCTGTCCTTTTCCGAAGCGCCCCCAATAGCCGAGAAAAGGCCGCTTCTCAATCAATTGTCAGTCTTTTGCGTCAGCGGCCCGAATGGCCGCGCCGCAGTCTCAGGCTTGATTTCACCTGCATGTAATGCACTTTCGGCAAATGTTGAGTGCGCCACCTGTAACGCATCACCGATGGAGACGATCCTGATCGAAGACGTGATCTCGAAATATATCAAATCCTACAACTCCCGCGATATCGAGGGCATGCTCGATTGCGTGACCGAGGATGTCGTCTTCGAGAACATCTCGAACTCCGGCCAGACCATGACGCTTGAGGGGCGGGACAAGATGGGCGAGGTCGCCGAATTATCCGGAAACGCCTTCTCATACCGGCGCCAGAAGCTGGTCAGCCTGGTGATCGGCCAGGGCAAGGCCGCCGCCGAGATCGAGTTCGAGGGCAAGGCAGCTGTCGACCTGCCGAATGGCGTGAAGGCTGGCGAGACGATCAAGGTGCGCGGGGCGAGCTTCTTCGAATTCCGCGGCCAGCTGATGAGCCGGATTGCCGATTACAGCTAGGATCAGGTCGCCTTTTCGCGTTTCTACAGACAGTCGATAATCGCGTCCGTCATGGCGGTGGTGGACATGTCGCCGCCAAGGTCACGTGTCTTCGCGCCGGATTTCAGCGCGTCGGCGACGGCTTTCATCACCCGGTCGGCGGCGTCCGGGCGACCGAGCGACCAGCGTAGCGCCATCTCCAGCGACAGGATCGCCGCGCACGGATTGGCAAGGCCCTGCCCTGCAATGTCCGGCGCCGAGCCGTGAACCGGCTCGAACAGGCCGGGCGTGCCTTCAATGCCGAGGCTCGCTGATGGCAGCATGCCGATCGACCCCGTCAGCATGGCCGCCTCGTCCGACAGGAGATCCCCGAACAAATTGTCGGCGAGGATCACGTCGAACTGCTTGGGGTTGCGCACCAGCTCCATCGCGCAGGCATCGGCCAGCATGTGGCTGAGCTCGACACCCTCGCCGAAAGTCTTGTGGAGCGCGGTCACTTCCTGGCGCCAGAATAGGCCGCTTTCCATGACGTTTGATTTCTCGACCGAGCAGACCCGGCCATCGCGCCCGCGGGCGATTTCGAAGGCGACACGGGTGACGCGCTCGATTTCCGGGGCGGTGTAGACCGAGGTGTCATAGCCCCGGCGCACGCCGTTCTCGTCGGTGTCGATGCCGCGTGGCTGGCCGAAATAGACCCCCGATGTCAGCTCGCGCACAATCATCAGGTCGAGCCCCTCGATGCGATCGCGCTTCAGGCTGGAGGCATCGACCAGCGCTTCGAAACAATAGGCGGGGCGCAGGTTCGCAAAGACATCGAGGCCCTTGCGAAGGCCCAGCAGGCCCATTTCCGGGCGCTTGTCGCG
>MDSW01025665.1_pt1 | contig 10478 bp, 11 predicted proteins | sample 811171 | NCBI WGS metagenome assembly MDSW01 (sample SAMN05326641, study PRJNA326480) | marine metagenome | isolation source: seawater | place: Atlantic Ocean: North West | collected 2012 | reverse complement strand
TCCTAATATTGTAAAATATATTTTGAAAAATTCACCTCATATGTTTGGTCCATCTACATTTAAACATATATTTATGGGACAAATTATGCCAAAAAATATCGGAGTAACAAAGTGTCCTTTTTCTGATACAAAAATATGTAAAAAATATAGAAAAAAAAGAGATATGAATGAAGAATTATTTAAAACGAATAAAAAAATTGATTATTATGATATAATGTATTCTTCTATTTGTAAAAATATTACTTATAAATTAAAAAATCATAAAGATTTTAAAACATTGGCTTTAAATTCTATGGCTGACTTATACTTTGGTCATAATACTGAAAGATTACAAGATTTATTAGAAAATATGTTTGATTATGTATTAACAGATAGTGATATGACATTAAAAACTTTATTTAATAAAGTTACTACTAATAGACAACCTATTAAACGAGTAGCCAATTACATAAGAGACAATAATATGCATAATTCTATTTTTTCTAGATTTAAAGATTATGAAAAATCATCAAAACATAATTTTGATTTATCTAACGAAATACCTCATTGGATTGGTCCTTATTTATTAATGATTGAATTTTTTATTCCAGTATTAATCCAAGTAATAATAAAACGAAAAGATGTTTATGATAAAATAAAAAAAGAAATGAATTCTGGTATATTAAATCTAAAAAGTAAACGTTCATATATTCATTATGTTATTGTTGAATTTTTCAGATTATTTAATATTATATCCGTTCATCCTGCTAGAATTTCTCAAGATGATATAAAATGGAATGGTATTATATTTCCAAAAAATACTGAATTAGTTATTAATTTAAATACATTATTAAGAGATGAAACTGTTTTTAAAAAACCAGATCATTTTATACCAGAAAGATGGGAAGATAAACCACTCGAATTACAACATATTTCTTTTGGTTTCGGAACACAAAGATGCCCTAGTATAAATTTTTCACCATTACTTTTTAAAATAATTATAAATAATTTATTTACTAAATTTGATTATCCATTAAATCCATTACAATATCCAGATACAAAAGTACCCCATTGGATTGATGGATTTAGACTAACATTTTAAAAATTGAATCATTTATATTTACATTAATAAATATAAATAATGTCTTTAACTTTACAATTCAATCCTGATATTAAACCAAGAGGAACTTTTTCAACTATTGTAAAAGAATATAATTTAGTAAATAAACATATAACATTTTCATATTCAAATAAAGTATATACTGGTATAATTGTAAAAAATAAAGATTATGGAATTAACTATAATAATCAAATATATTCTTCTACAACATCATGGTGCGTTTTTATAAAACAACAGGTATATAATTATAAAATGAAACATAATGAACCTTGTCAAATGAAAAAAGAACCTAGGTCCGCACGAGGTCCTGAATTATGTTATGTAGATGGAATATCTTTTAATACATATAGAAAAATGTTTGCAAATACATTTGCTTCACCATTAGTTACTGTAGTCGATCAATTTATTGAAGAAAAAATAATAAAAATTCAAAAAATAATAAAAATTCAAAAAATAATAAGAGGATGGCTTATTAGAAAGAATATAAACAAGAAAAATACTAACTTTTCACCAAATGAAAAATGGTTCAATAATATTATCAATAATAATAATATTATTCCAAAAAAATATGATTGGTTTACAACTATTTCTGATTTATTTAAAATATCAATCGCTGTTCATAATAATTATCATTTTAGAATGGAAAAAAATTATCAAAATATTCTATTGTATTATTTAAAACAATTACCCAAATATAATTTTATAGAAGAAGTTGTAACTCCATTACACTTTATAGGCAATTATGGAGTAACTATGCAGATGAGTGGTAATCAAAGTTCAAGATATGATTTATGGGATCCAGTTAAATCAATTTTGATGGAACTAAAATATTGTCCTAACGGATTAAAAGACAAGGAAAGAGAACAAATAAAAATTTATATGGAACAAAGACGTATGTTTAATCAACATTGGGAAAGAACAATTGGGTTTCTTGTAAACTTTGCAAATAATTTTGAATTTGAATTATATTACTATAAAGAAGATAAATTACAACTAATTACTATTACTAAATTATTAACTGAAAATAATAAACAATATTTAAAACGCCCTTACATCACTATAAATAAAATATGTTAATTACCATGTTTACATTTTTCATGACCTACTATAAAATCAAATAAATGAAACCCCTTTTTATATTGATGTTCTTTTTTAAAAAAATAATTAATTACACCTATTACTAATAACATTACAACTGTCAAAAATAAATACCATTGTGTTTTTTTTAATAATATATCTGTTTTTTCATATTCTTCTTTTTTATCTGGTTTAACAGTTGCTGACCAATATGCTCTAAAATTACCAATAATATATAATATTAATAATACAACAAATGCAATCATTGCATAATAATAATCCATTCTACCAAATAAATTAAATGCTATCCATAAAATAAAGGCTTTTATTATTTGATATACTGGATGAACTACCTCTTTTGATGAAAATACAGTAAAATCTACTGTAAAATATATTAAACAAAAAAATAATACTTGTTTCCATATCATTTTATGTAATACTCTTTGTATTTGACAACCTAACATTTCTGCTAAAAAATTCCCACCAATTGCTAATAATAATATAAATAACGCTTTTCCTGCTGTAGAAAAAGTTTCTTTTTCATAAAAATCATTTATATTTAATGCTAATAAATTTCCATCATCGTTGTTTTTTTTTTCATGTTGACCTTTACTTAATATTAACATATACATATTATAAACATTTTAATAAAACTATATCTCTAACCACTTCTATAAAAAATGATTTTAATTGTTTATATATATCTAAATTTTTTATCATCGGTAACAGTAATTCTTTTCCATATTTTTCCATATAATAACTTAAAAATATAAGTATAAAGTAAATAAATTGTTTTAATCGTAAAATAAAATAATCATATATATTCCAATTTTGTATGAAACTTGTCAAAAATCCCTTTCTATTATGTAATAAATAATTATGCGCATCAATTGCCCCTTCTAACATTCTACCGTGACCGTTTAGTTCCTTTTTTACAGTAAACATTGAATTCAATGCCGAATTATTTAAATATAATATTTTTCTATCCGATTTATCTCTATTGTCAAATATAAAAGGCATTCCACCATCTAGGTAATTATTACCTTTTTTTTCTCTATAAAATGTTCCTGATGTAAGATATGGAACGTGTATACTTCTTAATATAGTTTCTCCTACATCTTTTTTTGATTTATAAGTATATCTTATTTTTCTCTCTCCATTCTTGGTATAAGCTATATATAATTTATTATTTATTATATCAAATTCTTCATCTGTTAATGATTTAGTATGATTAAAAATAATTTTTTCTATTTCCTTTAATGTAAGTGTTTTTTTAAAACAATTTCTTATTTTTTTAAAATCATTCGGTAATAATTCTAATCTATCACATAAATACAAAAATGACATAATAGAACCAACACTTGAACCAGATATTCGGTGAACTTTAAAATAATTCCTTTTCTCTAATTCTTTCACTAGCATTAATGCACCTGTAGAATATATACCGTTAAATACACCTCCCTCTACAACTATATCTATATTTATTGGATTATTTAATTTAGGATAATTGTCTGCTAGATTCTTTATATATTGCATTAATAATATATGATATAATGTATTTATAATATTATCCGCGTTTAATATATATGACACTATCTAATAATGAGTTGAAAAAAATACAAATATTTCATAAAAAAATGCAACAGGCAACAGGATTAAAAGGTAATAAATTTGCAGATAAGATTATGAATAAATTATTAAAAAATAGAAGTCCTTGGAAACGTGGAGGTGGTACTAGAAATAATCAATTGGGTCCTCCTAGAGGACCAAACGTAGATTTAGTTGAGGATGTAACAAGATATAGTCAAACAATACAAAGAAATGATAGAAACCAAACAATAAATAACGCAACATTAGTTCAATTACAACAAAATGGCAATTTAACAGCAGTAGAAAGATTAGCAATGCAAGGAAATCAACGAGCTATAAATCAGGTATTGTTACAGGCGCAAATGAATTCAATAGGTCAATTTTTATTAAGATTATTATTAGCTGGTATGACACTAGGAGGAACATATCAAACGTGGCATTTATTTGATAATTTAACAAGAGTTACAAGGAATACTTTGAATACTGTAACTCCTCCTACGTCTGCCCCACCCCCTTCTTCTGTTCCATCTCCTAGTTATCGAAATTTATTTGGTTTATTAGGAAATGGTCAAGCACCAGCACCAGCACCTGTTCCACAATTACCTGCTCCTCCTGAAGGTTGGGTTAGTTGGATGATGAATTGGGCATTTTCAGGTGGTAATAATATTATATATAGATCTAGAATTGTTTTAGCTTGGTTTGCTGAAGTATTACACGATTTAGTAGGGACAGGACAACTAGCGGCAACAATTGCTACTTTTATATTATTAACTATAGTTTCAATATTAATTCTTAAAATGTTTGAAAATGGAGTTCAAGTATGGGTTGGTATTGCTGGAATAGATACCAGAAATGCACCACAGCCACAAACAATACAACGTTCAACATCTGACCAACAACAAAGACAGCAAAGATTGTTAAGAAATACTAGAGAATATGAACGTGGAAGACAACATCAAACACGAATGACACGTCGCCAACGTTCAAAATCAAGAAAAAAGAAAAAATTGCAAAATGCGTTTTCTTCGGGAAGAAACAATAATAATTTTCGTTTTCCTCCTGGACCTGGAGGCACTACATCAGGAGGAAAACGTAGAAAATCAAGAAGAAAAGGTAGAAAATCAAGAAGAAAAGGTAGAAAATCAAGAAGAAAAGGTAAAAAATCAAGAAGAAAACGTAGAAAATCACGAATTAAACGAAGAAGGGACGGCAGGTAATAAATATTTTTGAGTATTTTTAGTATAGTCACAGCATTACTTTTCTCTCCCTTTTTGAATTGGAACTCAATTCTTTTAGAGAGGTAAAAAGTCGTGTACCAAAAAAAATCTTATTGATAACATAGAATTAATAAATATGTTATTAACAAATAAAAATTAATCTATCTATATTTTATTATGAACAGATTATTTATAAGAAATAATACTACATCAATAGCTATAGTAATATTTTGTTTTATATTTTTTATTATACAATTAGTGAAACCGTCTATATTATATGAAAAAGATGGAAGTTTAAGACACTTTGGAATAGGAACAAAAAAGAAAACTATATTACCAATATGGTTATTATCAATAATAATAGCAATATTAAGTTATTTAGTAGTTATATGGTATATTGCTTTGCCAAAATTATAATTTTATAAATAAATAAATTTATAATTATGTTATTTGTCTAACAGTTTCCTTAACTTCAGTCTTTACTTCTTTTGTCCCTTCATTTGCTTTTTTCATAATTTCTTTTTTAGCTTTTATCATTTGAGCATCTAATTTACAATTATCTATTCCTAATACGAAATTAAATGATGTAGCGGATACAACTAGTGTAGTTAAAAACAACCACATAAATTCACCTACATAATCTTTAATAGTTATTAAAGCATATAATTTTTTAATATATTTTTTTGCAAGACTATTATCCATATCAATCATAGACCTTGGAAATTTTTTTGCTTTTGGATCTGGTTTAAAGACAACAGCTCCATTATAGAATAATTTTTCAAAATCTTTCATTCGAGCCCAAAAATCGGTAATTTTAGGGGTCATTAAATTTACAAGTTCAGATTCATCTGTATATACTTTTTTAACTAATTCATTATTACTAGGCGGTAACATCAGTTTTCTAAAAACTTTTTTAATACCACCGTGAAATAATGGTATTCCTATTATAAAATAACCAATAGTATTAGAAAATACTGATTTAAACCCTGGAAATAAATGCAATAATAATATTACAGAACCAGTATAAATAAGATTAGGAAATAAAGTAAACCATAAAGATTGACCTAATTGAGGAGAACCACATTTAACTGCACTCGCCGCATAATTAACACCGAATTGGAATCCTAAAACGATAATTAAAAAGAAACCAAATATAGGTAATCTTAATTTAGATATTAAACCTCTGGATGCTTGTGCATTATATCTACCAGAAACAAATCCCATTACAATATACATTAATATTAAAGCAATGGCACTGCCTATAAATGAATTAGTAGGAGTAGCTTGATCTTGAGGAACATTTATAAATTCTTTTGCCATATCAGCCGCTTCAGACATATATATAATTAATGAGTATAATTTATTTTCAAATAATCCTATTATAATTTATTAGTATGATTTCCAACCCATCATTAATAGAACCAGGAACGAGATATTTTTTTAAAGAAACATTAAGGAATGTTAATAAACAAAAAAAAATAAATAATAACATATCCGTAAATATAGGGTTACTATTATTTTTTATAGTTATAGTTGGATTATTGTTAATTTACAAATATTATACAAAACCAACTGAAAAGGAAAAGGAAGAAAAAGAAAAATTAAAACAGAATTATTTATTAAATAAAATAAAAGAATTAAGTGATAAAAAGAAAGCAGAATATGATAAAATGATTACTAACTTACCTAAATTTGAAAGTAATTTTGATTTATTGCATAAAAAATTTTATTTTGTTTAATTATATAAATGGCTGAAAACAAATGTAGTGATAAAAAAATAGAAAAATGTAAAGATCAAGGAAAGGAATGTAATCCAAAATCAGGTAGATGTATTAAAATTAAAATCAAAAAGCCTAAATCTAATAAAAAAGTTAAAGTAAATACAACTAATAATAATATTGAAAATATGTCAGATGTAGATAAATTAATTTATCATTTTTATGAAACAAAAGAAAAATATGAAAATATATTAAAACAAAAAATAAAAGAAGAAAAAATGAAAGATATTAGTTATGATAATAGAAATAACGCAACACGAGATGAAGATTTTGTATTATTATGGAAGTCGTCTGAAAAAACTAAAAATAGAATTAAAATTGTAAAAAATAGAATGAAATGTTTATTTTGTGAACAAGAAGGGGGTATGATGTTTACAGATAATACAGATAAATATGAAATGAAATGTTTAGGTCAAAACTCTTGTTGTCATTTAATAATAAAAAAAGGTATTATTGTAAAATATAATAATATAAAAAAAAAGTATGTTAATGATGCGAATGACATTAAAGAAAAGATAATAAAATGTAAATTAAAAATATTATACAATTTAGAAGATGAAGATATAATATTGCAACAATTTGAAAATTTAAAAACTTTATTATCAGATATTCATTTACAAATACAAGAAATTGAAAAAAAACATATAGAGAAAAAATCATTCGTTTTGGTAAAAGAAAATAAAGATATATTATCTGATAAAGATGAAGATTGGTTTCAAGAACATACAATTTTAAAATCAGATAGATTAAATGAATTAAATATACAATTGCATCAAAATATAAAAAAATTCAAAGAGATAAATAAACTAATAAAAAACGAACTTCAAGAAGAAAAAATATTAGAATTAAAGAAAGATTATGTAAATACTTATATAGAAGATGTATTACCAATTATCAATGAAATGCATATATTAAAATACGACGGAGAATTAAATAATAATAATAATAAAATAACAGATGAGATGATGGAAGAATCGTTATTGGATATAGCATATAGTATTGATCAAAAAACAATAGAAGGAGTAAAATATAAAGTAGTGTATAGTAATAATTTGCAAACAAAAAATAAAGAAATAATTTTAGAAAACGCAAAGAAAGAAAAAAATAATACAAATTTTTTAAAATAATAATAATGTATATATGTTTGGTCTTGGTAAATTAATAGATTGGAAATGGTTTTTTATATCATTGTCATTAGGGTTATTTGTAACATATATAGTGGATACAGGTTCAAAAACAATATATGTATATCCTAATCCAGAAACACAAGATAAAATATTGTATAAAGATAAAGTAGGAACTTGCTTTAAATTTAATAGCAAAAGAGTAAAATGTCCAAAAGATGAAAAAAAAATTAGGTCATATGATGTACAATAATTAATATAATTATAATACATATATGGTGAATTTACGTCGATTAATATATAGCCCATTTGGAAAGACAATAATGTCTATATTATTAGGTTTAGGGTTAGCTACATTATTTAGAAAAGTATGTAAAGATAGAAATTGTTTAATATTTAAAGCACCTGGTTTAGATAAAATAGAAAAACAGATATTTAAATTTGACAATCAATGTTATACATATGAAAAAGAAGCAACTAAATGTGATGATTCAAAAAGAATTGTAGATTTTGCGTAATAAATGTTATATACGAATGTATATAATATTTATATGAGTGCTTTGAACGGAACTTCTAATATTAATGAATTACCTAATGAAACTACAAAAAATAATGTAGTTATGAATATTGAACCAAAACAAAATAATTTAATGCCACAGCAAATGCAACAGATACCACAACATTTAAATCAACAAATGCAAATTCAACAACAACAAACACCTCAAATGGCGCCACCACAAAATCAAGTTCAACAACAAATGCCATATCAAACAGGATATAACCCACAACAACAACAACAACAACAACGTCAAATGCCTGTAGAATTAAGTAGTTCTGCTGTTAATACGCTAGTTACTGGATTAAGTAATACAAATAATACTAATATACCAACTAGAGATATTCCACAAAATCAACAAGATTTTACACACGATCAACAAATACAACCTAATTATATACCAGATGAAGAACCTAGAAATTATATAGAAGAAGAAGTTAATATGGAAGATATGATATTACAAAATAAAAAAAAGGAAGAAGAACAATCAAATATAGATCGTATTTATGATGAATTTCAATATCCTATTTTAGCAATGATTATATATTTTTCATTACAACTACCTTATTTAAATAAAATATTATTGAAATATTTACCATCTATGTTTACAAAAGACCATGAATTAAAGTTTACAGGATATTTATTTAAAACAATTACATTTGGATTATTGTTTTATGGTTCTATTTATTTTACGCGTTATTTAAGCGAATTAGAATAAATATATATTTTAAATATTTTTATAATATATATGGCTAGAACAAGAAAGAAACATATGTATAAAAGACATAGATATAGATATAGAGGAGGTAAACCTAAAGCTAAAAAAAAATCAATGAAACAAGATTTTAAAAATAAAAAGGCAAATTTAGATAAAAAAGCAGATGCATTACAGAATAAAATGGAAAAAAAAGCAGGAGAAATGGGAAAAGAAGCATTAGCTATGGCAAAAGAAGGTAAGAAAAAATTATCAGCCGGGTTAGATAGAATACAGGGAACATTAAGTGGTAAAAATCAACAAAGAATGCAAATGGCTAGAGATAAATTAAAAGGAGCAATGGCAATGATGTTACCTGTAATTAAGAGAGTTGGTAAAACCGCAAGACCTTGGATTAAAGCATATATGAATATGATTAAACGAATGATGACAATGTATGCTGCGGCGGTTGGTAGTATAGCTAGTAAAGCAATGGGTATGGCAAAAGGAATGGGTGGTCCTGCTGGAATGATGGGAATGATGGGAAAAATGCCTGGAATGAAAGGAATGATGAGCGGATTAGGTAATGTTGGTGCGTTGGGAAAAACATTTTTACCTGGACCAATGGGAAGTATGATGGGAAAAATGAGTGATATGACGAAAGGTTACGGTAATGATATGAGTAAAATGATGGGAGAAGCACAAAAAGCATTACCATCAACTGGAACAACTTCACCAACACCATCAGCACCGCCTGCTAGTCAAGTTGATAGAAGTGGTAAATCATTTCAAAAAGTAGTTGAAGAAGATACCATAGGTGGTAAAAAACCATTATTAGGAGGTGTAGATAAAACAAAAGGTGACGCTAAAAAACATTTCGCAACTATATTTGGTTATATAAAAAAAAGATTCAAAAATAAAAAAAATTATCTTGATAAAAATTTTAGAGTATCTTGGGAAGGAAAGAAAAAAAACCCACCGTTAACTGGTCCTGAATATGTAGATAGAGGAAAAGAATATTTAGACCCTAAAAGTAAGGTATTCAATATTTCAGGCGATACTAAAATGTCAAAAACATTTGAAAAATCAGTTAATGATGATATATTAAAAGGAAAATACCCCCTTCTAGAAGGTATTGATATTAAGAAAAAACCAGCGAAAAAGCAAGCCGCAAAAATTTTAGGATATATAAAGAAAAGGTTTGTTAATAAAGCTAATTATGTTAATGAAAATTATAAAGTAGGTTGGGAAGGTAAGAAAAAAAATCCACCATTAACTGGTCCTGAATATGTAGATAGAGGAAAAATATATTTAGATCCAAAAGGAGAAATATGGAAAATTAC
>MDSW01046486.1_pt1 | contig 10479 bp, 2 predicted proteins | sample 811171 | NCBI WGS metagenome assembly MDSW01 (sample SAMN05326641, study PRJNA326480) | marine metagenome | isolation source: seawater | place: Atlantic Ocean: North West | collected 2012 | reverse complement strand
TGGATGGAGGAATTGGCGTTGCCAGTGCGTGTAGACGCTGCGTCTCCAGAGATTATCTCCCGTGTCCGCCTGGTATTTACGTTTGGGGAAATTCAAATGCGAATAATATCCTGCCGGTTGATACGGTCGCACGCTGCGGCCGCCAACCGTGGGTACGAGGATGCCACCGACTGCGAGCGCACGATCACGAATCGTCTCGGCCTGCAGGCGATAACGACCTTGCCTCGCAAGCAACTCGTTGTAGGGGTCGCGATCGCGGGCGCTTTGATCGGAAAGCGAAGATTGTTGATAGGTGGAAGACATCACGATCAACTTGATGAGCTGCTTGATATTCCAATCCGACTCGATGAAGTCGGCAGCCAGCCAATCCAAAAGTTGTGGATGGCTGGGTGGCGTCCCCTGCTTGCCGAGATCATCCAAGCTGCTGCTTAGCCCGCGCCCAACATAAAGTTTCCAGAGACGGTTCGCAAAGACACGGGCAGTGAGTGGATTGTCATCAGCTGTCAGCCAATTTGCCAGGTCGAGCCGATTTGCTCGATCTGGTTTATCGATCTGACGGAGGAAGTGAGGGACATGGGGTTGGACGACCGGGCCACTTGTGTCCATCCAGTTTCCGCGCGGAAGGACGCGCATTTCGCGGGGGGACACGGCGACCGTAATATGCGATGTGCGCGTGTGTTGCTTGGTCACTGCCGCATGTTGTTTTTGCAGTTGGGCAAGTTGGTCGCGAAGTGGTTGCAGTGACGGAGCGATGGAGCGGTAATATGTTGCGACGGCTTCTTGTTGCTTCTCATCCCTTTGTTCCCGCGCGACCGCTAAAAGCTTTGCGATGTTGGCGGGTAGGCCGGATGCTTTTTGGGCCGTGAGAGGCCGCGCTGCGGTCGTCGCCCAAAGGCGAAATTTACCCAGTGTGTGGCCACCGTTGGTGTGGTTCTGTTCGATTTGGAAACGTAGCTGAGTGGGTTTGTCTTTGCCCAGTGTTTCTTTTGTCTCTGCAACCCAATAACTGGTCTTGTTGACTTCGGGCAGGATGGCCCAGCCCCAACTGGAGCCTTTGGCATCGTTGTCGATCGCACTTGCGGCACTCCATTTGCCATACGGGGTGACTTCACCCGCATAGGCCTGCTCAACGGTGGCTGTCGCATTCTGTAACGCCACAGATACAGTCTGTTGATCGTTGTCTTGAACCTGGAGGACGCGAAATTCACTGACGACGAAGTTGCCGTTTCCGGCTCGACCGGGGCCACCCTTGGGGAGCGTTTTGTCTGGCATGGCTTCGAGTCGGAATCCGGTGATACCGGTCAGCGGAATGGTGGCCTCGATGGTGTAGGTGTTTTGAGGGGCCGAGGGACCACTGGCCAGAATGGAACCGTCAGAACCGACAGTCAACTGGGTGTCGTGGAGAGCCGTCGCTTTGGAAATCGGTACGACGTGCCATGCCGTAGGCTGACTTTGTGCTTCTTCCCACTGTTGCTGAGCGTCTGCGAGTGCAGGGGTGGGAGTTGCTAGTTTGTCCTTGAGCGATTGGATTTGCGTATCGATTGGCTGCAAGAGTTTGGGCAGTTGTGGATCAGGGAACGCGATGGATGGCCCCCAGTTGCCAGAGGCGTGAGCGCCCGCATAGATCCCTTTTTCCTGAATGTCGGCAAAAAAACTCGCCATGGAGTAGAAGTCCACCATGGTAAAGGGGTCGTATTTATGATCGTGGCATTCACTGCACCCGAGTGTCGCCCCCATCCATACCAGCGATACGTTGCGCACCCGCTCTGACGCATACTTTGCCAAATATTCTTTGGGCTGGACGCCCCCTTCTGCCGACATCATGCCGAGTCGGTTATATCCGGATGCGATTTTTTGGCGAACGGTGGCATTCGGAAGCAGGTCCCCTGCTAATTGCTCTCGCGTGAATTGATCAAAACGCATGTTGGAATTGAATGCATCGATCACATAGTCGCGGAAAGGAGATACGCTGATCTGTTGATCTCCGTGATACCCTACGGAATCGGCGTACCGAACGAGGTCCAGCCAGAAGATTGCCATCTGTTCACCAAAGTGTTTTGATTCAAGCAACCGATCAACCAGGCGTTCGTACGCATCAGGCCGCGTATCTTGAATGAACGTCTGTACCTCTTGGTAGGTCGGTGGTAGCCCTGTGATATCGAGGCTCAGGCGACGAATCAGGGTGCCACGGTCTGCAGCGGGAGATGGCTCGAGGTTTGCTTTTTGCAAACCCTGATAGACAAAGAAGTCGATGGCATTCTGGCCCCAGGTGGGAGATGGCTGCACGTTGGGCTGGCGCCGGATGGGTGTGTAAGCCCAGTAGTCCTGGTATTCTCCGCCGGCGGCGACCCAGTTTTTCAGGATGTCTTTCTCTTGCGCGGTCAACTGCTCCTTCGCATGAGGAGGTGGCATGATCACGTCAGGGTCGTCGCTGAAGATGCGGGAAACCAATGCACTGGCTTCCGAATTACCTGGTGTGATGGCGACATTACCACTCTCGAGCTTGGCCTTGGCCGCCTGTTCGAGATCAAGTCGAAGGCCAGCTTCACGGTGCTCGGCATCCGGTCCGTGGCATTTGAAGCATTTTGTGGTCAGGACAGGTAACACGTCTCGGTTAAAGTCCGGTTGCTGTGCGGCGGCAACCGCGCCATGTCCGATGGCAACCAAGCATGTTAACAGAAGAAGGGTGCGACCCATGGAGTGACCTCGTTGATCAGGTGGGATTCCAGCGGTGGGGTAAACACACGGCGTGCCAGTGTCCTTATTCTAACCCAACCCGTGATTGCGTTGTACGTGACGTTTTTGCCCACAGGATACGCAGGGCAAAAAGAACGCCATGGACAAGTTGTGCATGTTCAGGAGATTCCCGTTAAGATGATTTTCGCGCGCTGCCGACCGTTTGCCAAAGGTCAGTGCAAGCAAGCAAATCGCAGCTGATCAGGTTGCGCCGCGAATTTGTTGGAAACCGCCTGCGTCACGAATTAGATTCCACCCGTTTTTCGTGTCGATTTACGTGACGTTTTTTTGATATCTGAGGATGACACTATGCGTCTGTTTGCGATCGTCTTGTCCGCGATGTTCTGTATGCCGGGTGTGCTGTTAGCAGCTCCGTTACGCGTGGCGATCTTCCAGGCAGATGCAACTCCGCCGCTGGGATCTCCGCTTTGCAACGGCAACGTGAAGCCGGCCATGAAGATCGTAACGCCTTTGTCAGCGCGCGGTATTGTTTTGCTCGGTGCAGGCGATCCAATCGTATTGTGCGCGTTGGATTGGGTGGGCATCGGAAATGGAAGTTATGATGCGTTTCGCGAGGCCATTGCGGAGGCGGTAAAAACCACGCCAGAGCGAGTCGCGGTGCATACCCTGCATCAGCACGATGCGCCGGGGAGTGATTTTGCAACGGAACAGTTATTGGCTGAGCACGGATTAGCGCGACGTTTCTCGAATCCTGAAGCAGATGCCCAAGTGATGGCAAGGGTTGCTCAGGCGGCCCAAGCGGCGCTGGCGAAATCGCGGCCCGTCACACATGTTGGTTTGGGGGCGGGAAAGGTAGAGCGTGTCGCATCGAATCGTCGGATTCTCGGTAAGGATGGGCGAGTTGCCTTGCAGCGACAAAGTAGCGGAGGACGTCATAAGAAAGCTCGCAACGCGCCCGAAGGTACGATCGACCCTCTCGTGCGTTTGGTGGCATTTTGGAATGGCGATCAACCGTTGGCGGTGTTGACGTATTACGCCACGCATCCCCAAAGTCACTATGGTCAAGGGAACGTCAACTGGGATTTCGTGGGGATCGCTCGGCAGGAACGTCAGGATGCGCTGGATGGATTGACTCATGTTCACTTTGACGGCGCGGGTGGTAATGTCGCTGCTGGCAAGTACAACGATGGTTCACCTGAAAATCGTCCGCGCCTGGCAGAACGACTGGCAGCCGGGATGAAACTTGCTTGGGATAGCCAGAAGAAACAGTCGCTCCAAGCGGAAGATGTGAGTTGGTATGTGCAGCCGGTTTCGCTTCCGGTGCGCGAGTCGCTGGTGGAAACGGAATTGTCCGCCAAAGTGGCGGACCCAAAGCTCGCCTTGAAAGCGCGTCTGCGAGCTGCCCGTGACCTGACGTTTGTACGACGCATGCGGGATGGCCATCAGATTCCACTGACGTGTCTTGCCCTCGGTTCGGCAAGGATCTTGCACTTGCCAGGCGAATTGTTCGTGGAATATCAGTTGGCGGCGCAGCAAATGCAACCGAAAACGTTTGTCGCCATGGCAGCCTATGGTGATTATGGTCCTGGCTATATCGGCACGGAGATTGCTTATGGTCAAGGTGGCTATGAAACCGGGCCGGTTTCACGCGTTGCTCCCCAAGTCGAACGGGTGCTTAAGAAGGCCATTCAGGAACTCCTGTCATGGTCTACCACCAACCCCTGACCGAGTCTGCTTCCCAGATGGATTCCATGAGCCGCATCGCGCGCGACGTGCTGAGGTCTTGCGATCACTTGGCACTCTTGAGGAATACGAGCAGATCGGCCAATTGCTGCGATGTGAGTTGCTTTTCGAGGCCTTGAGGCATGATCGAAACCGTACCATTCCGTCGCACTTCGATGTCGCCATGGCGAATACGCAGCGTTTTTTCGGCATCGAGTGAGAGTACGATCTCTCGAGCATTTTCTTCTTTGAGTACGCCGTTGTAGACTTTGCCGTCGGTCGTCACGAGGTTGATCGGTTCGTAACTTTGCACGAACGACGCACTGGGATAAAGAATGGATTCCAGCAGCGATCGGTTGTCACGAATACGACCGACATGGGTGAGATCCGGCCCGACGCGTCCCCCACGGTACCCTACGGCATGGCAGGCCGAACACGATGCTTTGGTACCGTAGAATACCTCCTGCCCTCGGCGGACATCACCTTGGTCAATCAGGTCCAAGACCGCATCGAACTTCGCAGCGCGCTCGTTTGCTGCGGCAGCGATGCGATCCAGGAGTGGCTTCGCTTGCTGACTCACGGCAGGATGGAATTGCGACAGAACGCGGTCTACAGCCTGTTTGTCGAGTGCCGTTGCTGTCGGAGATGCGTTGAGCGCCGCGACCAGTTGATTGCCGACGCGATCACTGGTGGATTGTTCGAAGGTTGCAAGCAGCCGCTTGAGATCCGTCGAGGCGGTCTTGGTGAGCGCTGGTGCGAGCCGGATCAATTGACTGTCCGTGAGTTGTGCATTGACCAGAATGTCCGTAGCTAAAGAACGATTGCGTACGGGACGCGCGCTGTTCAGTTCGCTACCGAGGATGGGGATCCAGGTGTCAGCGAGTTGTTGCCCAGGCTTGCCGCTAGCCAACGCGCGTAGGCGTGTTTCCATGTTCCGGCGAGGATTATTGGCAACGCGTTTCAAATCGTCTGTCAGAGGTGACGGCGCGTGGGCATGGATCGCCTTCACCGTGTGATCCAGCAAGGTTTCGTTGCCTTCGGCGAGCAGTTGCGAAAGTGCCTTCCAGGTGGTGTCTGGTAATGTTGGTAAGCGACTGCTGGAAATGGCGGAGAGAATGGCAACTTTCGTGGTTTGAGGAACATTGGGTTTGCCGAGGCTCGTAGACATGATCTTTTGGATTCTTGGAGACTCAGAGAATCTGGCCAGCTGGCGAGACAACGAAGTTGCTTGTGCTGGGGTGAGGTTCGGGTCGGTAATCCCTTGCTTAAAGAAATCGGCCATCACGGGAGCCCACTCGGGGTGTCGTTGAGTGATCCACCAGGCAGAGTCTGCCATCAGGGGCTCATTGGAATCCAGCAATTCAATGACGGACTTTGGATTCAGTTGTTCAGCTGCCAGATTCTCAAGTGCGAGCATCGCGGCGCGGCGCGTGTGCGCTTTGTCTGCAGTTAGCTGTGTTCGCACTTGTTGCGAGTTGCCAAGTTCGATCAATGCGTAAACCAACGAGTGATCCAGGAATCGGCCTCGGTAGTCGGCTGAAGCTGCGAGTAGAGGAGCGATCGAATCGTGATTACCAATCCGTCCCAATGCTTCGGCAGCTGCACGCCGATTGTGAAGTGATTTGTGATTCAGTAATGCTGTCAACGTCGGCAATGCCGAGGCGTCTTTCCAAAGCGCCGCCGAGTGAATGGCGGCTTGTCGCACCTGTTCGTCTGCATCGGTCAACGCAGTGTGAACGCTTTTTCGAGCTGAGGGATGGTCAATTCGTGTCAGCGCCCAGGTTGCCTGTAGACGCGCGTCGGCAGAGGGACTGTTCTCCAGTACTTGGCTCAGCTCGGGGACGGCTTGGTCGCCGAGTGTGACAAGTTGTTCCGACGCACGACGGCGTATTGCAGGCCGCCCATCATGAAGCCTTTGGGTGAGTTGTTCGAGCTGCGGTGCCGACCAGTCCAGAGTGAGACCACGAGGATCTTCCACCTGCGGTTTGCCTGCGCGGCGGACGCGATAAATCGCGCCCAAGACATCCGGTTTGTGAAGTCGGGAAGTCGGGCAACAGAGCATGTACCAGCCGCCGGTATTGACCACGAGAACACTTCCGTCGGCATCTTCCAGTACATCCGTGGGGTGGAAGTCAACATGTTCACTGGTGACGAAATCTTCATCCTGGGTGATGAAGGTTGCTCCACGCGGTGCCAGTACGTGCCGTGAGACCTTGTGGGTATTGAATTGACATGCCAGTAGATTGTCGCGAAAGCCATCGCCAAGTTGAGACGTTTCGAGGCGAATCAATCCACAGGGTGCTGCGACCCCCATGTGCGTCAAGACAGGCATTAATTCCCCGGTCCGTGGATGCCCGGCGAGTACGCCATTTTTTCTAGGGTAGACACCGCCGTAGACTGCGTGAATGAGACCGTCGCGTTGCCCCCCTGCCGGAAGTCTCAGAAACGTTGTACTGAAGATGCGCTCGCCACCCGGTGTGAAGGCAACATCGACGGGATTGTTCATCCCACCGGTCATCACGATTTCGACCGGTCCCCCGCTGGGGTGTCGTCGTAAAATGTGCGCAGCACGGGTTACCAGTGGGGGTTTCCCTGGTCGTTCATAAGTCTGCTTTTGGAATTCCCCTTTACACCAATAGATCCAACCGTCTGGTCCGAGATAGGGACCGTGCAGGTCATTGGCACAGCCTCCCAGAGTTTTGCCGTCGAACCAGACCTCGCGCTTGTCTGCGATGCCGTCATCATCGACATCCGTCAGTTTCCAAATGTGCGGCGGTGCGGTGACGTAAAGTGAACCGGCGTGCCACATGGCGCCTTCGGGTAACATCATTCGATCAGCGAACACGGTGCTTTTGTCAAAGACTCCGTCACCATTGGTGTCAACGAGTCGCACAATGCGGTGCGGTTTTTCTTCGAATTGTTTACGGACATTGTCGTTGCCACCGCTGGACTCGGTAACGTAGAGTCTGCCACGTTCGTCAAAGTCGCAACTGATAGGGCGATTGACCAACGGCGGTCCGGCGACTTGTTCAATGACGAAACCCTCCGGAACTTGCAAGTGTTTCAGCATGTCCGTCACCGGTTGCAGCGAAGGTGCATCCGACGATTTGGGGCGCCGGGGATCATGAGGCGTTAGGATGATTGCCTTGAGATCAACCAGATCGTCACCGCGCACTTGTTGTTGGGGTCGGAAGATCAGTTCGTGGTTTCCCGCGGCCAGCTGTATCGTTCCGATCATGTGTTGACGGAAGCGGGCATAACCTCCCGTGCTGGGAAGTTTTCCTTCTAGAGCTGTTTTTCCATCGACTGCGATGACAAGAGGTTGGTTGGCAACTTGATCGGGGACACCGTAAATCAGCAGGATGTCGACCCGGCCTTCTTTCTCTGCCTTGAATTTCCAGATGGCACGGTCTTCTGGCCCTTTCCAGTATGCGGCAACTTGCGTGGCGTGGTTCATCTTTACCGACGGGCCAACAAGCTTTGCGTTGGTTGCTCGTAGTGTGATGTCGGGCGGAGACTGCGCCAGCCCGGCGAAGGGAAGTAGGAGGGCCAAGCAAAGGGGGGCCAAGCCAAACGCTGTGCGGTAGCAGAATCGGTTCATCATGATGGATGCCAGGTAGTTAGTTGCTCTGTCGTGTTTGTGCATCTTGCAAGGCCAGCGGTCGATGATTTGGAGTCGTGTCACACACGTATATTGGGTATGCGATATCAGGAAGTATCAGGAGCGTTTTGGTTGAACGCCGAAATGATGTAGCACGTTTCGCATGACGGTTTGCCATTTGGGATCTGCGGAAAGCGCGGAGCCCGCTGCGATCGAACCCGCGTGGAAGACACGGCCACCGGTGGGGCGCTTCCAATAAATCAGTTCGGCACACACACCCGCGATCGGTGGGGCGTTATTCGTAAAGTAGTCGATGGTCAGGGCTCCTCCGTATCGCTTGCCCGTGGCTAAGGTGGTGATGCCTGCGGGCTCTTCGGGGAGCTCGGCGCCGTCGGGTACATTGCGCGTCATTTTGCGCAAAGTATCCAGTCGTATATCCCATTCGTGACCGATGGCCATTGGGTAAGCGGCATCGCGTGCGTGCCCAAACGTTTCAGACTTTACCAGTTCGACGTTTTCTGGTTCTTGGAAGAGAAAGTGATCCGGAAGCTCCGTGTGATATGCGCCATCGGTCGCGCCGCCCCAGCCACAGCAATCCAGTCCAAGGCATCGCCAGGCGGGCAAGTCACATTCACGCATCAGGCTGCCTCGTTGTTTGTCTTGGCTGTGATAGAGCTCTCCGACTGTCGCTCCCCCACGCCCTCCGATTCGCGGGTCAAATTTCCGACACTCCATCACGTTGCCATCTGGGCTGAAGCTGGTGCGCCAAAACATGGTGTTACCGGAGAGTGCGACGACCGTACCTCCAGAAGATAAAAATGCATCGACACCCCGATATGCCTCAGCTGACCAATACTCGCTGTGCCCGTTGATGAATAACGTCTGATAGCCCTCCAGAATCTCCGGGTTGCGATGCAGATCGTGGTCTGTAATCACATCGTATGCATAACCGTCGTGGTCACCATAGAAACCATCGAGCCAGCGATGGAGAAATAGCTCGCCACGCATCAGATGACTGTATTGCATTTTAGGATGCAGATACGTCCATTCGGGACTGGCCGCAGGCCACGGCATATTCATACCGAAATAGTACGCTGGCTGACCGTAGCGATGGTCCAGATAGCAACTAAAAGCGGGCGCGTCAGGGTGGGCGTTTGGTAATCCATTCGTACTGACGGAACGCAGGCCAGTGGTTGGGACTGGAAACGGCGCGGCGTTGTAGGCGATCCAGGTGTTCGAGCTGAGTAGAACCAGAATCGGAGCTTTGGGCCTTGTCGGTGGACGTCGCACATTGAACGTCACGTGGTATTGGTAGGGTTTGCCATCGATCTGATAGTCGAAACGCCCGACGTGGACGCCTCCTGGAAGATCCGCAGGAATCTTGAATTCGTGCGTGACGTCCCAACGACAGTCATAGAGATCGTCGCTCGCGAACCTTAGCCCATGTCCGCGTTGTGTATCGGTTGTCGGATCGTAGGAACGATCATGGCGTCCGATCTGATCACCGTGAAAGCTGGGGCCGCCAATCATCCAGGTAGCGTGGTTGATGATTTTGCCATGGCGTTGGTCTGGACCGACGTCGGCAACGTCGTCCCCTGTTTCTTCTGACAAGGGCCAGCAAGCAAATACGGAAGGGTCTTCCCGAGCTTCCACCAGGCCGCGATCTTTGATTCGCTGTTGAATTTGCTCTGCGGTCAAAGCACGTCGGTAGATGGTCGGCATGGCCAAATCGCCGTCGAAGAAACGACTTGCCTCGCCGTCATGGCCATATGCACCCAAGCGTATGCTGGTGTCTCCCGGTAGTACGGTGTCCGTGTGGTCCCAGACGCCGCTCTTACGACCATTCACCCAAAGCACGACGCGTTTGCCATCCCATGTTCCAGCAACATGGTTCCAACGGCGGTGATTGAGTTGAGCGCCGATGAAATTGTTGGTCTCATTGAATGGTTGTCCGTTCCCCAAGTGCAATGCCAGTCGCCCTTCGGGATTGATGAACAACCCGATGCCACACGCCTGGGGGAAATCATGCTGCGTGATCAAGCCTTGCCAGGTATCCAGTCGCCAGGGGCGCACCCAGCATTCAAAGGTAAGTGATTCCAGTTCGGTATTTGCTGGGAATCCTTTGGCAACTTGGATGTAAGAGCCAGGGTGGATCGCCTGTTGCCGGGGATTGGGTTCATGCAGCGTGTGAAGCACGATGTCGCTTGTCGCATCGTCCACTTCGCCCGTCAGTCGGCAGATGGAAAGCTGATACGGCACGCTGCTGGAAACCCGGAATTGAACGGAGTTTCCGGCGGTGATGCTGCGTTGGGCGTAGGCGTGTACGCCAGGTAACTCAATTGCTCGATGAGGCGGGATGCCCTTCGCTTGCGTCTTCAAAGTGTCGGCGCGAGTGAAACGCGTTGCCAGCAGCGCACCGGCTCCGACGACGGTTCCTGCACCTCGAGCAAGGAACTCGC
>MDSW01043615.1_pt1 | contig 10479 bp, 14 predicted proteins | sample 811171 | NCBI WGS metagenome assembly MDSW01 (sample SAMN05326641, study PRJNA326480) | marine metagenome | isolation source: seawater | place: Atlantic Ocean: North West | collected 2012 | reverse complement strand
TAAAGACTCAATTAAATCTTCTTGTGCTTCAAAAGACTTGTTTAACTCATCTACATTTTCTTGAGCTTGTTTAGTTGTTAGCTGAACATTTACTGCGACTGTTTTTGCCATTTTATTTCATTTTTAATTTGTTTAATTCCCTCTTTGAAACCTTTAGGTAATTTATATTTACCTTGTGCTATTCGGATATTCTCAGTTTCTCCGTTTGCTATTTCTAATAATTGTAATATATGCTCTATCACGATTTTATTTTATTTAATAATTCTAAACTACTTTCTCCTGTTTGAAGATTTGTAGTGATCTTGTTAATTAAAAATTCTTCATTGCTTATTACAAGAGTATCACTTAATTTATATTGTAATAAAAATCTTTGTGGTAAAATAGCTTTAACCTTTACAAGTCGCCTATTGTAACTAAATACATCACTAACATATTTTTGATAATATGACTTAAATAAAGTATTACTATCTACAACAAAATTGAATGGGTCTATTTCTTGACTAAAGTTTATTGTTTGATTTGTGCTTATTTCAGTATAATCTATGGTAATATTTGAGTCATCGTCTACACTTGTAGTTGCCCTAACACTATTAGTAACTGCTACTGATATACTACCTGTTCCCCCATCGTTTACTGTTATTGTTTGTGAAACATAACTACCATCTAAATAAGTAAATGTTACAGGATTAGGCTCATCAGCATCAACACTTATCGAAACGCTTGAAGTTCCTTGTTGAAAGTTGGTAGGTCTGTTATAGCTTGATATTTCTGCCGGTGTACCCACTCCGTTTCCATTATACATTTGTATTGTTTGTGTGCTTGTTGGCTGTGTGTTTTTAAAAAATAGAAGTGGTTTACCTATTGTTGGGCTTTGATCTTGATCAACAAAATATCCATAACCTATTTGTGTTGTTGAATTATCGTTGCTGTTGTTTAGCCTTTCAAATAAAACCTTTTCAAAAGGTGCTACTATTCTGTAATCTTGTCCTCTATTTAATCTTGGATCACGACCTGAATTAGAAGCATCACTTGCCTTTACCGATCCGTATTCACGGCTGTTTAAATTATTAAAATAATATGAACCAAATGTTTTAGGCTCTTCAAAAGTAAACTCAACATCGTTAAATGGTACGCTAAAATTACTTTCGCCACTATCAATTAATACATATTTAGTTATATCTCTTGAAGTTCCACCCTCGTAAAACGAATCAAGGGTTTGTACTTTTATTTTGCTATAATCACTACTTGAAACATCATCTTCAACAAAAGCTGTGAGATTAAATGTTTTAAACAATCCGGTTAGAAAGTTTAATATTTTCATATCTGGTATCTGTTCGCTGACAAATATTGTATCTACAATTGCAGTAGGACCTACCTGACCTGCATTAATTGTGTACGAATTGGTTGATGAAAAATATGAATCTAATGTTTTGATACATTGTAGGGTGTATGATACAGACAAAGAAGTTTCAGTTGTTTCTATTACAAGCTCTATATTGTGCTGATCAACTGTTCTACCTACATTTGTTTCAAAGGTAAAATCAACTGTTGTACTTGCAAGTCCTGATACGTGTTCTACTTCTGCAACTACTTCATTTGTGCCAAATTTTCTAAACCTTGCCTTAAATTTTTTTGTGTTTATTGTTGGGCTGACAGTCCAAATAACACGCATCTTTTCGATTTGATCCAATAATGATTCACCTAAAATACAGGTCTGAAATCTAAATATACCACCATCAAACCTTGGCGAATATCCTGTAAAGCTATGTGGTGGATCTTCTGTTGTGCTATTATCAAAAAACCCAATCACATCTCCTGTAAATCCTACAATTTTATCAACTACAATAAAGTTTGTATTTGTTTCGTTTGTAGGTGTAACTCCTATATCACCTTTATTTCTATGTAGCCACAAATATAAATTAGCAAAAAATCCTGTGTCCTTAAAAAAGTCATCAGTAAATCGCATATCTATTTGTGTATCCTGTTCAATTGTTTTTAGCACATCAATAACTCTTATAGCCGGTTTTAAATCGGTATAATGAAATCCTTTTGTTACACCAAGCCTTTCACTTGCACCTGTACCTGTGTCTGCCTGTTCACCGGAATAGTATAGGTTTCTTGTTGTATCGCTTCTTGCTTGGCTTGTTAATACACCTCCTGCCGTTGAATCATATATAAATCTTTGTGTGTGTGATATTAATGGATATATTATACTTGCTGTTGTTGTTGGATCGCCACCAATTGGGCTTACATAATTTTGTAGCCCTTGCTTTACTTTTGCTGTATTATAATCGTGATTAAATGCTGAAAAATCCAAGCTACTTAATTTACGATCTTTTACTCGATCCTTTAATTGAACTGTTTGTCCGTAAAATGTTATATTGTAGCTATCCGGCACATTGTTTTTTAATTTTACTCCATTCATAACAATATACCCTGCCCTAAAAGGCTTATAGTTTAATTCTAAGATAGCTTCTAACTTTGAATTGGCATTAAATATACCATCCGGTATTGCATCGCTTACAAGGTCTCTACGATAATAGTGTTTAAAAAGTTTATTATTAACACTACTTGCAGGTAAATTAAACGACTTGCTAAAATCTGTAAATACTTTTTCTATGTCACGAATATCTTGAATGGTTTGTGTTAATGATATTTGCTCATCCTCAAACAAATCAAGGTGCTGATAATTTACATCTGTAATTAAATTAATCTCGTTCCATTTCCTAATTGTTTCTCCCCAATTTGTGTCAGTTAGGTTCCAAATATCTGGGTTTGGATCTGGGCTGTCAAGTAATATTGAGGGTACTGCAAGTCCTACCTGATTCATTATCTTATGGTATTAATTTTATCAAAAGCAAATTTGAAGTCAATCGTGTAATTTGCAAGTTTATCGTTTAGGCTTGTTTTAAATGTAACCTTTTTATTTTGTGGTATAATTGGAAGCTGTTGAGAATCCTTTAAAATCCATACCCTTGGACTCATCAATAATTGCTCAATCACTTGGTTGTAGCTGTCATTAACGTATCCTGTATTCATTGTGATACTATCTCGGCTCATTATGTTTCTTGTTTTATATTGAGCGTTGTTTAATGAATAGGTTGCTCCGGTTGTAAGTGTATTGGCTTTATATTCTTCCCTTTGTATGTCTATGCTTTCAATTGATTTTAAAAAGAAATTAATTCTTTGCAACGCACCAAATCTGTTTACAAATGTTACAGGAAAGTTTGTGTATTTACTACAAGGCTGTTCTTCAATTGTAATTGTTTCTGTGCCTGATCCTGAAACAATATCTACGCTTGTTAGCGTTGCTGTTGTGCTTGTAGCATATTCAATTGTATCGGCTGTATCATCAACTCCTGTGCCAACTGTTACACTTGTTACTGTTGAAGCACCATTTTTAAAATTTACAGTTGTAGCACCTGTTAATGTATCTGCGCCAGAATTAACACTTAAATTTGCTAATACAGGTATTTTTAATATTTCTGATGCTTCTCTAAAAATTTTATTATTGGACATCAACACTGTTTTGCTTCCAACATAAGAACTCAAAGAAAGTGTTGTAGCACTATTCGTTTGTGTTTCTGTTGTAAATCCATCTTCAAAATAACCCACGCCATCAAAAGCCATCATTAATGTTGTAACAGCATCAAGATTTGTTCCGGCAGAGTTTCTTGGCGTAGCAACTGTTTTTACCCAAACATTAACGCCATTATCTCCAAACGTTCCATTAAAATCGTAATCTATATAATCTTTTATTAGCTCACCTATTTCAAATATTACAAAGTTGTTATCTGAAACTTCATTTTTTCTTAATTGATATGTTGTGCTTGGTGATGCTTGAAAGCTACCTGTATAAATAGCAATTGTTAAATCACAATCTGCAAGAGTTGTGTTTGCTACTTTTATATACACCGGACTATTTATATTTACCTTATATATTGCCATTGTTATTTTTTAAATTCTACTTTTATCATTGTTTCAAAATCTTTACCATAAGCCTTTGCTAAATCATCCGGCAATCTTTTAAAATATTTTTCAAAGGGTTTTGTAAAAAATAGTGTTGGTTTAATTCCTTGTTCAAATATTTTCTTACGAATCAAAAACACTAATGTTTTTCTTTTTATAAATCTACCTTTTGCATCACGCACCTTTGTTTTAAGTCCAGGCTTTCTTATTGCCCATTGATCCAAAGGCTTTGCAGGTGGCATACCCTTTAATCCTCTTTTACCACCTTTTGATTTGTAGCTGTAAGGCGTATCAAATTTTTGCTTTGTACCACTAACACCCTTGTCTTGAAATTTACCATAACTCTCCATCATAAATTCAATCAAGCTGAATCTTGGCGTAATGATAGGTGGTTTATATTTTATGCTATTTACTAAATTACCTGTAACAGCATTTTTTTTTGCATTTGCTTTTGCTTCTCGCACTACATTATTTGCGAACGTTTGTATTATTCTTTTTACTTCAAAAAAACTCATCAACAAATGTATATATCATTATCAATTAAAATATCCATTGTGCCTACCCATCCGGCTACTTCATTTTCAAACCGATCATAAAAAGGCTCACAGCTTACAACACCATCAAGCTGATATTTTTCTGTATATAAACTACCACTTCTTAATAATTCTATTAATTTATTTAATACTGCAAGTTGTGTGTTTAATATATCTTGCTCGTTGTCGTTGCCTACAAAAATATCTGTAACCTCATCCTTGCTCACATCCACAATATCCATACATATCACGCTAATGTTAAATCGTAGCACTTGTTCTTCCTGTGTAACGGTGTTTACAATTATGTGGCTTAATGGGTATATTGTTTGTTTGCTTAGATCAATCTTTGTAATATCTCCTGTTGTAACTGTATTCACGTTCTCATCGTTTAAAAGATTATCTTTTATAATATCTGTTATTAAATAAAACCCCCTTACTCCGTATTTGCTCATTTAAAATGTTTTTTTATTCTTTTTTCTTCTAATTCGTTTTTTTCCTTTTTAAAGCATAACATTAATAAACATTGATGCATATTTATTTCAGTGATATCTTCGATTCTTCTAATATCTCCCTGAGCGAGTGCATAAATTGACTGAAACCATCCCCACTTGTTGTAAAATTGTGATTCAGCTGAAAGTGTGTCTCCGGCTTCTCCTCCAAATAATTCGTCATATTTTTGCATAAGTCGATCCCTAAATTGTAAAAAAAAAGCATACTACTTACAACAGCATCCATCGGCATTTGTTTCAGATCTTCGCTTGTATCTGTTGTGTAATTATGCACAACGTATTTGTCTTTCCATTTTTGCACAACCGGTCTGTATAGAACGTTCATTGCTCTTTCCATATTTTGCCAATCACTTATATAAGTATCTAAATCCACATACTCGCCAAAACTCATCGCATCAAGGTTTGGTAAAAATCCATACTCAATGTTTCCTATTTTAAACATCTTGACAAGCTCCGGCTTTTGTTCAAACATATCATTTAAAATTCTTGATATTTTCGCAATATCCTTTAGCTTCATCGCATCTACATATTTTGCCGGTACATCACAAAAAATTTCTATCATCTTTCTTGTTAATGTGTTGTTGTCTATATCGTGATCTTTTAATATTAAAAACTCTTGATATTGTTCAAGTGTTATTTCTGAAAGATCGTTTGGTACTATAATCTTCATAGTGTTTAGTTATATAACAAATTTAAAAAAGTATTTTAAAAAAAAAAGGAGCAGTATAAAACCACTCCTTTTAGTATCCGGCTTATGAAAAGATACTATCTCAAAAACAAAAACAACTAAATCAGCCGAATATCGCCACAATAAATAATGATAACACCATAAAGAACATCATTATAAATTCTACTATAAATTTTTTCATTCTTTTACTTTTACGTTTTTCTGTATAAATCTCGCATACTTTTTAATCATATGCTCTTTTTGTTTTTCGTTATCCACGAACTCTGGAACACAAAGCCAAAACTTGGGCTCTTGCTTAAACCAGTTTTTTAATATATAAGCTATTGTTTTCATTCTTTTTCTAAATTAATTTGCACCTTACCTCCATTTAAACAGGCTGGTGCTTCATCATCTATTAGATAGCAGGTTTTGTCGCTTGGATTAAAAACCTCTACTCTTGTGTGATTTAATTCTATTAGCCTTTTAATATCTTTATTAGATAGCTTGTTACTTATATTTATTAATTCTTTCCAGTCCATACTATCTCCAATATAATGAATTAGTTTCAGCTTTAGGAACACCATCCCACAGCCAAGCATCACGATGCCCAACGCTTATTCTTGGTTTTTTGTAATCATCCCAACATACGTATTTAATTCTGCACTTAAAAGGTTTGCCCTCGTTAGCTGTATAAGGCACAACCATATCGCTATATTGACTGCTTTGCTCGTGAACTATTTTGTTTTCCACAGGCACAACTAAAGCACTACCTTTTCCGATCCTTTCTTTTACCATATAAAAATTTATTTGAGTTTGATCGTAGCCCCAAGATGAATAAAATATATCACCCTCGGCTATATGTCTGTTATCGTATATATATCTATTTGCCATAACCTATCCTTGAATTATAAATTGCACTTAGCTTTTCTTTACGCGTACCAATATATTTACCACATAATGGATAGCATTCGGTTGTAACAATAGTACCTTTTTTGTACTTTTTGTTTTTTAATACAAGATCTTTTGTAAGGGTTTCAATTTTTTTCCCATAGTAGCCCATCTTGTCTCTGTCAGGCTTTTCGATAGTTACAGATCCGATATATCTACCATTTAGGCGATAATCAACGGAGTAACCAAAAATTTCGAAGTTAATCATATTTATATTTATTTATCATTAAATTAATAAATTTCTATTGAACTACCAAATTTTATGTGATGATTCAGTTTCAGCTTTTACAAAGTGACCATCTTCAAATGTAACATATACTGCCCTTTTAAGCTCATTCCAAAGCTTTCTGGAGAGCTGTTTTTCAAAATTTGGCTCTAATATGCTCCTCATTCTAAACTCGTGTTCTACGAGCTCTATTTGGCTTTTAGATAATTTAATTTTTACTAATTTTTCCATATTTATATTTATTTATTTAAATATAATAAAATCACTGCGAACTACCTAATAGCATACTTTCCAAAGTTTGGTTTGCTTAATATTGAATATGTAGCGTATCGGACTGAATCTGTAATATGGTTGTTTTTATCTTCCGGTCTGTTTGTTAGCTTTCCGGTTTTATCTTCAACCCACTTATAGTTTCTAAACTCCTGTATAGCGTTTGTGCTATCCTTGTGAATGAATATCCTGTATCTTTTTAATAAATCAATACCGGCATTCACACTATCCTTTCCCTTGATGCTTGGGCGTATCCTCCAACCCATACGTCTTAATTCATCAATTGTTCTTGGCTCGGCACTATCGGCATATATTATTTGATCCGTTACACAAGTTTTAAAATGTTTATGTATGTCGTTTGTTGTCATCATTGTTCGGTACAAATATTCTTTTATATATAAATCCAAGCCATTAATCCATACACCAACCATTGCTGTCGGATCGTTTGTGTAGCCAAAGTCCATTCCCATTGCTACAAACCTTGCTTCGTGTGGCAGAATATTATACTCGCTGAACTGAAATATTGTAGCCTTGCTTAATCCTTTTTCACCAAGCCCATATATTTGCCAGTATTGTTCATCTGTATATTTAAGGCGTTCGATCTCCTCGACCAATCCTTGTTCTAAAAAGGGGTTGTCTAAATATGTTGTCTTTAAAAAATCAGCATCTTCCCTTGGTATTATTTTATCATACAGCCAATGATACTCCTCACTTGGGTTGTAGTCCAATATGATACGTTCACTTGTTCTGAATAATAATTGTTGCCAATCTTCCCAATACAGCTCGTTTGCTTCGTTTATAAAAAGTAAATCTCTTTTTCTTCCTCGCACCTTTACCGGCTGATCAAGGCTGATAAATTCTATAAGGTTGCCAAACAAATTATATTCACTACTTGATTTGTTGTGCTTATCTTCTTTATATAAATGGTGTGATCTTAATATGTTTATAAAATCTCTTAAAACAGTTGCTCGAAGTGCCGGAAAAGTTTTACGACAAATAGTAATAGTTTTTTTAGTATTATGTAAACAGTAATAGAAGATAATATATAAAAGTATATTATACGTTTTTCCACTTCTTGTACCCCCTTGATTAACTACAATTTTTTTCTTGCTATCAACTAAATGTTCAAATACTACATTAGTTTTTAGGTTTATCTGCATTTCTGACTATTTCGATTTTTACATCACTCGGTACACCATCGGCACCTGTAATTTCTTGTCTTTCAACATAACCCCTTTTCTTACCTCTTGTTTTTAATAAAAATATTGTAGCAGCTGTTGAGCCTTCTTGAATCTGTTTATGTAGTTGGCTTTCAGCAAAATCAAGGGCAACGTTTTCGATCTCATCTACCTTGTCTGCAAATTCTTTGTCCTCGTTATAGTAATTATAAAAAGTAGTTCTGCCTATTCCAACTTGCTTACAGGCAGTTGTTACAACGCCTAATGATTTTTCCAAAGCATCAACTAACGCCTTTTTTATGTGTTCACTTTTGTTCATTTTCAATTTTTTCTTTGTAATCTTTTGCTTCCTTTTTTCGTTGTCGTAGCGAATCAAGATGATCAGGATCAAGCCTATTGATCTCCCTTTGCATTTTCTTTGTTCTTATTCTTGCTATTTCTTCATCAACAGTCATACATTGCCACATTCTTTCAAGCGAATAATACACAACGCTGTATCGATAGCTATCCTTGTGTCTATATTCAATGGGGCTTACTCCGTGTAATAAATCTTGCCCATCAAATATCGTTAATGAATTATCAGCAACTTCTAATGATATATCTAATTCAGGTATTACTAAATGCCCACCATCAACATCACCTTTAAACACAACCATATTACTAAACACATTTTTAAAATTACCACTATCAAAATGGTACTTCAATTGATTATTTTTGTTTACGATCCCACTTGTAAATACTGAGCTTGATATTCTCCAACGATCTTTTACTTTTTCCCTGACTTTGTTTTTATGTTTAAAGTATGTTTTTTTAAATACGCTTTTGTAATATTTTTCTACTTCTAATGCATAGTTGCTTATTACATAATGTTGCTTGGGAAAGTTTACAGCCATTGCTGCCGCACTACAATAGTCGTGTTTATTTTCTTGCCTTGGGTTATATCCAAATACAGCACTTGTGTTTACAAGTCCGTGTGTTCTTTTGCCGGTTCCGTATTTAATATTTTTTACTGCCCATCGTACATCGTTTGGCTTCTTTGGTAATATACGATACAATAAAACCGGAACGCCATCTGAATAAATAACAACATCATCTTTGATATGTTCGCTAACATCTGACAACTTTGCTGTTCTTCTAATATATTCTTTAGGATCTACTTTTTTTCTTTCTATATTTATTCTTCTCATCTATTTATTCTTAAATGTGTGCCTTTGGGCTGATTTGCTTTATCTACTATTTTTACATTATTCGGAAACAGTTGCTTCATTAACGCTACCTCTTTTCTTTTTTGCTCAACACGATCATCAACACTTCCAAGTCCTCCTTTTGAATATCTTGAAAAATCAAGGAATGTATAATTCACGATTAGGTTTGCTCCGTTCTTTACTAAATGATAACAAGTAGCATAATAATCCGGTATGCATCCAATATCTTTATGAAACAAGAACTCTGTCTTTTTTAATGCACAGCATCTTGTGTCGATCAATCCGAAGTAGCTATATGGGTTTGTCATATAATATGCGTTGCCGGTGCTGTTCATTCCTACAAATTCAATTCCTTTTTCATCTGCTTTTTCAACAGCTTTTTTTAATTCACTAAGCGTGTAATTTATTTCGCAATCAACAAAGTCCTGTTTACCTGTATCGAATCTTTGTGCTTTTGTTAAATCATCACTTAAAAATATTATCCATTCACCTACCTCTGCCAATGATAAGGCGTAATTAAAATTGTTCTGTATTCCTTTTGGTAGCCCTGTTTCAATAATTTGTGCCTTTGGTGATAAGTTTTGAAATTTATCTGCATTGTTATGGCATAAAACTATATGCTCAAAATCAAGCATACTTGAAGTTGTGTTTGTTTCGTACCGATCATAATACATTAAAAATGTTTTCATTTTTTATACTGCTCTATTAAAAACCTTATTACCTGTGTGTTATCCTCAATGTTTTCTTTTTCCCTAATTTCTGTTAAATCCTTTACAGCCTGCTCGTATTCATCTGCATTAAAATAAAGCGTGATTTGTTTTACTTTGGCATTTATATATATGTCAAGTTCTTGATCAAATACATCTCGATCAATTTCTGGCTCTTTATCTTCATCAAAATATATCTTGGGTAAATCAAGCCCCCAGTCTGATAGTTCTTTGATATCCCACTCGTTTGCCAATATATCCCAGTCC
>MDSW01176403.1_pt1 | contig 10480 bp, 9 predicted proteins | sample 811171 | NCBI WGS metagenome assembly MDSW01 (sample SAMN05326641, study PRJNA326480) | marine metagenome | isolation source: seawater | place: Atlantic Ocean: North West | collected 2012 | reverse complement strand
GGGAGCAGAACAGGACTTGATGCGTCTTTCCGGTCGGGAGCTCTACGGCCATATGGAGCGCACTCTGTGGCATACGGAGCGAACGATTTACAACACGTTGGCTGTTGCGAAATACCTGATGAGCCGCCATGTCAATGCAGTTGATTACAAGGTTGTGATGACTGGAGAAGGGTCAGACGAATTGTTTGGTGGTTACCCAGCTTTTCGTCGGGATATGTTTCTCCATGGCCTTGAGGATCTCCCTGCGGACGAGAAGAAGAGCTGGGAAAGCCTGTTGCAGCAGTCCAATTCCCTCGTTCAGGGGGCCATGTTGGCCGCGGATCAAGTGGATGATCCCGATCTCGACTCGGTGGTGGGGTTCACACCCAGTTGTCTGCAGCCCTGGCTGGCCTGCGCCCCCTTGGTGCCCGATCTTCTGGCGGAGAACCATCGCAACGCTCTTGGGGACTACTCCCCTGGTCGAGCCATTGCGCAACAGCTGGATCCCCAGCAGTTGGACGGTCGCCATGCCCTGGACAAAGCACAGTACGTCTGGATCAAGACGATGCTCGAGGGTCAGATTCTCACCTGGGGAGGCGACCGCGTGGATATGGCCAACTCGATGGAAGCTCGGCCGGCTTTTCTCGATCACCACCTAGCGGCCGCGGCGGTTCAGGTTCCCCCCGAGTTGCGGATCAAGGGAAAAACCGAGAAATACATTCTGCGCGAAGCCATGGCAGGGCTGCTTCCGGAAGTGCTCTACAAACGCGAGAAATTCGCCTTCATGGCACCACCAGCTCACACCGAGCCCGAGAAGTGGGAGCAGATGAAGCGTCTTGCCGATGACTTCCTCAGTGATGAGGCCATCGAGTCGGCAGGTCTTCTGAGTCTCCAGGGTGTGCGTTCCTTGTTTGCACGCCATGAAGACCCTGCCACCAGTGATGCTGAACGCGTGCAGATGGATGCGGTGATCAACCATCTACTGGGGGTGCAGATGCTGCACCGGATGTTCATCGCGAATGATGTTCCTGCTCTGGCGCGTCAGGAAGCCGATCGTCTTGGATGGCGGGTGCTGCAGGCTGCCTGAATTCTTTGTGGAGAGTTAAACAGTTGCGCTGACTACAGGCCTTTCAGAGCTTTTCAGCAATTGTGAGAGGTCTTCTTATGAGTGGGGCAGATTCTTGCAACAGTTGCTTTCCTTCCGTCAGCAGAGTGCACCAGCGCTTACTTCCGAAGGCAAAACAGCTGTCCGCCCCAACAAAACGAGGCTTGTTCGCTCGTTGAATGAGATGGCGTCCATCGGCCTACAAACCGATGGGAGCGTGTGTCGTCGCGGCTTTTCAGAGACGGATGTGCAGGGTCGTGATCAGTTGGCGGCGTGGATGGCCGCCATCGGTCTCAACGTTCGTATTGATGCAGCCGGCAATTTGATCGGGCGTCTTGAGGGTTCTGATCCTGAATTGCCCGCCTTGTTGACCGGCTCCCATCTGGACACGGTTCCGACCGGTGGACGTTTTGATGGAGCACTCGGTGTCCTGGCCGGTCTTGAAGCGATTCGCACTCTGCAGGACAACGCCATTCAGCTCCGCCATCCGTTGGAGTTGATCGCCTTTGCGGACGAGGAGTCCACGATGGTGGGCTGCAAAGGTCTGGTTGGTACGGCTTCTGATTGCCCTAGCGACTACGCCACCAGCAATGGCGAGTCGATTGAAGCGAACCTTGCTCGGATCGGTGGTCACTGGCCGTCGTTGTCTTCAGCACAACGGGCAGAGACAGCTGTCGCTGCTTTTCTGGAATTGCATGTTGAGCAGGGTGCTGTTCTTGAGCAGCGCGGCCATTCGATTGGAGTTGTTGAAGGGGTTGTTGGTCAGCGTCGTTTCAGCATCCGAGTGCGTGGTCAGGCCAACCATGCGGGGACCACGCCGATGGACCTGCGCCAGGACGCACTTGTTGCCGCCTCGCGGATTGTGCTCGCCATTGAATCGATGGCTGTTGAGCATCCGGGAGACCCGGTCGCCACCGTCGGTCGTCTTGAGGTGTGGCCCAACGCCGCCAACGTCGTACCTGGTTCTGTCACGTTGACGGTTGATCTGCGCGATCTGAATCCATCAGTGCTGGATCAGCTCGTCACCCAACTGATGCAGTCTCTCGAGACCATCGGGGAGCAGACCGGCTGTGCGATCTGTCTTGATCCCCAGTTTGAGGTGGCACCCACACCAGCCCATGCTGATGTGATGGCCATGATTGAGGCATCAGCCCAATCTCTCGGCCTTAGTCACAGTCGTTTGCCCAGTCGTGCAAGCCATGACGCTCAAGAAGTCGGCCGCCGTTGGCCGATGGGAATGATCTTTGTGCCGAGCAAGGGCGGATTCAGCCACTCGGCAGCGGAATTCACCAGCGAAGAACAGTGCTGGGAAGGGACTGCGGTGTTGCTTGAGGTCTTGCAACGATTGGATCGCTCCCTCGCATGACCTTTTCGATCGTTGCACGTGATCCCAACAACGGACGCTTCGGGGTGGCCGTGGCAACGTGCCATTTGGCCGTTGGTTCTACGGTTCCCCACATTCGATCAGGGGTTGGGGCCGTTGCAACGCAGGCTCACACCAATCCATATTTGGGGATCTGTGGACTGGAGCGTCTTGAACAGAGTGCTGATGCTGATGAAGTTCTGAACAGTCTCCTGGCGGATGATGTGCATCGGGATCGGCGCCAATTTCATCTCATCGACCTTGATGGCAGGACGGCCTGTTGGACAGGCTGTGACTGCGGAGCATGGGCGGGACATCGACATCGTCGCAATCTGTCCGTTGCAGGAAATTATCTGACCGATGAATCCGTTTTGGAGGCAATGGAACAGGCCTTTTTGACAAGCAATCCAAGCCTCAAACTGGGCCGACGATTGATGCTGGCGTTGCAGGCCGGCGAAGCGTCTGGAGGCGATCATCGTGCTCAAACATCCACGTCCGCCGCTGTACAGGTCAGCGGTGAGGCAGCCTTTCCATTGCTTGATCTACGGGTTGATTTCCGCGAAAAGGCTGTTGACGAATTGATGGAGCTCTATGAACGCAGCCAAGATCTCTGGGCTCAGCAATGGCGCGATGAGCTCTCAGAACTACCGATGCTCAACCGGTTGGTTGCTTAACAGCTTCAATACGCTTAGTCGATTCCAATCAAGTTCATCAGCGTTGACGTGACAATAATGATTGAAATCCCTTGACGGTCCATTGTGCGTCGGTCGGCCGCGGATTGTTTCTGTGGCGGTAGATGAGGCGTTTCAGGTCACCGGAGACCGCTTTGTTTGAACAGCGTTCGCCGAAAAGAACATCGTCCTGTTCGGGAATCCAATCGCGTTCGCAGGCATCAATCAATTTGCTGAAAAAAACTTGGCTCATGCTGTTGACTCCCTCGTCTCAACATTCTAGCGCTAGAGGTAGCAACCGATACAGAGCTTAAGTGCTCATGGTTGCGACTTGCTCAGCGCATCGAAAATGGTGTTAAACAATTGCCGCCCCTGCCGTTGCAGTTGTGGGCCGAGACGATCCCACTGCTCCTGAAGCTGGGTGGGTCCGTGGGGACCAAGGGCTTGAACCACGTAGTCGCGGTCTTCTGCGATCCAACGCTTCACGCTCGAATCGGCTGTTTCCAGGTGGCACTGCAAGCCGATGGCATGCCGACCAATCCTGAACACCTGCTCAGGGCAATGCAGGGATGAGCCAAGCAGCTCGGCTTCCGTGGGCAGTTGGATGCGATCGCCGTGCCAATGCAGGACAAGGTCGCTTGGGTTCATGCCCAGAAGGAGTGGATGCTCTTTTGGATCAGCCAGCCAGTGGATCGCTCCGATGCCGACTTCCATGAACGGTTGTGGAGGAGTTCCCACCGTGAGCGTTTCCACTGAGCCTCCGGCTGCTGTGGCCAGCAGCTGTGCACCAAGGCAGATCCCGCAGACCGGTTGCCTCCTCTGATGCCAGACCGTCAACCAATCCAACTCCCGTTGAAGCCAGGCCATGGAGGGTCGGTTTCGATCTGACACTCCCATCGGTCCTCCCAGGATCAGTGCGATCGTGTTGTTGCATCCATCCGGATCCGGCAAAGGATCCCCCTGATCGGGGCGCAGGGTCTCGATGGTCATTCCTCGGGAGATGGCCAGATTCGCAATCAGATCTGGACCTTCCCGATCCACATGTTGCAGCACCAGGAGTTTGGTCGTCACAAAAAATTTTGCGATGTTTCCTTACTCTTTTCCTAATGGATCGGTGTTGGATGAAGCGATTTCTCTTCGCAGTTTTTGCCAGTGCAGCAGTCGCCACTCCAGGCTCTGCCGCTGAGCTGGTTCGTTTTCAGCTTGGTGAATTCGAGCGATCGATACCGATTGCAGAGCTTGTCAGTTTCGCTGCTGGCAAGGCTCCGGGTTCCGATCTTCGTGAAGCATTGCGTTTTTTGAAACCTTCGGAGCGGCAGGCTTTGCAAAAAGCACTCAACCAGGCTGCTCCTGTAGACGGGGTGATGGCATCTAACTTTCTGGGAACAGCACTTGGCAAACGTTCAATTGAGCAATTGGTCAAGCTGTTGAATCAACCGCCGGATGTTGCTTTAGATGCACTTTCATCGGCATTGATTCTGGCTGCATCCAACAACGGCAGCCTTCGGCTCATTGATGTGCTCCAGGCTTATCCGCTTCCCAGTCTTCCGGTCAACCTCGGTGCGGTCGGTTCATTGGCTCAAACCCTTTCTCGTGAGTTCAATCTTCAGAACACGTTGTTCAGTCGTTTGTCCAGTTTGAATGGGGCGCCTGGGACAGGCCCGGATCTTTCAGCGGCTGCACGCAGCGGCTCCATCACATTCAAGGAGATTCCATTTCAATTCAAGGGACGAGTTGTTGACCGCATCAAGGCAGGGATTTTTCTGCCTGAGTCAGCGCGCCCGTCCATGCGGTCCCCTCTGGTGGTCCTCGCTCCGGGGCTGAACACCGACATGAATGCTCTGCTCTATGTCGGCAAAACCCTGGCCAGTCATGGTTATGCGGTGGCATCGCTTGATTTCCCCTTTACCAGTGCAGACACGGTGACGGCAGCGATTGAAGGGAGTGGTGCGATACCGCCCGCCAACGCGTGGTACCGACAACCCATCACCGTCAGCGATCTGATTGATCAGGTCCGTTCGCGGTGGGGTTCCCGCGTTGATACCCAGCGGGTGGGATTGCTTGGTCAATCCCTTGGTGGTTACACCGTGACCGCGCTTGCCGGAGCGCAGCTCGACTGGCCCAATCTCGTCAAGGTCTGTCGGCAGCTGGACGACCCGTCCACGGTGGTGCTGAATCCTGCTGTTGTCTGGCAGTGTGCGGCTCCAGGTCGTGTGGTGAAGAGAGCGAATTTCCGCGACCCAAGGGTGAAGGTGGCAGTTGCGGTGAATCCAGTGACCAATCCCATCTTCAGCAGCAGATCGATGGCTCAGGTCGATGTTCCTTTTCTGGTGATCGCTGGTTTGAAAGATATTTTTGCGCCTCCGATTTCTCAACAACTCATCCCTTTTACGGCGATTCGCTCGCCTGGATCGGTTCTGGCTGTTCAGAACAACGGGACCCACCTCTCCTTCCTTGATGGCACCTCTGATCTGCCGAAAGTTGTGATCGGTCCTGATCAACCCTTGGCCAGAACAGAACTTCAGGGATTAGCCAAGCTTTTCTTTGACCGTCATCTGTTGGGGGCCACCGCTGAACCACCACTGATTCCTGCTCCGGAGGCCGGTGTTGTGGTTGGATCGGAACCGTTGCCGTTGTTGTTGCGGTCCACACTGACCATGCCTCAGTTGAAGCAGGTGGAGCCCGGCCTCGCGGAAGTGCCTTGAAGAATCAAAGCAGCAGATAGCGTTGTGCGAGCGGAAGCACGTCTGCAGGTTCGCAGGTGAGGTGTTCGCCGTCTGCAAACACTTCGTAAGTTTCTGGATCCACGTCCATCTTTGGAAGAGCGTTGTTGAGTTTGAGTGCACTCTTGCCAACGCTTCTGGTCTCCTTCACTGCAAGACATTGGCGGCTGAGCCCCAGTTGGGTCTGAACATCGGCATCGATGGCAGCTTTGCTGACGAAGGTCAGACATCCAGGCGCAAGGGCCTTGCCGAAGGCGCCGAACATGGGACGGCCATGAACAGGGCCAGGTGTGGGGATGGAGGCGTTGGCATCACCCATCTGGGCCCAGACGATCGAGCCACCCTTGATCACCAGCTCCGGGCGGATGGCGAAGAAGCCTGGCTTCCAAAGCACGAGATCGGCCAGTTTGCCTGTCTCCACCGAACCAACATGACCGCTGATCCCATGGGCAAGCGCCGGATTAATGGTGACCTTGGCGATGTATCGCTTCAGGCGGTGGTTGTCATTTCGACTGGAGTCCTCCGGTAGTGCTCCGCGCTGAACTTTCATTTTGTGCGCTGTCTGGAAGGTGCGAGTGATCACCTCGCCCACGCGGCCCATTGCCTGGGAGTCACTGGCGATGATCGAAAACGCTCCGAGGTCGTGGAGGATGTCTTCGGCAGCGATTGTTTCGCGGCGAATCCTGGATTCAGCGAAGGCCACGTCCTCGGGGATCTTTGGATCCAGGTGGTGGCACACCATCAGCATGTCGAGGTGCTCCTCGAGCGTGTTGCGGGTGTAAGGACGGGTTGGATTGGTGCTGCTGGGCAGCACGTTCGCTTCGCCGCAGATTTTGATGATGTCCGGGGCGTGCCCCCCACCCGCGCCCTCGGTGTGGAAGGTGTGAATGGTGCGTCCTTTGATGGCGGCGATCGTGTCCTCCACGAAGCCGGCTTCATTCAGGGTGTCGGTGTGGATGCACACCTGCACATCCATGCGGTCGGCCACCGACAGGCAGGCATCGATTGCAGCTGGTGTGGTGCCCCAGTCCTCATGCAGCTTGAGGCCGCAGGCACCGGCGCGCACCTGCTCTTCAAGTGCCTCGGGTGTACTGGCGTTGCCCTTGCCGAAGAAGCCGAGGTTCACAGGGAAGGCTTCAGCGGCCTGGAGCATGCGGCCGATGTGAAAAGCGCCGGGGGTGCAGGTGGTGGCATTGGTGCCCGTGGCGGGTCCGGGCCCGCCCCCCCTCAATGTGGTGACGCCGCTGGCCAGGGCGGTTTCGATCTGCTGCGGACAGATGAAGTGAATGTGGGTGTCGATACCTCCGGCCGTGAGGATGTGACCCTCTCCGGCGATCGCTTCGGTTCCAGGTCCCACGACGATCGTCACCCCTTCCTGAGTGTCGGGGTTACCGGCTTTGCCGATGCCGACGATGCGACCGTCCTTGAGGCCCACATCCGCTTTGACGATGCCCCACCAATCCAGGATCAGGGCGTTGGTGATCACGGTGTCGACGGCACCATCGGCGCGGGAGGTCTGCGACTGACCCATGCCGTCGCGGATCACCTTTCCACCACCGAATTTCACTTCATCGCCATAGACGGTGAAGTCCTTTTCAACCTCGAGGATCAGCTCGGTGTCAGCAAGACGGACTCTGTCGCCAGTGGTGGGGCCGTAAGTTTCGGCGTAAGCCTGTCGGGTAATGCGGTAGGGCATGAATCAGGCGTCGAGGGGTCCGTTGATGCGGCCGTTGAAGCCGACAACACGTCGGTGACCGGCAAAGGGAATCAGCTGCACGTCACGGCTGTCACCGGGTTCAAAGCGAATCGCCGTTCCGGCGGGGATGTCGAGCCGTTGGCCTCGGGCCGTGTCTCGATCGAACTGCAGTGCGGCGTTCGCTTCGAAGAAGTGAAAATGGGAGCCAACCTGCACCGGACGATCGCCTGTGTTCGCCACATGCACAGTGGTGACAGGGCGGTTGACGTTGAGTTCGATCTCGCCGGGTTGGGGAAAGAGCTCGCCGGGAATCATGGGTGACATCGGGGCAGGCCTCAGCGAATCGGATCGTGAAGGGTGACGAGCTTGGTGCCGTCAGGGAACACTGCTTCAATCTGCACTTCGTTCACCAGTTCAGGAACTCCCTCCATCACCTGATCACGACTCAGCCACGTGGATCCCTCCTGCATCAAGGAGGCAACGGATTTCCCATCACGGGCCCCCTCCAAGACAAGGAAGCTGAGCCATGCAACCGATTCAGGATGATTCAGCTTCAACCCACGATTGAGCCTCCGCTCTGCCAGCAGAGCGGCCGTCACGATGAGGAGCTTGTCCTTTTCCTGCGGGCTGAGATGCATGGAGATTGATGAACGTGCATCAACAAAAAGTTCATCACACTCATTTTAATCATTTTGGCCAGCTTTCCCTTCAGCAGGGTGCTGGAACGGGCGTATTGATTTTTTCAATATCGATCCAGTGCCATTGGTTTCCCCAATGAAAGCTCAGTCGCTTTGTATCAATACGTACATCGAGCTGAATTTGCAAAAACTATTTGTTGGTGAGAGTCTTTTTCAGCCACGAATCACATGTCTCTCACTGACCGCAACAAGAGTCTGTTGAACCGTGTTGGCATCCTTGCAACGGCAGGAATCGTTGGAACGACCTTGCTTGCATGCGGTGGTAAGGACACTGCTACGACTGCCGATTCCGGCGGAGACGCCTCGATGTGTTCAAAGATTCACATTGGTACTCAGGATCAGGTGATCAATACAGCCGTTGGCGGAGCTGTTGTGCGTGAGTTGAAGGTGTTTGAAGATCTCCTGCCCAAAGATGGCAAATACAAGGATCTTGATTACACCGTCGAATGGTCAAGCTATACCTCTGGTCCCCCAATCACCAACAAGATGATGGCGGGTCAGATTCAGATCGGTTTGATGGGTGATTTCCCCGCTGTGATTAATCTCATCAAAGGCCGGGAAGGAACTGGTGAAACGAAAACTGTCTTTATTGGTACTTTGGCTTACAGTCCGAACGGAGCTGGTAATGCAGTTGTTGTTCCGATCGACAGTGACGCCACCAGCCTCGAGGATCTAAAAGGTGGGACAGTGTCCGTGCCCTTCGGTTCAGCAGCACATGGCATGGTGCTCAAGGCGCTGAAGGACGCAGGCATTGATACCGATAAAGATTTGACGTTGATTAGTCAGGCACCTGAAGTCGGTGGCTCAGCGCTTCAAAAGAAACAAATTGAAGCGCATGCTGATTTCGTTCCTTTTGGTGAACTGTTCCCTTACCGAGGATTCGCCAAGAAGATTTTCGACGGCGCTCAGACAGGTGTTCCGACACTTCATGGCATCACAGTACGTGAGGATTTTGCAAAAAATTGCCCAGAGGTCGTGACTGCATTCATGCAATCAGTACTCGAGGCAAACAAGAAGTTTACAGACAGCCCTGAAACCATCTCTGCTCAAATCGAAGAGTGGAGCGGAATTGATAAAGAAGTTGTTTACATGTTCTTGGGACCATCCGGCCTTCAGTATTTGTCACCAGAGATTGAAGAAGTTCAACTTCAGGCTTTGGAAAATAGTATCGCAACATTGATGAGTCTCGGAAAAATCGAGAACAAGGAGATCAAGCCATCAGACGTGCGGGGTTGGATCGATAGCAGCTACCTTGAAAAAGCGGCTGCAAATCTAAACACCACAATTGCTGAGCAGATCAAAAAAGGTAAGGAATACCAGATTTCTGGTAAGGATGCTCTTGACGGTAGTGAGATAACAGATCCTAAGAATGCAGGACAAATATGGATTGAGGGTGAGGACAAGGTTCAGAACTATTCGAGCCCTCTAACGATGGCGAAGGCAGTGAAGGAATTTGAAGCTGGTGGTAAAAAGCCAAGTGCTTTATTTGTCCATGATATGAACAAGGGTTGGAAGCTTTTTGCACAAACTGCTTATTATGTTGACAATAATGGCGTGATTACAGCTTTCTTACTCAAAGCAGATGCTGATGATTATGCTGCCAAATCTGGTGGTACCGTCATCGACTTTACAAATCTCCAGTCCATGACTTGATGATTGACTAACTTCATGCGTTGACCGTTATCTGATTCATCAGCCTCCTTGACAGTGTCTGTTTCTTCAAAAACTCTCAATACGTCATCGACTGTTGCATCGTCCACCCGCCGTGTGTCAACACGGCGGGTGTGGCGGTCTCGCTTGATTTCTTATTCAAGACGACTTGCTTCCGTTATATTCTTTTTGTGTTTATGGCAAGTTTTAAGTGACAATAAAGTAAATTTCATATTTAACTTTTATTTTATTCCTGCGCCAACAGCTGTTTTCTCTGCATTTGTTGATTTCATTGCTTCCTCTCCTTGGATTCATTTTCAGTCGAGTATTACGAGGGTCATAGGAGGTTTTTTTGTTGGTTCTTTGCTCGGTATTTTGCTCGGATTGTTGGTTGGATCCTCTCATCTGATCGAGGAGTTACTTGCCACACCTCTGGAACTGCTGCGACCAATCCCTGCTGTTGCTTGGATTCCATTGGCTATTTTGATGTTCCCAGATGCTGAGATTGGAATGTTTTACATCACATTTGTCGGTGCTTTTTATCCGATCTTGGTGAGTACTCAAAAATCAGTTGAATCATCATTGTCTGATCTGT
>MDSW01026708.1_pt1 | contig 10480 bp, 7 predicted proteins | sample 811171 | NCBI WGS metagenome assembly MDSW01 (sample SAMN05326641, study PRJNA326480) | marine metagenome | isolation source: seawater | place: Atlantic Ocean: North West | collected 2012 | reverse complement strand
GGGGGGACGACACGCGGTGCGACGCGGAGTGACTCGGACGGAACGAAAAAAAGACAGAGAAACTTCGTTCGTCGAAAAACTTCGATCGAATCAGAAGCGGCGTCGCACCTCCCGCTCCCGGCGTCGACGCGCGGGCGTCGGATTTCCGCCACCATGTTCCGCAAACCCTTAACCCTGACGAGCACGCACAAGGTGCGCGCGCGCGTCCGTCCTCCCCGACGACGCGCGGTGCCGTCGATCGATGATCGATGATCGATGATCGATTATCGACTCGACGCGATGATGCCTCGCCCCGCCCCCCGAAAACTAACTGAACGCGATCCGGTCGTCCTCCCCTCCGCCTCCCTCCTCCAGCTCGGCGGCGCGGACGTGAAGAAGCTCAAGAAGACGCTCGAGAAGCGCTTCGGCGCGTCCGAGGACGACGTCGACCTCCTGATCCCCAAAAAATCCGAGCTATCGCTCGCCAAGGTGGCGTCGCCGTCGCGCGTGCACATCGTCATCGCGGACGGACACCCCATCGTCTACGACGTCAGCGGCAAGGGCGACTTCCACCTCACCGTCTTCGCGCTGTGGCGCGTTCCCACGTTGCTCGGCCCGCCGATCGCGCTCGTCGGCGCGCCGGTGTCGAGGTTCATCCTCCAGGGCGCGGACCTGATGCTCCCGGGGGCGGTCGTGCCGAGGAACGCATCGTTCCCCGCGGGGCGAGTCTTCGCGGTGGCGGTGCCGGGTAATCCGATGCCGATCGCGATCGGCGAGGCGGAGATGAGCTCCGACGACGTCGCCGCCGCGCGGAGTGGTGGCGGTAAGAACGGCGGGAAGGGGCGGTTCCTCAAGATCCTGACATCGCATCGCGACGCGCTGTGGGACGTCGCGGCGTCGCAGCCGTCGCGGCCGACGCTCGCGCCGAACGCGGGGTTCGGGAAGAAGGTGGTGTCCGCGGTGGACGCGCGCGGACGGCCCGTGGAGGAGAGCGAGGGGGAGGAGGATGAGGAAGAAGACGAGGGAGAAGAAGAAGAAATTGCAGAGGGAGGGATGATGAGCGACGGGGAGGAGGAGGAGGACGTCGAGGGAGATGGCGCCCCGCCGGCCGCGGGGAGGAGCGAAGCCGCCGCCGCCGCCGCCGCCGCGGGCGTCGCCGCGATGACGGTCTCGGAGGACGCGTCTTCTCTCGACATGGACGCCCTGATCGACCGCGCGCTGCTCCAGGCGCTGAAGCACAGCGTGAAGGATCACGCGCTCCCGCTGTTGGGGTCCGCGCTGTGGGCGCAGCACGTCGTCCCGTGCCGCCTCGCGGGCGCGGGGAGGACGCTCGACGTCAAGGCGTCGACGCACAAAAAGCTGAGCAAGCTCTTGAAGGTCAAGTCGAAACTCGGGTGGCTCACGGTAAAGGAGGACAAGCACACGAAGGAGATGGCGGTCACGAGTGTGAACCGCGCGCACGACGACATCATGAACCACGCGAAGCACGAGACGGCGAGCGACGCGGCGGACGGCGTCGCCGCCGCCGCGGAGGCGGAGGCGTCGGCGACGCCCGACGAGTACAAGGGCGCTGCGGCGGCGGCGGCGACGCGCGACGACGCGAGCGGCTCGAAGCCCGCGAAGTTGACGCTCTCGAAGGTGTTGAAGCCCGGCTCGTCGACCGCGATCAGAGCCGTGTTCGCGGCGGTGAACGAATCATCGGAGGGCGGCGGCGACGATTCGTATTCGTATTCGTATCCGTACGAGGGACTGTACACGGCGGAGAGAGCGAAAGAGGTGGTGGACGCGTACGTCGCGCTTCGCGGCTTGGATCGCGGCGGCGACGGCGGCGCGGTGGCTCCGTGTCCGCCCGGGCACGTCGTCCTCGATCCGACCCTGTGCGACGCGCTGTTCAAGGGCGTTCTGAAGAAGGGCGACGTCTACCCGACGTCGATGAGCGCGAGCGACGTCGTCGCCGCGTGGACGAACCGGTTCCACCCGCAAATCTCCGTGCGGCGCGGCGGCAAGGAGGCGACGAGGAAGGGCGAGCTCGCGCCCGTGCGGATCGAGAGCGGGACTCGGGGGCCGAAGAAGGTCACGAAAGTCACCGGGTTCGAGGCGTACTTGATCGACGCGGTAGAGCTGTCGCAGACGTTGAGCGCGAAGCTCGCGACGAGCTGCGCGGTGAGCGACTTGGAAGGGCAGAACAACAAGGGAAAGAGCGAGGTGACGCTCGGGGGGAACAAAGTGACCGAGGCGTGCGAGGTGATGACGTCGTGGTACGGCGTCCCGGGGAAGTTGATCGAGAAGAGGGATAAGTTGAAGGGGAAGCGGTGAGGGCGCGCGCTTTTAGCGCGTCCGTCGTCGCGGTCGAGTAGTTCGCCTTGTCTTTGGGAGAGAAGCGCAGAAAAATTTTCGTCGAACTCTCCGCTCGCCCCGCCTCCTATACTCGTCGCGCTGTCTCATCGCCTCGCCCGTTGAGTGCCTCGGTTTCGTCCGCCCGGACGCGACGCGTCGCGGCGTCGCGCGGCGCAGAGCGCCTCGCGCGTGCACACGCGACCTCCGACGCGCAGCAGAAGCGCACGGACGCGGAGCTCAGATCGCGCGCCCGCGATCGGATCGCGCGTCGAAGGCGTCCTCGCGCGCGATCTCGAGGGAGAAGGCGCGGCGCGTCGTCGGTCGCGATGTTTTGGCGCTCGCCGGGGATCGTGCAGGCGTCGCCCGTCGATGGCATCCTCGACCGCGAGTCGTTCACCTTGGACGACCTCCTGGACGAGGACGACCTCATCCAGGAGTGCAAGAGCCTGAACTCGCGGCTCGTGGACTTGTGCGTGACTCCGTCGACTCAGATCGCTCTCGACGCGCCTCGATCGCTCGCGCCGCGCCTCGATCGATCCTTCGTCGCTCGACGACGACGACGACCGCCGATGAGGGCGCACGCGACGAGCGACGATCGGTCGTCGATCCGCCCGCGGTCTCTCCTCTCCCGCCGCCCGCCCGATCGATCGCCGTCGCCCCGCTGACCCTCCCCCTCCCCGTCCTCCCCATCCCGTCGTCGCAGCCTGAAGACGCGCGCGGTCGTGGAGAAGCTCGTCGGCTACCTCGTCGACGCGCCCCCCGAGGACGCGGACGCGCGACGCGAGTTCAAATACCCGTACCTCGCGTGCGAGATCTTTTCTTGCGAGATCGACGCGGTGTTCAACGCGCTGATGGACGATGACTGCGCGCTCTTCGCGCGGATAATGTCCTTCGTGGACGTGGACGACGGCGCCGCCCTGAACCCGATGCTCGCGGGCTTCTTCAGCAAGACGGTGTCGTGCGTCGTGTCCAGGCGCAGGGGCGAGTGCGTCGCGTTTTTTAAGAAGAATGAAAATCTCGTCGACGCGTTGGTGCGACGCGTGGACGTCCTCGCGATCGCGGAGGTGCTCCTGCGTTTAGTCGGCGCGGACGACGGCGTGATGCCGATGAACATGTTGGGGATGGGGATGATGGGAGGGTTGGGCGGCGGCGTGGGCGGCGGCGGCGGCGACGACGGCAATGAGTGGCTCGCGGAGACGAATCTCCTCGACGGGCTCCTCGACGCGCTCGGGACGACGGACGGCGGCGTTAACGGCGGCGAAGAGAGAGAGGGCGACACCTCCGCGTCGAGAGCGGCGAACGCCGCGGAGGTGCTCGTCGGCATCGCGCGCGCGGCGTCGTCCGCGCTCGCGTCTAAACTCGCGGAGACGGCGTCGATGACGAAGCTCTTCGAACGCGGGCTCTCGTCGTCGCCGACGTCGTCGAGCGGCTACGGCGTCCTGAACGACGGCGACGGCGGGCTGCCGACGCCGACGACGGCGCACGGCGGCGCGTCCGCGTCGCCCCTGGTGAACGTCCTCGACATCGCGATCAGCGTGATCGACGGCAAGCGCGCGCAGGGCCCCGCGCAGGCGATGCAGGCGTTCCTCGCGATGGAGTCGGGCGCGGAGCCGGAGCCGCCGAGGGAGGCGCCCGAGACCGCGACGCTCGCGTGCGCGGCGGCGTTGCCGAAGCTCGCCGCCGCGCTCGAGACGACGTGCGACATCTCGGAGCAGCGGACGACGTGGGGCGCGATGTCGCCGCCGCTGGGGTTGAAGCGCGTGAAGATCGTGGACGTGATCGCGACGTTGCTGGCGTCGAAGCACGCCGCCGTCGCCGACGCGGTGATCGCGTGCGACGCGTTGCGGACGTGCGCGAACCTGTTCCGCGCGTACCCGTTCAACAACTTTCTGCATCATCACGTGGAGAGCATGGTGAGCAGCGTGCTCGAGTGGGGGCACGAGGGGTTGCTTTCGAAGCTGTTCGCGCCCGTCGACGAGGGCGGGTGCGACGTGATCGGGTTGGTGGCGTGCGCGCCGCAGACGGTGGACTCGAAGCGCGGGCCGATTCGCGCGGGCAACTTGGGGCACGCGACGAACATCGCGAACAAGTTGCTTCGCGCCGCCGCCGCGGGGAGCGACGGCGACGGCGCCGACGCCGACGGCGGCGGCGCGGGTATCTCGTCGGAGCCGCCGACGATCACGCCGCCTGTTCCCGAGAGCGTGACCGCGTTCGTGCGCGCCGCGCTCGCGGCGGACGCGAGGTGGGCGAGCTTCGAGGAGGGCGCGCTGCGCGAGAGGAACGCCATCGAAAACGTCTTCAAGTGGCAGTGCGGCCGGCCGGCAGGGATGGACGACGACGGCGCGGGCGCGTCGGACGACGACGACCGCGACTTCGACCTCGGTCTGGGCGGCGGCGGGTTCAGCAGGGACGTGTATAACAGGTACGCGACCGGTCTAGACGACGACGAGGACGACGAGGACGAGGAGGAGGAGGAGGAGGAGGAGGAGGAGGAGGAGCTCGACGACGACGACGACGGCGACGGCGGCGGCGGCGGCGCGCGCGCGCGCGGTGCCGCGGGGTTGTTCCAAGGCGACGCCGGCGCGCGTCTCGCGTCGTTGACGCTGAAGGACTACTCCTCCGAGGAGGACGACGAGGTGGACGGCGACGCGGAGACGATCGCGGTGCCGAGCGGGCCGTTCGGCGCGACGACGACGGCGGCGGCGGCGGACGACGACGACGACGTCTTGCTCGTCGACTCGGACGACGACGACTCGGACGGGGTGGAGACGGCGTCGCCGGCGGCGCGCGCGACCGACCGGTCGCCGCCGACCTCGCCGCAGAAGTCGCCGTCGGAGCTCCTGCGCTCGCCGACGTCGCCTTCGACGACGACGGGCGCGAGGCCCGGGACGCCGTCGCCGTCGAAGGCGGCGACGACGCCGGGGCCGCGGGAGAACTCGGAGTTCAACGACTTCGGGTACTGGGGACCGACGATCGACGCCGGACTGGTCCCGGACGACGTCTGAGCGCGGCGATTCGATTCGAGGAGGAGGAGGAGGAGGAGGAGGAGGAGGAGAGAGAGTGGAGAGGGTGAGGGGATAGACCGCGCGCGGCGCGGGGTCGATGTAAAATGAACCGAGAGAGATCGGTCGTCCTCTGCCGCCCAGCCCAGCGCGCCCGACGACTGGAAAGAAATCCCGAAAGCTCGCGGCGGCGGCGGCGGCTCGTCACTCGCCGCCGCAAGTCGTCGAGACGCGTCCCTCGCGCGCTCGAATCACCCGAGGCCGAGCCTCTCGAAGGGAGGCCCGCGGCGCTCGAACCGGCCGCGCCCCCTCCCCGCGCCGCGCCGCGCCGTCGTCGTCGTCGTCGCGGCCGTCGCCGTCGCCGTCGAGATGCCGAGAAAAAAAGAGAGCTTCATCGACAAGAAGAATGCGGTGACCTACGCGCTCATGGCGCGCCCGGGCGCGGAGGAGGACGCCGCGAGCGACGAGCGCGGGGACTTGTCGTCCCTCGCGAGCGGCGGCGGCGGCGGCGGCGGCGGCAGCGTTCTCAGCGGCCGCGGCGGGAGCGAACGCGGCGGCGCGCAGGTGTGGATGCGCAAGGACAACAACCACCGCGCCCGAGATCCGATGGAGGCGCTTCCGGACGACGGCAGCGTGTTCAACGACGCCATCGTCGAAGCGCGGTCGCGGGCGAGCGACGCGACGAGCGCGTACTCGATGTACAGCGACGTGACCTTCGTCATGGGGCCGAACGGGCCGGTGCCCCGCCGCGAGCGGCTGTCGCGCGAGAAGCGCAGGGAGCTCCGAGAGCTCGGATTCGATCCCAACGACGGGTACGATTACACCAGGCATCTCCGGCTCACGGGCGAGGGCGGCGGCACGATATTCGTACCGACGAAGAAGGACCACGTCAAGGGTGTCTCGCGCGGCGAAGGCGGCGGCGAGGGGCACGCGCAAAACGAGCGCGCGGGGGCGCAGAGCGCGGTCACCGCCGGCGGGAGCGGCAAACGCGGCAAGGACGATCAAGACGTGTTCCTCCGAGAGGACGTCGAGAGGCTCGGCGACCTCGCGCAGCCGATCGGCGTCGACCAAAAGCCGATCGAGACGGTCGCCGCGGCGATAGAGGAAGAGCAGCGGTGGACGCACGAGCGCGTCAAGGCCATCACGGACGAGATGACGTACGTCGCGAAGGACGCCGTCGACGCGTCGATGAACGCCATCGCCGCGCGAGCGCTGCCGAGGTGCGTTCTATACACTGGCTCCCATACGACCGCGTAGGCGTGGTGAACGCCGATCCTTAAGGACTTTGCCCGGCGCATCTCTCCGCCCACCCCACGCTTTCAATCCCGACACACCTCGACGCCTTTCAACTCCAACTGACGCCTTTGAACTCCACCCCGACGTCGCTTTGTATGGAACGACCCTCAGGGCGCCGGACAAGGGCGTCGCCGCGACGGAGCTGAAGGACATGATCGAGGTGATGGAGCACGCGGAGCAGGCGACGGACGACGCGCTCGCGAAGCTGGAGGAGTTCGGCGACGGCGGGTTGGGGGATTTGCAGGACGACTTCATTCTTCAGGCGATGGGGGGGTCGGGCGGAGAAGGGGGAGACTACGGCGTCTCCGCGGCGCCGAGAACGTTTCCTCCGATCCGGCTGCGATACGACGAGGCCGAGGTCGAGAACGAGCTCGCGACGCTCGAGGAGATCGTCGAGGAGGAGGCGCTGGAGGAGGAGGAGGCAGAGCTCGCGAACGGCCCGGCGTGGTTCAGAGGCGGCGGCGGGATGTTCGGCGGTAGACACCGCGGCGGCGACGACGGAAGCGACGCCGGCACGGACCGCGACATAGACGAAGAGGATTGGTGGGGACCCGACGACGACGACGACGACGACGACGACGACGGACGCCGCGGGTTACCGAGACGCGACGGCCTCGGCGCGAAAGCCAGGGATGTAGACGACGCGTTCGAAGCGATGGCGGGCGGGTACGACAGCGACGAGATTGGCGAGCTCGACGAGGACGACCCGAGGATATTCGGACACGCGGAGATTGATCGATTCGAAGGCGTTCTCGACGAGTTTAGGAAACAGCAAGGCACGGAGCGTTACCGCGCCGCCGCGGAGGTCATCGAGCGACGCGGCAGCGAGGAGGGTGCCGATGGTGCCGAGGGTGCCGAGGGTGCTGATCACGACGACGACGACGACGACGACGCGTTCCTCGCCGGATTCCGGCGCGGAAGACGACGCGAGACGATTCCGGACGAGCCGACGATCACGCGCGAAGACGCGGACGACGCCGCGCGCGCGATGATCACGACGCGCCGCCGCGCCGGCCTGCCCCTCCCGGAGCACCTCATGCGAGAGATGACGCTCGGCGACGGCGGCGACGGCGCGGACGACGAGCACGCGCGCCGGTACGAGATCGAAGACCCGGACGCGCGCGACGAGGAGCCCCCGAACGAGTACCTCGCGGAGAAGACGTCGCGGCAGGATAAGGTGCGTTCTATACACTGGTCCCCATACGACCGCGTTGGCGAGGTGGACGCCGATCCTTAAGGACTTTTCCCGGCGCATCTCTCCGCCCAGGGTCCCTCGCTTTCGATCCCCGCCCGCGTTGCCTTTGAACTCCACCTGACGCCTTTGAACTCCACCCCGACAATCGCTCGTATGGAACGACCCTAAGGACTGGGACTGCGAGAGCGTGGTGAGCACGTACAGTAACCTGGACCACCACCCCGCGATGATCGACGACTTCGGCGTCCCGCCCGGCGGGAAGAAGAAGCGCGCGGGGAAGGGCGGAACAGGGCGCGGGTACAACCCGGACGACGTCGGGCCGGGCGTCATCAAGCTCTCGGCGACGAACGGGCTGCCGGTGGATTACGTGATGTCGAGGCGCGTTCTATACACTGGTCCCCATACGACCGCGTAGGCGTGGTGAACGCCGATCCTTAAGGACTTTATCTCCCGTCGTCTCTCTCCGCACACCCCACGCTTTCAATCCCGAGACACCTCGACGCCTTTCAACTCCAACTGACGCCTTTGAACTCCACCCCGACGTCGCTTTGTATGGAACGACCCGTAGACGCGGGAAAGGGAGAGGCGGGTCGATGCTGACCGCAGATAACCTCGCGATCATCACCGAGGGCGACGACCGAGGCGGCGGCGGCGAAGGAGGGCCATGGTCAGACGACGACAGCGAGGGCGAGTGGGAGGAGTACGACGAGGACGGCGACGACGGCGAAGGCGACGGCGAAGGCGGCGCGGCGTTCGGCGAGGAATGGCGGCAGAACATCCGACGCAAGGGCGAGACCCCGGAGGAGAAGAGAGCGAGGAAAGCGGCCGTGAAAGCGGGGCGGCGCGACGCGCGCGCGGCGAAGAAGGGACTGAAGCAGACGTTCAAGCAGGAAGAGCGCGAGATGGGGAAGAAACAAGGCGCCGGGGACGTGCGCGCCGGTCTCTCGGTCCGACCTCTCGCGTGAGAAGAACTCGAGTCTCTCGCTTTACGAACACGAAAGTACGAAAGCACGAAGGTACTAATAATCACTTCACGCGCACTAACAGCTTGTTCTTCTTCCCCGCGGCGAGAAGCAACACCCTCCCGTCCACGACGTCCCCTTCCTCGATCACCTTCCCCTCGTCCTCCACCTTGACGTTGTTCACGCGCGCGCCGCCGCCTTTGATCAACCGCTTCGCCTCGCCCTTTGACTTTTGCAGCCCCGTCGCCGCCATGACGTCGACGACGGTCCGCCCCACGACCTCTCCCAAACTCAGCTCCGCGCTCGGTATGTCCCCCGCGAGCGCCTCGAGCGTGTCCGCGTCTAGAACCGTATCCGCGCCCGGTTTCAGCCCCTCCGTCGCTTTCAGCGCCTGGCTCAGCCCGGCTTCGCCGTGGACGAACCTCGTCACCTCCTCCGCGAGTCTCTTTTGCGCTGTGGGCCATTCCATACAAAAAAAGTTCACCGGTCAGTTGAAAGGGGACGCGATCAAATGTTGAAACCGAGCGGTGGGTGAAAAACTTTTGTATAGAACTAACGCACCCGTGTTCGGGGCGTATCCGTCCTCTTTCATCGCCGCCTCCATCGCCTCGATCTCCTCGATCGGCACGAACGTCAGCGTCTTCATGAACCGCACGACGTCCGCGTCCGTGCTCTGGAGGAGGTGCTGATAGAACTTGTACGGGGAGAGGCGGTCCGGGGACAGCCACACGGCGCCGTCTTCGGATTTGCCAAACTTTTTGCCATCCGCCTTTAGAAGGAGCGGGAACGTCAGACCGTACGCGCCACCGTCCCGCTGCGATATCCTCCGTATCAAGTCCGTCCCCGCGGTGATGTTCCCCCACTGATCGCTCCCGCCGACTTGCACCATGACGTTCTCCTCCCTGTGCAAGTGCACGAAGTCGTACCCTTGCAGCAGCTGGTACGAAAACTCCGTGAACGACATCCCTCGTTCCGACTCGAGCCTCGACTTGACGCTGTCCTTCGCCACCATCGTCCCCACGCGCGCGTATTTCCCGACGTCGCGCAAAAACTCGAGAAAACCCATCCCGCCGAACCAGTCCAGGTTATTCAGCACCCGCGCGGGCTTGAGCTCGTCGCCCGGAGGCGCGAACGACGCCGAGTTCGCGAGGACCCCGCGTAAGATCTTTTCGATCCCCGCCACGTTGGCGTTGATCGTGACGTCGTCGAGCACCGGCCGCTCCGCGCTCTTCCCGCTCGGGTCTCCCACGCGCCCGGTCGCGCCGCCGAGGAGCGCGATCGGGGTGTGGCCGCAGCGTTGGAACCACGCGAGGACGACGATGCCGAGGAGGTTGCCGAGGTGGAGCGAGTCCGCGGTGGGGTCGAAGCCGCAGTACACCGAGAGCGATCCGTCGCCGGCGGCTTCACGGAGCTCGTCTTCGTTGGTGCACGCGTCGAGGAGGCCGCGCTCTCGCAGGACGTCGACGACGCATCGGTCCGCGTAGGAGACCGAGGAGGAGGAGGAGGAGGAGGAGGAGGAGGAGGAGGAGGACGCGTCCGCGGCGCGCGCGATCGAGGCGTGCGCGCGAGGGAACTTCGTCCCCCGGCATCGAATGGCCGACGACGCGAACGCGAGCGACGACGACGACGACGACGGCGTCGCGGCGCGTCGCGCGGCGAGCGCGCACGCGCGCGGGGTCGCGGCGGAGGACGCGAGGCGCGACGCCGCC
>MDSW01222356.1_pt1 | contig 10481 bp, 7 predicted proteins | sample 811171 | NCBI WGS metagenome assembly MDSW01 (sample SAMN05326641, study PRJNA326480) | marine metagenome | isolation source: seawater | place: Atlantic Ocean: North West | collected 2012 | reverse complement strand
TACAAGTCCAAAAATGGAAAAGAATATATTTTGAATATAATTGATACTCCTGGACATGTAGATTTTAGCTATGAAGTAAGCAGATCTCTTTATGCATGTGAAGGATCTATTTTAATTGTGGATAGCACTCAAGGTGTAGAGGCTCAAACATTAGCGAATGTCTATCAAGCTTTAGATATAAATCATGAAATTATTCCAGTTCTAAATAAAATTGATTTACCGGCATCCGATATAGAAAGAACAAAAAAACAAATTGAGGATGTTATAGGAATAGATACTGAAAATGCTATCAGTTGTTCAGGAAAAACTGGAGAAGGTATAGATGAAATATTAGAACAAATAGTTAATCAGTTACCAGAACCTAAGGGTAGTTTAGATCAGGATTTAAAGTGCTTATTAGTAGATAGTTGGTATGACACATACTTAGGAGTTGTGATTCTAGTCAGAGTTATAAATGGTAAAATTTTAAAAAATATGAAGATAAAAATGCTTTCAACTGATCAAGACTATGTTGTTGAAAAAGTAGGTCTATTTACTCCTAAACCAAAAGACGTAAATGAACTCAATTCTGGAGAAATAGGATTCATAACAACAGGTATTAAAGTTTTATCTGATACTAAAGTTGGAGACACAATTTGTGATGCAACAAAGCCGAAAGTTGATGCTTTACCTGGTTTTAAGCCAAGTAAACCGGTTGTTTTTTGTGGTTTATTCCCAGTCGACAGTTCTGAATATCAAAAATTAAAAGATGGACTGGCTAAATTACAGCTTAATGACTCCAGCTTTTCTTATGAGGCCGAGTCTTCATCAGCTTTAGGTTTAGGTTTTAGATGTGGATTTTTGGGATTATTGCATCTTGAAATAATAACCGAGAGATTAGAAAGAGAATTTGATGTTAACTTATTAACAACCACACCAGGTGTAGTTTATAAAGTAGAACTTAATGATGGGAATATAAAGGATTTACAAAATCCGTCTAGTTTACCAGATCCAACATTTATCAAGTCTATAGAAGAGCCTTGGATTAAAGCTACGATAATCACTCCAGATAATTATTTAGGTTCAATAATCAAACTATGCCAGGATAAAAGAGGTATTCAAACTAACCTTAGCTACTCAGGAAATAGAGCTGTTATATCATATGAATTACCATTAAATGAAGTTGTTTTTGATTTTAATGATAGAATTAAGTCTATGACAAGTGGTTATGCTAGTTTTGATTACGAAATTATAGAACATAGAGAGGGTGAATTAGTGAAACTAAGTATTTTAGTAAATAGCGAGCCAGTTGATGCACTTGCAATGATGATACACAAAGATTTCGCACAAAAAACGGGAAGAGAAGTCTGTGAAAAATTGAAAGACTTAATACCTAGACATAATTTTATGATTCCAATTCAAGCGGCTATTGGAGGAAAAATTATAGCAAGAGAAACTATAAAAGGTTTTAAAAAAGATGTATTAACAAAAATCCACGGTGGTGGTGCGACAGATAGAAAAAGAAAACTTTTAGAAAAACAAAAAAAAGGAAAAGCTCGATCTAAACAATTTGGAAAAGTAGAAATTCCACAAGAAGCTTTTATTGGAGTCTTAAAAATAAATAAAGAAACTTAACAAATTTTTAATGCAAATTAGAAAAAAAATTATTCTTTTTGAGGGTGAACTTAAAGGTGGAAAAGGTCATCATTATGATCATTTAGTTGAAAATTCTTTTTATTATAAAAATCGGGGTGAAATAATATGGATTGTAAATAAAAAATTCAAAATGGAAAATTTATTTATTCCTGATTTTGTAAAAGTTTTAAATATTATCGATACTGCTGATAGAAAAATAGTTATTAAAAATTTAAAATCAATTATTGAAATTCTATATTTATCTATCAAAAATTTTTTTAAGAGTTATTTTTTTTTGTTATTTAAAATTAAATTTAACAAAAAATTTTATAAATTTATTTTAAATAATTTTTTTCTTTTTCCAAAATATTTTAGCTCCTTTTATGAAATTTATGATGAGCTAAATTTAACTATTAATGATAAAATAATTTTTCAAACCTCGAGAATAAATGACTTTGAGCTGGCTAATGCTCTTACTTTGCTTAATTGTAAATCTCAGATACATTTGAGAATAATTCAATTACATAGAAAAAAGAAATTACAAAAATTTAAAGATATTATAAAAAGATTTAGTGATAATAAAAAATTGTTTAATAGTGTTTTTGTTTATACTGAAACGGACTTCCAAAAACAAGAAATAAAAAAATTAACAAATATTGAAGTTGATTTATTTTTTAATAATTTATCATTTTCTAAAAAAAATGAAAAAAAGAACAAACTTACAATCGGTATTCTTGGTGAATCTAGATTTGATAAAGGTTTTTATAAAACTCCTGAGTTGATCAAAAATTTAAATAATCAAATATCAAATAAAATAGATTTTATAATTCAAATAAATAATTGTCCTCCCAATCTAAATAAAACTAAACATGAACTAAAAGAACTGGCGAAAGAGTTTAATAACGTAAAATTAATTAACGGTTACATTAATTTTTTTGAATATAGAGAAATATTAAAGAAGATTGATATAATTCCGTTATTACATGAATTGGATCAATTAAAAAATTGCGGATCAGGAATAGTTTTTTCATCAATGGTAAATGAAATTCCGATGGTCATACCTAAAAATGCTAGATTTGTAAGGAGTTTTTTTAAGTATGATTCTTTTTTAGAGGCAGAAAGTATTGACGATTATTCTAAAAGTATTGAAAAAATTATTGATAATTATCCTAAATTTCTTGAAATGGCAAAAAAACAATCCAAATTATATTTGAACAAATTAAATCATGACTTTCTAAATAACAGAATTTGAATTAATACGATTAAATAAATGTTTGAAGAAAATAAAAACTGCACAGTTGTAATAACTACCTTCTTTGCTGGTGAAAAATTAGAGTCTTGTATTAAAAATATTCCAGAGATTTTTAACATATTAATTATAGATAATGGTGGTGAAAAGGATAAAAAAATATATTTTGAAAGTAAATTTAAAAACCTTAATTATTATGTATCGAATGAAAATTTGGGTGTTCCAAAGTCATATAGTCTTGCAAACAAGATTGTTAAAACAAAATATATGTTTAATACTCAACCAGATGTTATTGTTAAAAAAAATTGTATTGAAAACTTATTAAAAAAAACAAAAATTTATCCAAATTTTGCAATTTTAAGTCCTACAATATTTCATAATAAATTATACGTTGTAGAGGGGGATTATAAAGTTTTAAAGATTAAAAATAAAAAATATATGGAAACAAAAAAACTTAAAATTCATAAAGCTTATGAAAAACCACCAGAGGGAGATATATCTGTTGATGGTGTTACAGGAACAGCAATGTTGATTGATAGGGACAAGCTAAAGTTAATAGATGATTGGGATACAAATATATTTAATTACTTTGAAGATATGGATTTATGTTTAAGATTTCGGTTAAAAGGTTTTGAAATTATAAAAATAAGTGATGCCGAAGTAGATCATAATGCTTTTGCCTCTCATGATGATATTTATTTAAAAGAAATGGATTTTTCAAGAAATTGGCATTACTCATGGTCAAGAATTTATTTTCTCAAAAAACACACCTCGCAATTCCAAGCTTTTTTATTTGGCTTTTCATTAATTCTAACATCATCTATAAAATCCATTTTATATTTTATTTTTAATAGATCTAAATCAATCACACATTTTGCAAAAGCCTATGGTGCTTTAATTTCAATATTAAATTTAAAACCTAACTATAGACCAAAAATTAAATTATGAATATAATAATTACCGGAGGATGTGGTTTTGTAGGAAGCTCTCTTTGTTTATTTTTAAAAAAGAATTTAAAAAAATCTAAAATTTTAAGTGTAGACAATTTAAGTAAAAGTTATTCTAAATTTAATCAAAAAATTTTGTTTAAAAAAAAAATTCCTAATAAAAATATTGACCTTGGAAAGTTTAATTCTTTAGATAATTTAAAATTTAAAGCAGATATTATTATTGATTGCTCAGCTGAACCTGCAGTTGAAATATCTAGAAAAAAAATTAATAAAGTTATTAAAAGTAATCTTTTAAGCACATTTAATATTTTGGAAAAGGCGGAAAAAGATAAATCAAAAATAATATTTATTTCTAGCAGTAGGGTTTATCCAATAAAAAGATCGTATGAAAAATTTAAAACTTTTAAAAGATTTAAAAAACATCAAACATTCAATGAAAATTTAAATTTAAATGGACAAAAAACTATTTATGGATTCACAAAATTCGCTTCTGAAAATTTAATTGAAGAATATAATTATTCAAAAAATTTAAATTATATAATAAATCGTTGTGGATTAATTTCAGGCCCTGGACAATATGGAAAAGTTGAGCAAGGGTTAATTAGTCTTTGGATGTGGAACCATATGAATAAAAGGAAACTCTCATATATAGGATATAAAGGAACAGGAGATCAAATAAGAGATGTATTATTTATTGATGATTTTTGTAGACTTGTGCTTAAACAAACTCAAAATTTTAATAGATTTAGAAATAATTTATTCTGTATAGGCGGTGGTGCTAAGAATGCTATTAATTTGAAAAGACTAACTTTTATGTGTGAAAAAATAACTGGTAATAAGTTAAAGATCTCTAAAAAAGTAAAAACTTCAATTTATGATATTCCGTATTATGTAACCTCGCTTAATAAAATTAATAGATATTCAAATTGGACGCCTAAAATAAGTTTAGAAAAAGGTTTAAATGAAATTTATAAATGGATGAAACTAAATCAAAATAGAATAAGGAATTTTTTTTAATGAAATATGTTTTAATAACAGGATCTTCAGGATTAGTAGGCTCTGAAACTGCATTTTTTTTTAATAAAAAAAACTTTAAAGTTTTAGGAATAGATAATGATAGCAGATCTTATTTTTTTGGAAAAACAGCAAGTACAAAAAGAATGACAAAAAATTTAAAAAATAATATTAAAACTTTTAAACATTATAATATTGATATAAGAAATTTAAAAAAACTAGAAAACATCTTTAGAAAATATAATAGAAAAATTAAATGCATAATTCATTGTGCAGCACAACCTTCTCACGACTGGGCATCAAAAGAGCCTTTAACAGATTTCTCTATAAATGCTAATGGAACCTTAAATCTTTTACATTTAACAAATAAATATTGTAAAAAAAGTGTTTTTATCTATGTATCAACAAATAAAGTTTATGGTGATTTACCAAACTTTTTACCGTTGCAGGAAAAAAAAAAACGATATGAGATTAAAAGTAGTCATAATTTTTATAAAGGTATAAATGAAAAAATGTCAATAGATAAATCAGTACATAGTTTATTTGGTGTCTCAAAAACATCAGGAGATTTATTAACACAAGAATTCGGGAAAAATTTGAAAATAAAAACGGGTATTTTTAGACTAGGTTGTATTACAGGTGAAAATCATGCTGGAGCGGAACTGCATGGTTTTTTAAGTTATCTTTTTAAAGTTACCAAAAAAGGGAAAAAATACAAAATTTTTGGATATAAAGGTAAACAAGTAAGAGACAATATTCATGCAAAAGATTTAGCAAATTGTTTTTGGAATTTTTATTTAAAACCTAAGGCTGGCGAGGTTTATAATATCGGAGGTGGTAGAGATAATTCATGTTCAATTTTAGAAGCTATAAATCTTATAGAGAAACAAACTAAAAGAAAGTTACAGTTTAAATACATAAAAAAAAATCGTGTTGGAGATCATATGTGGTATATTACTGATAATAGTAAATTTAAAAAACACTATCCAAAATGGAATATAAGATATTCTTTAAAAAAAATTATCAAAGAGATGGATTCTCATTATAAATAAAAAAATGAAAAGGAGAGATGGCCGAGTGGTTTAAGGCGCACGCTTGGAAAGCGTGTTAAGGGGCAACTCTTTCGAGGGTTCGAATCCCTCTCTCTCCGCCATTTTTTAGAGGTTTTATTCTTTTTTAAACCACGTTAAGATCTTTTTTGTCGTCACTAAATATGAAAAAGTATTTTTATTTGATTATTCTAAGTTTTTTATTGAGTGAAATAGTATATTCCGAAAATTATCATGTAAGGACTTTTTCAGATAATACTCAATTAGTTTGGGATCTAAAAAATGCTAAAGAGATTGGGTATAAACAATTTTTTTTAAAAAATGTTAACAGAAAAACTCAAGAAAGAATACGATACAACAGATTACTTGTGAGAACTTTCCACGATGTATATTGTGATAAATCTCCCGGTAATTACACTGCCACTAAGGAAATGATTAGTTTTGGCAAACTGGATTATGACGATTACCCAGTTAAAGTAAAATTCATGAAAGGTATTAACAATAGTTATGATTATAATGTAGTTGAGTATAAAACACCTTACAAAAAATTTCTAAGTATAGCCTTCAGAGAAAACAAACAAACAATGCCCTATCTTTATGTTATTTGTAAAAAAGCTAAAGGTAATACATCTCAATTTTATACGCGCAGTGAGCTAATCTCCAAAGATATTGATTATTTCAATATGGAAGTTGAGTCCAGTGATATTTATGATTGTGATCGAATGATGGAGGGTTTTGTAAGAGCTTTATTATTTGATCCTAATTATAAATTTAAAAATAGTGAAATTAAATGGATCCCTCCAAATGAAGATACTATTGGAGAGATTATTTTAAAAAATATATGCACAAAGTTAGAATTAAATGGTCGGTTTTAGTTTGTCGTCAATTTGTCGTGACTATTTTAAATTTTGATCAATTAGTGTTGATATAAGGGGTTTATTTGACCTTTCAAATTTTGTTATACGAATATAACTAAACAATTTTTTTTAAAAAATGGTATGATTATTACTTTCCAATCTTAAAAAATGGCAAATAAAAAAACATATCAAGCTGATTCAATCAAGGTCTTAAAAGGCCTTGAGGCCGTAAGAAAAAGACCAGGAATGTACATTGGCGATACGGATGATGGCACTGGATTACATCACATGGTTTATGAAGTCGTTGATAATTCAATTGATGAGGCTTTAGCGGGATTTTGTAAAAATATTAGTGTTCGAATAAATTCAGATGGAACTGTAACTGTTAATGATGATGGTAGAGGAGTTCCTGTTGACATTCATAAAGGAGAAAAAAAGTCTGCTGCAGAGGTGATAATGACACAGTTACATGCTGGAGGTAAATTTGATCATGACTCTTACAAAGTATCCGGTGGTTTGCACGGTGTTGGTGTTTCAGTCGTAAATGCATTATCAGAAAAATTAAAATTAGAAATTGATAGAGATGGAAAAAAATATTTCATAGAATTTAATAATGGAGAGGCTAAAGCTCCACTCAAAGTAATCGGAAAGTCTAAAAATACAGGAACTAAAATTACTTTTCTTCCATCAAAAGAAATTTTTTCCTCAATAAAATTTAGTCCAAATATCTTAATCAAGAGAATGAGAGAACTAGCCTTTTTGAATAAAGGCATAAAAATTAAGTTAATTGATGCAAATAACAAAAAAGAAAAAGATTATGAATTTAAATTTGATGGTGGCGTAATAGAATTTGTTGAATTTTTAGATGAAAAAAGAGAAAAATTAAATAATAAAAATGGAAACGATTTATTTAAAAAACCAATATATGTAGAAGGAAATAAAAATAATCTAGAGATTGAATGTTCATTAAAATGGAATGCAAGTTACTCTGAGGATGTGCTTCCTTATACAAATAATATCTTTCAAAAAGATGGAGGAACTCATTTGTTGGGATTTCGAAGCGCACTTACAAGAGTTATAAACAAATATGCGAATGAACATAATCTTCTTAAGAAAAATAAATTAACTATTTCTGGAGATGATATAAAAGAAGGATTGACTTGTGTTTTGTCAATCAAAATACCAGATCCTAAATTTTCATCTCAAACTAAGGATAAGCTTGTGTCCTCAGAGGTAAGAATGATTGTTGAAACAATCATAAATGAAAAATTATCCATTTGGTTTGATCAAAATCCCTCAGTAGCAAAAATTATTTTAGCAAAAATTATTCAAGCTGCTTTAGCAAGAGATGTAGCAAGAAAAGCAAGAGAAAGTGTAAGAAGAAAAGGAGCGCTAGAGTTAAGTGGATTGCCTGGAAAATTAGCAGATTGTCAAATTGGCAAACAAGAGGGTACGGAATTATTTATAGTTGAGGGAGACTCTGCCGGTGGTTCTGCTAAACAAGGAAGAGACAGGACAAACCAAGCTGTCTTACCATTAAGAGGAAAAATATTAAATACTTATGTTGAGGAATTTAAAACGAAAAAAAATGGTAATGGTGTCAAAAATGGAAATGATCAAAGAACAAAAGCTCTATCAAAAATGATTTCTTCTAATGAAATTTTAACTTTAATTAATGCTCTTGGTCTTGATCCTAAGGCACATGAAATAGATTTAAAGGATCTCAGATATGGTAAGATTATTATTATGACAGATGCAGATGTCGATGGATCACATATAAGAGCTTTATTGTTAACTTTTTTTAATAATAAACCATTTAATAAACTAATTGAAAATGGACACGTGTATTTAGCGCAACCACCTTTATTTAAAATCAATAAAGGATCAAAAGGGACATATATTAAAGATGAAAAAGAGCTTGAGGAATTTATAATTTTGAATAATTCAAAATTAAAAAAACTTAAAAAGGGATCAAAAGAATTTTTGAGAGAATTGGAAGCAGAAAAATCAAAAATGAATATACAAAGATTTAAAGGTTTAGGAGAAATGAACCCAGAGGAGCTATGGAGCACAACTTTAGATCCAAAAAAAAGAAATTTACTTCAGGTTAAATATTCTAAAGACCTTCAAAAAGATCAAAATTTAATCCATACCTTAATGGGAAATGATGTTGCACTTAGGAAAGATTTTATAATTTCAAATGCAATTAATGTTGAAAATCTTGATATCTAATAATGAAGTTTTTTGAAACTTCAAGATACTATTCTTTAAAAAAATCTACTTATATTAATTTAAGGTGGATAGGTATTATCGGCCAATTAATATCAATAAATTTGGTTTATTTTTATTTTGATTTTTCCTTTAATTTTATTTTATCAAATTTCATTATTTTTTTGGGAATTTTAAGTAACTTTTATTTGATTTTTATATATAAAAAAACCCAACTAACTGAAAGATCAGCTCTGATATTTTTGATTATAGATATATTACAGCTTGGTTCATTAATTTATCTAACAGGAGGTATATCTAATCCTTTTGTAATTTTTCTTATAATTCCAAGTATTTTTGCCTCAACTAATTTAGGTTATAGGACAAATATATTTTTAGTGATGATTACAACATCATGCATAATTTTTCTTACTTTTTACTCGAAAAATTTACCAATCCCTCTAGGTGAGCATTATCATGTTAGTCCATATCTTTATTATTCAATACCAACATCTTTAATTATAGCTTTGTTTTTTTTAAATTATTTTGCGGTTATTTTTGGCAGAGAGTCTCGTTTGAGAAAAGAAGCTCTAAATAAAATGGAGGAAATTATGGCAAAAGAGCATGAGTTATTATCATTAGGTGGCCAAGCAGCAGCAGCGGCACATTCATTAGGAACACCTTTATCAACAATCAAGGTTATTACTCAAGAATTAACAAAGCAATTTAAAAATCAAAATGACGTGATGCAGGATATAAATCTGCTATCAAGCCAAGTTGAAAGGTGTAATCAAATTTTAAAAAAACTTTCATTAAATCCTAATCAAGAAGATGAGTTTATTGATGAGGATTTGCCTGTTAGAGAATATTTAAAAGAAATTATTAGATCTTTCAAGGAAACTAGTGATAAGGAATTTTTTTTAAATCTATCTCAAGATTCAAATCCAAGAAAAATTACAAAAAGTATTGAAATTGTTTATGGATTAAGAAATTTTATAGGAAACGCAAATAAATTTTCTAAAAGTAAAGTTTTTATAACTCTAAAAAGTGATAGTCATTTTACCGAAATTATAATCGAAGATGATGGTGATGGATATCCATTTGATATATTGCTCAAGATCGGAGAGCCGTATTTGAAGACAGATAAAGTGTTAAATTATAAAAACTCAGGTTTAGGCTTGGGTATTTTTATTGGAAAAACTTTATTAGAAAAAAATTTTGCAATAATTAATTGTAGAAATTCTAAGACACGAAGTGGTGCAGAGGTGATTATTAAATGGAAAAATAATGAGTTATTTAATATTTAGTGAAATTTTCTCTCTATTTTAAACAAAGAGCTTAATTGAGAAATCATTACATCTCCAAGTTCATTCACATCCGTGATTTTAATTGCTTTGTTGTAGTATCTTGAGACATCATGACCAATACCTATTGCTAGAATTTCAATTTCTGTTTTTTCCTCTATAAATTTAACCATTTTCTTTAAATGTTTTTCTAAAAAATCTCCAGAATTTACTGATAATGTTGAATCGTCTACCGG
>MDSW01193221.1_pt1 | contig 10481 bp, 6 predicted proteins | sample 811171 | NCBI WGS metagenome assembly MDSW01 (sample SAMN05326641, study PRJNA326480) | marine metagenome | isolation source: seawater | place: Atlantic Ocean: North West | collected 2012 | reverse complement strand
GAACGCCGGCGTCGAAGCAGGCAAGCTGAACGCGGGCGTCGAAGCCGGGAGGCTGAACGCCGGCGTCGAAGCAGGCAAGCTGAACGCGGGCGTCGAAGCAGGCAAGCTGAACGCGGGCGTCGAAGTCGGAAGGCTGAACGCGGGCGTCGAAGCCGGCAGACTGAACGCGGGTGCCGACGCCGCCGCGCCGGCCGCGGGCGCCGACGCCGGCAGACTGAACGCGGGCGTCGACGCGGCGGGGAAGCTGAATCCTCCCGCGGGCGCGGATGTTCCCGCGCCTCCCCCGCCGAACCCGCCGAACCCGCTCGAGCTCGCGGGTTTACTCACCTCCTTCTCCGCGTCCGGCGGTTTCGCCGCCGGCGCCTCCCGCGGCGGCGTTTCTTTCGCTTCGGCGCCCGGCTGGGGTGTTTTCTTCTCGGCGCTCGGCGGCGCGGATCCTGCGAGCGCCGCCGTCGTGGGCACCTCCGCGCGCGGCGGTCGCACGCACGCCGCCTCGTACTCCATCGCGGGCTGTTCCTCCGTGTTCCCCACGCGCATGAGGGTGATTCTCCTGTCCGCGGTGGCGACGACGGCGAGCGGCCCCTGGGGCAGTTTCGGCCGCGACGCGTCCCTCGGGTCGCGCATCCTCCCGCCGCACCCGGTCCGGTCCAGGCAGAGCCCCACGACGTAGTTATCCTCCTCGTCCTCGCCCGCGAGCGGCACGGAGGGCACGAACCGGTCGTCCTCCACGGTCAGCACGCACGGCGTCGCCGCCCGCTCGCCGCTCTGGCCGGGGCACCGAATCGCGCACACCTGGTTATCCCACGCGAGGCGGTGCGACGCGAGCGCGACGCCCCACGGCGCGATGGCGCACGCGTGCAGGAACGGCCCCCGGAGCGCCTCGAGCGCCTCGTCCGCGCCCGCGTCGAACCCGCCGAAGAGCTCCGCGCGTTTGAACGGCGCCGACGGCGCCTCCACCGGCGAGGGGCCGAAGTCGAAGACGAGGAGGCGGTGGACGTCCGGGTCCTCCGCGTCGCTCGTCGACAGGAGAAGCGTCAGACCCGGCCGCGGCCCGAACCGAACCCCGTCGACGATCTGCGCCCTCGCCTCGCCGCCGTCCTCGTCCTCGATCGGGCCGACGGGGAAGGGTTTCATCTCCGCGGAGTACCCTCCGTCGGTGATGATGGCGACGACCAAGCCGCCCTCGGCGGGCGCCCACGCGACGACGGGGGGGCCTCCTCCGTTGGGCGGAGCCACCGCCGCGCACCGCACCTTCTCCGCGATCGCGACCGGGGGCGAGGTCGAGTCGATCGTCGCCGCGGAGCCGACGAGGAGCTTTCCGGCGTCGACGTCTTCGCCGGGGGCGACGTGCGCGAGGTACCCGAAGGGGCGATCGTTCTCGCCGTACATCCAGAGGAGATCGCGCACCTTCTCGTCCGCGTCCTCGTCGCCGAGGGTCTGCGTGCGGAACGGCGCGGGGGGGTTCAGGGCGAGGCCGCGCGGGTCGAGGGCGGCGTCGAGGAGGTCGCGCGTCTGGAACAGGTGGATCTCCCCGCCCGCGCAAGCCGCGAGGACGGTCTCGTCGGGGCAGAAGGAGACGTGCGCGAGGTCCGGCATCGGCACGCGCGCGAAGTCGTCCGAGGGGACGATCTGCTCGCGCGCGAGCTTCCCCGAGAGCGATTCCGTCACCTCGGCGAGGCGCGCGGTGGCGATCGCGCACAGGCCCGCGGCGTCCGCGAAGCACGTCAGGCCGTACGTGCTCGAGACCGCGACGAGCGTCGCGTACCCGGGCGGGGGCGGGGCCTCAGCGGCGACGTCGGGATCGGAAAACCCAACGGTGCCGAGTGAGGAGAAGACCACAGACCCGGTCTCGGACTCGGAGGTGGAGGCGTCGCACATCGCGGGCACCCCGCGCGACGCCGAGCGCGCGAAGACGCGAGGCGCGAACGCGGCGACGCGCGGTGTGCCGCCCGCCGTCCGACGCGCGCGCGCGATCTCTGACCGAGACGCGCGAGCGCGGGGCGGGAGATCTCAAATCGAAAAGGAAAAAGGAAAAATGCAGCAGGCGTGCAGGCGCGCCGCAACTCAGCATCGCCGCGGCGCGCGCGGATCGCGCCTCGAAAAACTCCCGCACCCCCTCGAGATCGCCCCGGCGGGTTGGTCAAGTGGTGGTTCGCTTTATCCGTCGATCCGTCGATCGCGCTCGCCGTCACACCGCGCTCGCGCGATCGTCCACCCGGGTCGCGCCGGTCCATCCACCCCCGCCCACGCTCCGAGCGCCATGCGCCTCGGCACCGCGACGCAGCTCGCGTGCGAGCTGACGCCGTACGCGCTCGTCGCTCTCGTCGTCTCGACCGCCGCGCTCGGCGCGCCGCTCCTCGCCCCCCTGGGCGCGGCGGTCGCGCTCGCGATGGTCGCGAACGCCGCGCTCGGTCGGTGCGACCTCGCGACGTGGTTCCTCGGCGACGCCCCGCGGTCCGCGTACGACGGCGCGACGGTGTGGATCACGGGCGCGAGCCAGGGCCTCGGCGAGGCGCTCGCGCTACACCTCGCCTCCCTCGGCGCGAGGCTCATCCTGAGCAGCCGCCGCGAGGAGACGCTCCGGCGCGTGTGCGACGCGTGCGAAGCCGCGGGCGCGCGCGCCGCGGTCCCGCTCGTCCTCGACGCGCGCGCGGGCTCCCCCGCGATGCGCGCGAAGGGCGCGGAGGCCCTCGAGATCGCGAACCGCTGGGCGGAGGCGCGCGCCGATCCGAGCTCGAAGGACCGTGAGCGAAAGGGCCTCGGCCTCGATTACGTCTTCCACGTCGCCGGCGGGTCGCAGCACGCGGCGGCGGAGGACACCGCCGACGAGGTCGACCGCGACATGTTCGAGCTCAACGTCCTGAGCGCGATCGCCCTCACCAAGGCCGTCCTCCCGGCGATGCTCGAGCGTCGCGCCGGCGCGTTCTGCGTCGTCGGGTCGATGGCGGCGAAGTGCCCCGCGCCGGGCCAGGCGACGTACGCCGCCACGAAAGCCGCCCTCGCCGCGTTTTTCCACTCCCTCAGGGGCGAGGTCGCCGACCGAGGCTTAACCGTCACCGTCGCGCACCCGGGCCCGATCGCCACGGGCCTCGACGGACAAACCCGCGTCGTCTTCGGCGCCACCCTGGCCAAGTCCACGACGAAGACGGTGGACGCCGAGAAGCCCACGAGCGAGGGGTTGGCGGCGAAGGAGGAGGAGGAGGGTTTAGGGGGGGAAAAGGACGAAGGCGCGAAGAACGCGGCGAAAAAGTCTTCGGGGAAGCGCGAGAAGCGGTTGGACGCGGGGGTGGTCGCGCGGCGCGTCGCCGCGGGGGCGGCGCACGGGCTGGACGAGGTCGTCCTCGCGACGCAGCCGATCATGCTGCTCCGGAACTTCGTGCAGTTCGTTCCCACCGTCGCGTACAGAATCCTCGACAAGGTGGGGCCGAAGCGCACGAGGGCGGCGAGGGCGGGGAAGAGCATGTACGAGCTCAAGGGTTGATTTTGATTTTGATTTCGACCCACGCGCGCGTCGAACGACGGATGGGAGGGGGGTGGGACGAGTCTCTTCGGTCGCGCGCGTGCGTCCCATTAGGCGCGCGGACGTTTTAACACTCGTCGACTCGAAGCACGCGTCGGCGCGGGCGGGGCGTCGTCCGGGAGGGCGGCGCGCGGGGAGGCGCGCGACGCGTCTACGCGCGAATGGGTGCGCGGGCTACTACTCTCTATCTACGCGAATGTGACGGCGTCCGCTAAGAAGAGCTACGGCGGCGGCGCGTCGTGGCGTTCCGCCGCGGGTCCGGGGGGGCGCCCTGACTACTAGGGACACATGAGCGCGCGCGCGTGCCACCGCGAGGGTCGGCGGAAGAGCCCTCCGATGAGCTCTCGCGCGGCGCGCTTCGCGCGCCCGTACGCGCTTCGCCGCCTCGAGAGTTCGCGCGCGCGCACCCAACTCAACCACGGGCCCGGGAAGTGCGGGCCGAGGGTGAGGAGCATGTGCTCGTCCAGGGGTCGGGAGACGGCGCCGTCGCCCGCGACGAGCCGCTCGTGCGCGGCGGTGAGGAGGGAGAGGACCCTGCGCGTGGACTCCTCAGGCGAGGGCACGTCCGCAGCGTCCGCGCACGAGGGAGACGGAAAGTCGAACGCCCCGACCCAGGGCTCGCCGCACACCTCGCACGCGCGGCGCCCGGAGCGCGCGACCCACTCCTGCACGCACGCGTGGTGCGCGTGCGCGGACGTGCCCTTGCACCCGCAGGGCTGCGTGAGCGCGGCGTCCTCGGACCCGTCGCCGCAGATGCGACACTCCGCCGCGTGCGCGGCCATTCCCGCGCGATTTGCGTTTTGACTCGCGCGGGAAACAGTGCCAGCGAGGCGTCGGCCGGATTTTCTCGATTTTTTCCACCCGCGTCGGCGAGCCGGATCTGTGAATGCAAACGCGACCGGCAGACTGTTTGCCCAGTGCGATGACGGACGCGGCCACTTGTCGGGGCGAAAACGAGTGACGTACCGCGCTCGCGCGTTGCGATGGTTATCTTCAGATCGGCGCCCGCGGGCCGCCTCGCGTCCGCGAACGGAGGACGGCTCCCTCTCCACTTCTTCTCCGTCGTTCCCGTCGCCGCCTTTCGCGATGTCCGGCGAGCCCACGGCCGAGGAGGGCAAGTACAAGGACATCCCCTCGATCCTCCCCCTGGCTCCCGGCGGGGTGTACGCGGTGAAGTGGGAGCAGCGGGAGAAGTGGGCCGAGTGCCTCAAGACGCCGGAGGTTCCGTACGCGCCCCCCCTGGGCGCGCCCGACCCCGCGAACCCGACGTGCTTCTTCGACATCCGCGCGGGCGGGTACTACCTCGGCCGCGTCGCGTTCGAGCTCAAGGCGGACTCGCACCCGATCACGGCGGAGAACTTCCTGAAGCTGTGCGAGTACAAGTGCTACGCGGGGACGATGTTCAAGGTGTTCCCCGGGAACTGGATCCGCGGCGGCGACTTCACCGACCTCGACGAGGTGGTGTACGACGCGAACGACCCGGACTTCTTCGACTTCGCCACCCTCCTCCCGGACGCCGCCCCGGGCGGGCAGAGCATCTACGTCACCGAGGCGGGGCCGTATTTCGCGGACGAATCCTTCGCCATCTCGCACGACCGCGGGCCGGGACTCCTCACCATGTACAACCCGGGCGCGCCCGACTGCAACGGCAGCCAGTTCATGATCACCTTCCCGGGCGTGCGACCGGAGGCCCTGGACGGCACGCACGTCGCATTCGGACAAGTCATCGAGGGGTGGAACGTCCTCGCCGCGCTCGAACAGCTCGGCGACGCGAGGCAGGAGGGAGACACGTTCCAGCGCGTCACCGTCGAGGCGTGCGGCGTGCTCTCGCAGGGCGCGAGAGGAGGAGGCGGCGGCGCCGCCGACGCGTCCGCGTCCGCGTCCGCGTCCGCGTCCGCGCGCGGGGGACTCGTCGCGGGCGGCGCCGCGCGCCCGGTCGCGGTCGGGAGCGTTGGGAGGGAGGCGAAGGGGGCGAGGGGGGCGAGGCGCGCCGCGGCGAGGGGGGGGCGCGGGGCGAAGGCGGCGGGCGGCGCGCGCGTCGACGCGGCGAAGGCGGCGCGCGGCGTCGCCGCGAGGGTCGCGTACGCGAGGTGAGTCGGGCGAAGGGGCGAACGAAAGGGAATCGAAACGGCGGCGATTGACGCCAGCGAAGGGGAGGAGAGGCTGGTGCGGAGTGGTGGGGCTGGATCGATCGGGGGGAGGGGCGGGGGGCGTCGTCGCGCGGATCGTCGGTGCGACGCGTTTGTGAACGAAAGTTTCGAGGCGTAAAATGTGAGGCATAAAAACGACGACGCGTCTCGCGGAAAATAATCCGGTTCGCCCGCGAGCGCGACGCGCGGTTGCGCTTCAAGTGCCACTCGCACTCAGATCGCAGGATGGCTCAGAAGAGCTTCGTCAGAATGACTATGAGCTCCTCGTGATCCGAGGAGCGCATGTTCCCTTCATCGGAGTGCGAGTCCACCAAGAAGCTCCTCTCCTCGTACTGTTCAACATTGTAACAGCGCGTCCCTTTTCTTCTCGCGGAGAACCCGGCCCGCCCGCGAGCGCGACGCGCGGTTGCGCTTCGGGTGCGACTCGCACTCAGATCACAGGATGACTCAGACGCGCATCGTCGCAAAATATGAGCTCCTCGTGATCCGAGGAGCGCATGTTCCCTTCATCGGAGTGCGAGTCCACCAAGAAGCTCAGAGTCAACACAAGAACGACAACCGCGCGTCTCGCCGTGGGCGTTCTTTTTTTTCCCGCCGTGAGTCGTTCGTTCTCGTCTCACGCTCGGGGTTTCATCGCGTCGCGTTCACGTCGCTCCGCCTCCCGCTCCCTGCGCGATGGATTCGGACGCGACGGGGACGAGCGGCACGGCGTCAGCGTATCGTTCGCGCTCGGCCTCCGCGGCGAGTCGCTCGGAGAAGGATTCGTCGACGTGCGAGTGTCTTCGCAGCCGCGGGATCCTCCGCCGGGCCGGGGCCGCGCCGCGCCTCGTACGAAAAAATCCAACGCCGTCGCCGCGCGCTTCGCCCGCGGTACACCAAGGCGCCCGTGCCCCCGAAAACGAAAACGCCGCGCCGGGACCGTCGGATTCTTCTTCTTCTTCTTCTTCGCCGCCGCCGCCGAACCTTCTGTCGTCCTCGACGCGCGAGAGCACGCGCTCGCGCTCCTCGTCGCGGCGCGCTCGGCGTTCGCGGAGGTCCGCGAGGTATCTCTCGCGGGGCGAGCCGGGCTCCGGCGGCGACGCGGCGCCCGCGCCGCCAAACGGGTCGGCGGAGCGGCGGCGGTACCCGAGCGGCGACGCGGGGGCGCCGCCGTCCGCGGCGTCGGGGTCGGTCGGGGTGGGGGCGGCGGCGTGTTCTCGTCGCGCGATCGCCGCGTGCTCGTTGATCATGGACTGGATCAAGCTCACCGCGCTCTCGGGGATGACGACCCTTGGGGGGGTGAAGAGTAATACGGGGGGGCAGGGAGGAGGGATTTTTTAAGAAAAAGTTTTTGGTTGGCGTTTGGTCTCGACGAGGGAAAAGTCAGCGGTCGCGGTCGTCGTCGGCGCGGGGCTCTCGGACGAGCCGAGGGATCGGGGGGAAGGGGCGGAGAGGGGTCGTGGTCGTGGCGCACTCTTTCGGCAGGACGACGACCGCGCCTTGGCCGTCCGCGTCCGCGGGGACGTGGTGCCACCCTAGGGCGTGGCAGACGTCTCGTCCGCCCTCGACGTCCCAGACGCGCCGGTGGAAGCTCTGGTTGTCGAGCCTGATGAGCCGGTACCGCGCCTCCTCCGGGTTCGCGGCGACGTTCGCGCACATCGTCCGCGCGACGGCGAGGGAGCGCGGCCCGCCGCGCGCCGCGAGCGTGCGCAGGCTGCGCTCGAGCTGGTCCATCCACGACGCGGGGGGCGCGCGGCCTCGGCGCGCCTCCCCCGCGGAGGCGGAGGGGGTGGGAGGACCGACCTGGGAGAGGTCGCGGGGAGTCGTCATGGGCGCCGCCGAGGAACGCGCGCGCGGCCCCACGCGCGCGCGCGCGTCTCGGAGTGGAGAGGGGCGCGATGCAGGCGTGTGTCGTCGTGGAGCGCGCCGCCTTTCTCCCTCTCGGACGTGCCGTCGTTGTCCTCGAACAGCAAGCCGACACCCAGCAGTTATTTGAAGTCAGGCCGGGTTCGTCAGACCCACAACCTTCAATTCGAATTTCGTCGGGCTTTCAAAACGCGGCTGTTCCGTTCAAAACGCCGCCCCTCGCCGGCGGCCTCCACACCGACGCGCGCGCGTCGCACGCCCCCCCCGCCTTCGCGATGAAGGTGAAGACGCTGCAGGTGCTGTGGCACGGGAAGGACCCCGTGCTTTCGGTGGACTTCAGCCCCGACACGGGCCTGCTCGCGTCGTGCGGCGGCGACAAGGAGATCAAGCTGTGGGAGGTTCGCGAGGATGCCGACGGTGCGCCGGACGTGCGGCACGTGGACACGCTGACCGCGCACAGCAAGACGGTGAACTGCGTGCGCTTCTCCCCCGGCGGGGACATGCTCGCCTCCGGCGGGGACACGGGCGAGGTGATCCTCTGGCGCCCCGGCTCGAGCACGAACGCGCACGGCGACGCCACGACCTGGCGCACGAGCGCGGTCCTCCGCGGGCACTCGGACGACGTCCAGGATCTCGCGTGGGCGCCCGCGGGCGCCGGGATCGTCACGGGCTCCGTGGACAACGAGTGCATCGTGTGGGACGTCCCCAAGGCGAAGGGCGTCCTGCGCCTGCAGGGGCACACGCACTACGTCCAGGGCGTGAGCTGGGACCCGCACGGCGAGTACCTCACCTCGCAGAGCGGCGATCGCACCGTGCGCTTGTTCGCCAGCCGCGGCATGGGCGCCTCGCACCAGTTCCTCAGCGCGCGGTGGTGCAAGCACGTGACGTGCCAGAAAGTCCTCAAGTCCGCGGAGGAGAACCCGGACCCGCGCGCGGCTCACCTCGCGGCGGAAGCGCCCCCCCCCGCGGCGGACGCCGCGGCGAAGCCCCCGCGGCAGCCCCTCTTCCACGACGACACCCTGCAGAGCTTCTTCCGCCGCCCCGCGTGGTCGCCGTGCGGCTCCTTCCTCGCCCTCCCCGCGGGCATCTACCGCGAGCACGCCGACGCGCGCGAGGAACACGCGACGTACCTGTACCAGCGCGACCGCTTCGCCAGGCCCGCGCTTCGAATCCCGGGCGTCTCCCCCGCGGTGTGCGTGCGATTCAGCCCCGCGTTTTACGCCCCCGCCCGACCTCGGGACGCCGCCGAGCGGCCGAAGACGCCGCCGCCGCCTTCGCCTCCCTCGAACGACGAGAACCCCGCGTCCACGTCGGACCCCGCGACCGACGACCCCGCGCCCGCGAACCCCGACGCGGTACCCCGGGACGGAGCCTCCGCGGCGCCGGAGCCGAACGCGCCCTCGAGCGCGGCGGCCCCCGTCGAAGTTCCGCTCATCGACCTTCCCTGGCGCGTGTTGTTCGCGGTGTGCACGACGGACACGGTGACTGTCTACGACACGTCCGAGCCGACCCCCGTGGCGTTCGTGGGGGGGCTGCACTACGCCGCCATCACGGACGCGGCGTGGTCGCCGGACGGCGCGACGCTCGTGGTGAGCTCCTCGGACGGGTACTGCTCCGTGCTCAAGTTCGAGGAGGGGGAGCTCGGGCGGCGGCTGAGCGTCGCGGAGGCGCCCGAGCGCGTGAGGGAATTCATGCCGGAGGAGCGGGTGCGGGCGGCGCGGGAAGCGGCGAGGGCCGCGCGCCTCGCCGCGGAGGAGCGCGCCGCCGCGCAGGCGCAGGCGCAGAAGGAAATCGCCGCGCAGGCGGCGCAGGCGCCGGTGGCGGCGGCGAACGAAGACGCGCCGGCCAACGACGCGACGGCGGAGGCGGGCGGCGAGGAAAAGACCGCCGCCGCCGCCGCCGCCGCCGCCGCGAAGGCGGACGCCGCGAAGGCGGCATCGAAACGCGTGGCGCCGGTCCCGGTCGTCGCGTTCGGCGCGGACGCCGCGGGCGCGAAGGCGGCGTTCGAGGCGCGGGTGGCGAAACGCGTCGCCCCCGAACCCGTCGCGGGGCCGGAACCCCCGGCGAAGGCGCCCAAGCGCGTGGCGCCGACGGCGATGTGACGAGAGACGAACCGAAACGGGGCGACGAAACGCGTTCGAAAGGGACCGAGGGGATCGAAAGCGCAGTCGGGGATCGATCGGCGTCGAGCGCGAGCGCGCGCTCGTTCGCGCCTCGTCGGTCGATCCCGGTCGCGTCGCGACGTGATATATCATATGTTGATGTCGTGTCGTGGGTGCGCCGAAACCATTCTTCGATAATGACATGAACGTTCGCGTTTCGACGCTTCTCTCTTCCGACTCTTCTCCGGCGGCGCCGCGCCACTCCACACCCTCTCTCCTCTCTTCACCCTCTCTGACCGTCAGAGGTCATCCGACCGTGCGCTCTCGCGAGCGACACGCACCTCGCTTTATTAGGTTGATGCATACGCGTTGCGTCGATAAATACACGCGCGCCTTCTCGACGTTCGAGAAGGCGAACTCGAGCGCGACGAGCGGAGAGAGCGGGGACAAAAAGCGCCTTTTTTTTCTTTTTTCCTTCGCTTCCTCGACTCGTCACGCCGCTTTCGAGGCGTTGTTGTTCTCGCCCCGTAGGAAGGCGACGCGGGCCGACCCCCCGCCTCCGCGGTCGCCGCCGAACCTCGGCGTGCGCCGCTTCTTCGGCGTGCTCGGCGAGAGCACGGGGAAGCCCGCGTCCGCGGGCGCCGGCTTCGCGCCGATGAAGCGCGACAGGACGGAGGACGCCGCCGTCGCCACCTTGCGCATCACCGACGGCTCGAACCCGGCCGCCTCCGTCTTGAACCCGGCCGCCTCCGTCTTGACCGCCGCCGGCGCCCCGAACTTCGCCGCGCGCTTCGCCGCGGCGACCCGGCGCTCGGACGCGGCGATCTCCGCCAGCGTCGGGTCCGCGGCGGGCGCGTTCCGCGG
>MDSW01162585.1_pt1 | contig 10481 bp, 9 predicted proteins | sample 811171 | NCBI WGS metagenome assembly MDSW01 (sample SAMN05326641, study PRJNA326480) | marine metagenome | isolation source: seawater | place: Atlantic Ocean: North West | collected 2012 | reverse complement strand
TAACTTCAAGTTTTTTTGAAGGTCAGACCCTTTTTGGTCTAGAGGTTCTGCGGTTGGTGATGTTTCGGCTTCACTTTTTGAAGAAATGTTACTGCGCCTTGTCATTATGGTGTGATGGGCCCTTATCAAATGATCGGTTAGCGTCATTTTTGATTTTTTCCTGCAATTGCATAACTCCATAGATGAGCGCCTCGGGTCTTGGGGGACAACCTGGAACATAAACATCAACTGGTATTAAATGATCCACACCCATTACCACTGAATAGGATTTGTAATATGGTCCTCCATTGGTTGCACAGCTGCCCATAGCAATAACCCATTTAGGGTCAGGCATTTGTTCATATAAAAGCTTTATTGGATCCGCCATCTTTTTTACCACTGTACCTGCAACAATCATCACATCAGCCTGGCGAGGAGAAGGCCATGTAACCACACCAAATCGATCCAAATCATGGTGGGATGCATGTGCACTGATCATTTCAATAGCACAGCACGCTAACCCAAAAGACAAAGTCCAAAGTGAAGATTTTCTTGCCAAGGCAAACAATTCGTCTGATTTTGCAGTTAATGCATTAGGTAAAACCCTATTGAAAACACTGTCAGCTGGATTATTTCCTTTCCCTGGTTCGTAACCGCCACCAAGAGGTTTCTCAACTCCAGCAAACCCTTCCAACCTTGGAATATGAATATTAGGGGGATTTTCATCTATCTCCATTGCAAGACCCCCTTCCTCCAAGCATAGGCCAACCCAAATAAAAGAATAGCAATAAAAATTAACATTTCATAAAAGACTGCTGGGGGTGCAGACAAAAATACGAGTGCCCATGGAAACAAAAAAACCGCCTCCACATCAAATATGACAAACAATATCGCAAAAACATAGTAGCGAATTTGAATTTGAGACCATTGATATGGAGACGCAGGTATTCCACATTCATATGGCGTGTTTTTCAAAATTGAGTGCCTTTTAGGAGCTAACAGCTTCGATGCAACAAACATCAAAAGAACTGCAAGAGCTCCCACAAAACCAACGATCATTACCGCTGTCCAATTAGTCACATATGATTCAGTCACAAGACCACCCACGGAAATTCTGTAATAATGGGGTCATAAAAACAAAGCAATTTTAGCATATTCGGTCATGCCGCCCTAGCAAATTTTGTTCACTGGAGAAAAACAATATGTCGATTAAATTAGACTGGCTTGGATGTGCCACTTTTCGGTTGTGTATCGACGATCTGACAATCATGCTGGATACCTACATCGATAAAGTTTCCACAGCTCCAACAGTAGGCATTACCGCTTCTGAAATAAAAGAAGCTGACTTTATTTTCATTGGGCATAGCCATTTCGATCACATCGGTGGAGCTGATGTAATAGCCAAAAATACAGGGGCTCAAGTCATTGGTTCAAATGAAAGTGTGAGAATCTTGATAGATGCAGGTGTTCCCGAAAAGCAACTTCGAAGAGCTCAAGGTGGTGAAAGGTATCGTTTAAACGAGGATGTGACTGTCCGTGTTTTCCCGAGTCTACATTCTTGTATTTGGATACCTAACACCTTCCAGCCACAAACCGATTCTATCCAAACAGGGCATTTAAACCTGACAGAAGACGAGAGATGGGGTTGTCGGGTCCCAGATCAATTGCCAGAAGAAACAAACCCGAATCTGATTCAAGAAATTGAAAGACATCGACAAAACACTCTAGGCTCTAGTGAAATTGGTGGTGCTCTATGTTATCTGTTTGACACACCACAGGGATCTATATTTTTTCAAGACACCTCTGGGTGCTGGACAGGAGTAATCTCAGACCTAAGAGCGGATGCTGCCATACTAGCCATGGCCGGCAGACCAAACATTGACGGCGAACCTATTCAAGGCTCGCTAACAGACTACATAGGTTTCATGGCAAGTATGTTAAAACCTAGGGAGGTAATTCTCGGGCATCATGATGACTGGATGCCCCCTAGAACAAAAGATGATTCAAATCCTGAATCTCTGAAACCAGTGATTAACAGGTTAAATCTCGTTCGACCAGGCACTAAATTTCATCAGCAAAAATATATGGACGGTACAGAGATTTTGGTTTAGGGATGGGCTGCATGAAACTCTTTTGGAATGGCTATTCATCTATTGCCCTAAAAAACAGGAATAATGTTTTCTTTATCGAAATAAAATAATAAAAATACTTGTTTTTTATTTCATGAAAAATTAGACTTATAAAGTCACATTTTTTGTATCCCTTTCTACGTACAAATTAGTAGCGGTGAGGTAAAAGATAATATAGTTGAATAAGACCGAGTCTGGACTAATCACTGGGCCCGTCATAGGTGAACAAGATGAAACAAATTCATCCAACCATGCCGCTCTTACATCCATAAATTCACCAATTGATTCGGATCTTCCTTCCAATCCAACACGTTCGGAAAAACTTCGTAATAAAATCCCAAAACCTAGGGCAATTCATGGAAGGCTGCACACCTTCGATGCTTTTCACTCTCGTAATTACCGATTCCTATGGCTTACTACCGCCATCTTCAGCAGTGGATTTTGGCTTCAACAAGTCGTTGTTGGATGGCTGGCATATGAAATCACGGGGTCTCCTTTACTAACCAGTATTGCCCTGGGATTGGATGCATTACCCGTTTTGATAGGAGCTCCTTTCGGAGGCCTTGTAAGCGATAAATACGACAAAAAAATTCTACTTTTTATTATATATGCCTATCAGGCAGTTTTAATGGTTGGATACTCGGCCGTCATAGCCACTGGAAATGCTAACATTTGGAACTTATTTATATTCGTTTTCCTAATGGGAATTTCATGGGTAATAAATGATCCAGCCAGGATGTCGCTACTGGCAGTCATTGTTCCGAAGAGAAACCTAATAAATGCTTTTGCATTAAACTCGATGGCTTTCAGTGTGATGCGATTAATAGTGCCGGCAGCTGGAGGTTTCGCTCTGGCTATTTTTGGGCCCGGACTATTGTTTATCGTTGAAGCGATTCTTATGTTTACAGCAGCTCTCACTATTATGATGATTCGACTCGATAAAGACTCTTCCGTTGATAATTCCGACAGATCAGCCGAACAATTACTACAGGATTTAAAGTCTGGAATCGGGTACGTATTTAACCAAAAAACCATAATTGGGTTGACTTGTATGACCGTAATAATGGTTATTTTGATCATGCCGTTTGTCCACGGTCTCATGCCTGTTTATGCCGCTGAAGTTTTCAAGGTAGGGCCCGAAGGGTTAGGTCTACTTCTTTCAGCCGCCGGCCTGGGGTCGTTGATAGGCACAATAATACTTGCTTCGTTCACTCAAATCACACGCCCAGGAAAGGTGCTTTTTGTAATGCTTGGCGTTTTAGGAGCTTTAATGGCAGCACTAGCCATAAATAATACCTACCACGTTGCTATGGTTTTAGTGATGCTATTGTCTGGTTCTATGATGTCTTATTTCTCCATCTCTGGAGCTACAGTTCAAGGAATTCTTCCTGACAAATTGAGAGGGCGTGTTACTGGTATATATATGATGGCTTGGGGGTTGGTTCCTGTGGGAAGCCTGCTCGCCGGTTCCATAGCAAACATAGCAGGCCCTCAATTATCAACATTGTTTGGATCGGCCTTAATATTTGTCTGCCTTATAGCCTCCACTTATTTATTCAAAGATGTCTGGAAATATCGTCTGGAAAGCGACCCAAAAGAATAAATTTCTGCTGCTTCAACCTAAGCATCAAATTCTAATGTATGATGACGCCTATCATAGATAAGGTAACTATATTTAATGTCAGGAGAATATGTATGGTCAGCAGCTTAGCCTCGAATGCCAGTTTTACCAAAAGTGAGGCCCATTCGGGCAACGGTATGGTGGCTACGAAAGACCGTTTATCGACCGAGGCAGGACTAGAAATGCTTAAAATGGGAGGAAACGCTGTTGACGCAGGAGTTGCTGCATGTCTCGCCGTTGGGGTAGTAGAACCTGAATCAAGCGGAATAGGTGGGGGCGGATACATGACCTTCCAGGTCGGTAATGAAGGCGGAGTAATCGGATTCCCAATGAAAGGTCCGCTTTCGGGTAAACCTGACTTATACGAACTTACTGGAGAAGCATCTGTGGGAAGTTTTGGATGGGCAGGGGTCAAAAATGATGAAAATATTCATGGATATAAATCGATTGCAGTTCCCGGATGTGTTGCTGGCTTGCTCGAAGCGCATTCTCGATTTGGAAAATTACCTCTCGCTGAAGTTGTTGCGCCTGCTATTGCTATAGCACGTAATGGCTTCCACCCTGAATGGTTTACTTTGTATAAATTTGGAAGTCTTTCAAGCATGCTTCTAAGATATTCTGAATTAGGAAACACTTTTATGCCAAATGGCACTCTTCCTTATGGTGGAATTGACGGTCCTTATGTTTTAAAGCAACCGAACCTAGCAAACGCGTTGGAAGCCATCGCAAAAGATGGCATAGATGGATTTTATAGAGGAGAGCTAACTGAAACCCTGGTCGCCGATATACAAAACAATGGCGGCTTTCTGACGATGGAAGATTTTGATCAATACAAACCTTTCTATTGGGATCGTGGACTTGAATTCAACTATCATGGCAAAACTGTGAGAGTACCACGTTTCGCTTGCGCCGGTATTACCAGTGCCATGACGTTGAAAATTCTTGATGGCTTCGACATTACCGGGGCAGGCCACAATACTGTAGATATGCTTCATCTTTACATAAGTGCAGCGAGAATGGCATATGCTGATAGGTTTGAGTATGTGGCTGATCCCGAATTCGCTGACGTGCCATGGAATGGCTTAGTGTCAGATGATTACACTAGAAAAAGACAAAAAGAAATAAAAGAACAAGTGCCCGAATCTTTCCTTCCAGGAAATCCCTGGATTGAAGAAGGTAGAGAACCAAAATTCGTACTTGAAAGCAGCAAACCTCGACCTGACAATGGAACGACTCACCTCGCAGTCATTGATGGTGAAGGCAACGCCGTCTCGATTACAAACACAATTATGTCAGGATTTGGATCGGGAATCATTCCCAAAGGAACAGGCATTGTTATGAACAATGGAATGATGTGGTATGACCCCACCCCAAACCGTGTCAATTCAATAGCTCCAGGAAAATATCCATTAAACAACATGACTCCTGCTCTTGTTTTAGGGAAAGATGGCGTGGAAATTGCCGTCGGAGCCTCAGGTGGGAGACGAATAACAAACTGTGTCACATCATTAATAGTTAAAATGGTCGACTTCAGTATGAATCCTCAAGCTGCGATCGATGCGCCAAGGGTAGATTGTAGCTCCCCGACTACTGATGTCGGACCAGAATTAGACCCAACGGTTGTTGCAGGTTTAGAATCCAAAGGCCATAGCGTCAGGGTTTTAGGTGAAGGTTTCACCCAGACCGGATTTGCAAAGTTCGCCAGCCCAGTTGCTATAACTAAAAATGGTAGTGAATTCAGAGGAGGAGTGGACACTTTCCACGCAGCATATGCAGAAGGTCTTTGAAGCTAAAAATTGCCTAGAGGGCTGCCTTTAATCCTTCAACGTTAACATGTCGGGAAATCAGATCTTTAAACTTGAAAAGTTTTTCTTTGTGATCAAATTGAGCATGTTCCTGCAGTGTTCCAATTTTGTCCATCGTATCTAATGTGTCTGAGTTGACAATGATGATGGAAACTTCCTCTTCTTGGGCTTCATATTTAACATATTCAATTGGTTCAAGACCGCCAGTCATTATGAAACATTCCATGTCCGTGCCCAACGCGGACATTTGAACATCGGGACGATCTCCACGAACCACAACTGCTTTTTTGTCTTGCTTACTAAAAATATACTCACCTGGATCCATGCCAAAACCACCGACCATATACCCTTCAACTAAATCCTCTCCATATTCTTCGCCTGCAAAAAAAGTGCCTTCTAAATTTTCGCAAATCTGTTTAACGGTTAAGCTCAACAGAGTCCTGTCCTCTGGTATTAATCCCAAAACTGTAATACCCGATTCCTCCAATTTAGGAATTACCACCTCACAAGCCTCAGTTCCTTTATACATCGTCAAGAAATTCAGCACCGCCCCTATTAAATTTTCACCGAAGCCAGTGATAAATGGAATCGCATCAACTACACCGTCGTATTTACCCACATATATTACTTTTGCATCGATGGATTTAATCAGTTCAATATGCTGGGTTACCGATAATCGGTTGGAGGCCTCTAATATAAGAGTATCCACTCCATTCTCCATCACTTTAATTTTTGCAATAGCATCGTCATTTAAATCCATAGATTCATTGGAAGAACTATTTAGAAAGGAATCTAAAACTATGGCGTAATTATTATGATCCGAGCTTTCATCGTCTGAAAAAATTGGTTTTGATACAGTGACTTTATGTCCAATATCATTCAGCGCCGAGGCCAAAGAAGCACACAGAGCAGTTTTCCCTGCTCCAGCGCTATCTGAGACAACATAAAGAATACCCATTTGACGCACCTACTATAGACTGAAAACAAGCAATCTATTTAGTAATTTTTTAATGCGCAGCTAAAAATTATTAACGTCTGGTTCGGCGCCTTCGAAGCCTGCGAATACTTCGCTGCTTATCTAGGCGTGCCTGCTCTCCCTTTGAACGGAAGAACCTTCTGTTCCTTAGCTCTCGCAGGATTCCCGACCTCTGCATTTGGGTCTGGAACCGTTTAAGAAGTACTTCATCCTCTTCGCCTTCGCGAAGGGTTACGTATGCCAAGTTTTTCTCCTAGTTGATAATTTTCGGCCAAATAAAAATGCGCGCCATCCGGCAACGCAGGTGGAAATTGTAACACACAAGACACCCCTGTTTGATAAAGAAAACTTTAAAATTGAAATGGCCTGTTGCTACAAACCCCTGAAAAGACCTAACATTCTTATTGGATTTAATTTTATTAACAAATATATAACAGCAATTTGGTAAGGTTTTCGGAGTTTTAATGGCTGGGCCTATTAATGAGTTCACTCAAGTAACAAAATTTGTCCCTGAAACTTTTGGGGACCCAGGTATGCGAACTTTTCGAATAAACGTTGACAGTGCCAGCAGCACTGCCGCAATTTGGTTGGAAAAGGAGCAATTGGCAGAATTATCTGTTGCTATGCTCCAGTTGGCTAAAGAGACTCCGGACAACAATGAGGGTGTCGCCGAGCCCCCTCTTGAATTAGAAGCCGCCGGTTTAACAAATTTGGACTTCAAAGCGGGACGACTCGCCTTCGGACACAATCCTGAGACAAATATGTTTATAATCGACGCTCATGATCCGGAAGATGATTCAGAGGAACCTACAGTAAGGCTCTGGCTAACACGATCTATGATTAGTGATTTTGCCAAAGATGGTCTAGAAATAGTTGCTTCTGGAAGACCCATATGTCCTTTGTGTGAAAAGCCAATTAATCCTGATGGCCACTATTGTGTCCGAAGAAATGGCCATGCAAGAGTATATCCAGGTGAACTCTAAGACTGACTTCTAGGTTTAAAACCAATGCAATCTCAAGATCTGAATGACCCTAGAAAACAATTTCCTCTTCCCGAAGAAAAAGTACTCGATTTAGACCCATCCGAGGCCTTATTTCACTTAGAAAATGGTGACGTTATTGGAGGGCATACGATGCCCTGGGGTTCAAATTACACTTTCTTACTTTGGATCAAAGCTGGAGAAAATCAATGTGTGAGAGCTATTTATAAACCGCGAGACGGTGAGAAACCATTACGTGATTTCCCTTCAGGTACCTTGTATAAGAGAGAACAAGCCGCATACGAAATAAGTAAACTTTTGAAATGGCCTAATATTCCTTTGACTGTAGTAAGAGATGGGCCATATGGTGTCGGCTCAATGCAACTTTACCTAGATTGTGATCCCCGTATTACATATTTCGATATGAGGGACACCAGCTCAGACGACCTCTTTCCACTGGCAGTCTTTGATTTGTTAGTAAATAATGCGGATAGAAAAGCCGGACATTGCTTGTTGGACGCCACAGATAACATATGGTCTATCGACCATGGCCTAACCTTCCATTCTTCCTTCAAGATGCGAACAGTAATGTTGGAATACTGCGGCCGAGAAATACCCGAAGATCTTGTGAATGACATGGTGAATTTATCTAACACCTTCACCCAAAAAAGCGAAATTCTAGAACCATTAATTAACCCAGAGGAAATACAGGCATTGCAAGATAGATTGGCTGAAATTATTGAAACTCCTATAATGCCTATTCTTGATCCCAATGTGAACATACCTTGGCCTTTAGTGTAGTCTAGGCCAAATCCATTGGTATCATTTGTAGGTTGAATGTCTTAGTCAAGTTGCTGATAACTTCCACTGGGCACTAAAATACCTAAGTCATTTTTTATAAAGGGAGGGTTGGCAGAGTGGACGAATGCACCAGTCTTGAAAACTGGCATATCCTAACGGGTATCGTGGGTTCGAATCCCACACCCTCCGCCACTTTGTTTACTCCAATTTAGTGAGTGTTAATTAGGAAAGATAAGAATGAAACTCCATGAATATCAAGCAAAAGAGATACTCCGAAAATACGGGGTCCCTACCCCTAAGGGTCAATTGGCCAAAACCGGAAGTCAGGCAGCGGCGGCGGCATTTGATATGGATGGGACTGTAGTAGTTAAGGCACAGGTACATGCTGGAGGAAGAGGAAAAGGCGGGGGTGTGAAAATTGTGGAGTCTCCTGGAGCTGCACAACAGGCAGCTGAGGCTATGTTAGGAACAAATTTAGTTACTTTTCAGACTGGTCCAGAAGGGGTTCCTGTTAACAGTGTACTTATAGAAGAGGGTATCGATATAGAAACAGAACTCTATCTAGGTATGGTCATAGACGGGGCTTCAAAAGGGGTGGTTGTAATTGCAAGTGAGGCAGGAGGCATGAATATAGAAGAAGTGGCAGAAACAACACCTGAAAAAATAATTCAAGTCCCGATTGACCCAGTATTAGGTCTACAGCCTTTCCAAGGTAGGAAAATAGCTTATGGTCTCAATCTTGGACAAGAACACATCCGTGCCGTGACAAGCCTTGTACAAAACTTGTATAGAGCGTTCATAGAAACAGATGCCTCTTTGGTGGAAATAAACCCCTTAGTAGTTACAAGAGACGGAAAGGTTTTAGCTGCCGACGCAAAATTAGATATTGATGACGATGCCGTTTTTAGGCACAAAGACATACAAGAATTGGCAGATCTTTCTCAAGAAGATCCCCTTGAAGTGGAAGCTCGCTTATCAGATATAAATTACGTAAAGTTAGATGGAACCATAGGATGTATAGTAAATGGTGCAGGGCTGGCCATGGCTACAATGGATGTAACAAGTTCTGCTGGGGCTTCACCTTCTAACTTCTTGGATATCGGCGGAGGGGCCGATGAAGAAAAAGTCGCAAAAGCTCTCAATTTAGTCCTATCTGATGACAGCGTGAAAGCAGTTTTAGTAAATCTATTTGGAGGAATCTTGCGTTGTGACATAGCTGCAAGAGGCTTCTTGCTAGCCGCCGAACAACAACCAGATAGAATCAGACCTATGGTTGTAAGAATGCTGGGAACAAATTCTGATGAAGGAAGGGAAATTCTTGCCCAATCCAACCTGGATGTCATTCTAGTTAACACCCTTGGGGAAGCCGCAAACGAAATCAAAGAACTAGCCTAAATTATCAGCTCACAATATACATACTTGAAACAATTGATGGGACTAATTACATGAGTATTCTTGTAGATAAATCAACAAAGCTACTAGTACAAGGTATTACAGGAAAAGAAGGCAGCTATCATGCTCAGCGGTCAGCGGAGTATGGAGCAAACCTCGTAGCAGGGGTAACTCCAGGCAAGGGAGGCCAATATTTTAATGATACTGTCCCAGTTTACGACACGGTTCAGCAGGCCGTCGACGAAACATCCGCCAATGCTTCTTTAATATTTGTTCCACCAGCCTTTGCTGCCGACGCAATTGTGGAATCCGTAGATGCTGGCATCGATGTAATAGCCTGCATAACTGAAGGCATACCTGTCCAAGACACGATAAAAGTAGTCAGATATATCAGAGATAAGGACGTCACACTCATAGGGCCAAACTGCCCGGGTATCATTTCTCCAGGCGAGAATTTTAAAATGGGTATAATGCCTGGCCATATACATTTGGCAGGTAGAACGGGTGTAGTTTCCCGAAGTGGAACCTTAACATACGAGGCAGTTGGCCAGTTAACAGACCTTAATATTGGACAATCAACCTGCGTAGGCATCGGAGGAGACCCTGTCTCCGGGGTCACATTTGTCGATATGCTGGAAAAATTTCAAAATGATCCTGAAACCGACAACGTTGTCATGATCGGAGAAATCGGAGGCACCAAAGAGCAAGAGGCTGCTGAATATATAAAAAGCGACTTTACCAAACCCATCGCAGCTTTAATCGTTGGTCAAAGTGCGCCTCCTGGAAAACGTATGGGAC
>MDSW01101835.1_pt1 | contig 10481 bp, 23 predicted proteins | sample 811171 | NCBI WGS metagenome assembly MDSW01 (sample SAMN05326641, study PRJNA326480) | marine metagenome | isolation source: seawater | place: Atlantic Ocean: North West | collected 2012 | reverse complement strand
CTGAGGCTCTCAGCTAGTCTATGAGCTCACTACGGGGCGTAGCTCAGCTTGGTAGAGCGCCGTCTTTGGGAGGCGGATGCCGTAGGTTCGAATCCTATCGCCCCGATGTGTTTCTAGGAGCCAATAATTGGCTCCTTTTTTATTGCTTAGGCCCCTGCTTGGGGATCACTTTTGATCAGCATCTTGAGCCTCAACATCAATCACACTTTGACTCGCAGGCGTTTCTTTCTCTTGCGACGTCCGTAATTTTCGGCTGATCAGGTTCAGCGCCATGACAGCGACATAAACAAGCAAGCCCAGATAGAGGAGGCGAATCATGGCTCAGACATTCAAATGTGACCGGCCCTAATCCAGAACCAGCCCTGGAGGGCGGCCAGGATGGCAACGAGGGCCCAGAAGACTTTTGGATTCACGTTGGTCGGGTGCGGCAAGCGTTAATTGGCTTTGATGCGACGCCATGGTCGTTTGAGCCAGCCCCAGCGTTGCGACTTGGAGAGTGGTTGGTCAGCTTTTTTGATCATGGCGTTTGCCTGACTCCGCTTGAAGAGACAGCTGGGGCAGATCGTCTCTGGGCCTACAAAGGCTGCTGATCTAGCGGGGATCTGGACGCGGATTCCGCAGCTTGAGCAAATCACGTTCTTCATCCCCTAGCTCTAGCTCAGTGGCTTTGAGCAGGCGGGGAGACTTTTTTACTCGTTGCAGGGGCCGTCGCTACTTACCACCACTTCATCGCCCAGCTTCACGTTTTTCAGCAGTGTTGCCATGGTGGCGTCGTCGACGTTGATGCAGCCGCCAGTCACTTTTTGGCCGACCCGACTCTTGTTGTTGGTGCCGTGGATCGCGAAGCTGTACCAGCGGAACTTGCCGTCGTATTCGTTGAATCTGAACGGTTGCTCGGTGTCGCTCAGGGGCTCAAGGCTGATGTAGCCGTCGCCGTACTCACCGGTTTCGCCATCGCCTTTGAAGTCGATGGCACTCATGTTCTTGAACAGATTCTCCTTTAGGTAAGCCTCTGACTTGCCTGATTGTTTCACCAGGGCAGGGACCATTTCAAAGCGATCAGGGGTCAAGATCGCATTCACCTTGAAGGTGCCCAAAGGCGTTTCCCCTTCGCGAAAACTGGAGTCGGCGCAGGCGATGCCATAACGGCCATAGCCCACCTGGAAGGTCACAGGGGTTGGCTTGGCCTTGAGAGTCCCTTCGCTTTTGGCTGGCTCGCCAGCATCCAACTGGATGCTGATTTTGGGCTGCTCTTGGCTGCTGTTTTGGATGGAGCCGCAGGCGCTCAATCCAATCAGTGCCGCGAGCCCGAACGGCATCAACCCAACGCGCATGGCAATGCCAATGTCACTGATTTCATGATGGCGAGATTGTTTCTTGACGACATAAAAAAAGTGCAAGCAGTGCCCTTGCCATCAGTCGCCATCAAGACTAGTACTGATGTATTGACGCGAGGCTGTTATGGCCCACGACTCCTGGACTTATCTCGAGCCCGCTGAGCTCAGGCGTTCCCGTTGCAGCAGGGTTTGCATCACCTGTCAGCACTTTTGCTTCAGCGCAGATGACGATGGTCATACGGTGCTGGCTTGCAGCTGGAAGCGGCGGTTGATCGTTAGTGGTGATCACCTCACGAGGCGTTGTGATCACTGGCTTGTACGCCGAGAGATGGAGCAGGGATGGTGCCCTGAAGTGGCTTGAGATCTATAACAAGCGCAGAGCCTGTGGATCATCCATGCCTTTGCTCGATCTGTTCAGTGGAGTCTTTGATTGGCTCGTGGGGTTGCCTGCCTTGCTGGCGGGGCTCTATGTGGTTGTTTCTGTCCTGAAGCCGATCCTGCTGCTCGCTTTTGGACTGGCGATGTTTCTACTGATTGAGTGAGCCAGCATGGCCGCAGAGTTTGCCTCTGCCATGTCTTCGGCTCGCGATTTGATTAATGCCCATCTCTATCCGGTGCTGGCGACTTTTTCGGTTATCTACTTTGCGATTCAATTGGCACCGGTGGCGCAGCAGGCACGCCACTTCAACCGTTGCGTCAATGGCATCGAAGCTCACCTGAAGGCCAGCAATATTCCTTTGGAGTACCGGATGGGAAATGTGGCCATCCCTGAGCGGATTTGCAACGGCGGTTTTGACCACTAAATCACTGATGTGATTTGCCTTGCCTGCTACCCCAAGGCTGCTTGGGCAGAGTCAAGATCAACCCCTTCGCTGGCGGCCCATGCCCCCCCTATTCAGCTGCCGCGGCTGCGGGCTCTCCATTGAGCGGTCCATGGCCACCTACCGACGACTGCGTGGTCAGGTGCTCTGTTCAACCTGCCAGGACAAACAGGACTCAAGGCAGGGTGAAACCGGAGTTCATGTGCTCAACATCGATCATCACCCACCCCAGCCAGAAAAGCAGGGCCAGTAGCCCTGCCGCAGCCAGGACCTTGGCTGCTGTTCGTAAGGCCAGCTCGGTGACACCTGTTTCTTTCATGCGTTGCCGCGTCTGAATGACGCAGTCGATTGTGGATGAAGCCCGTTCATAAAAGAAAGCCGTCCCTCCACCTCGCGAGGAACGGCAATTCGCTCGACGCCTGCCATGAGCAGGCTGATGTGGTCATGGCATAGAAGCCAGATCAAAGTCAATCCGCCTAAGTCACCTTTGGCAGGCCAAGAAAAAGAGGGAGGCACTTCCGCTCTCGCTTTTCCCAGTAAGCGAGGCTCGTTAGGACGACTCATCCAAAGTGGAGTGCCGTACCCATCGGTACGGAGAGCCCCTCTGCCATGACGTCAGAACCATGGCAGGCTTAAGCCGATGCCTTACTTGCCTCCCTCCCAACCTCAGGCTCGCTGGCTGGTCGTCTTGGCCCAGCTCAGTGGAGCGGTGTTGCTGGCCATGGTGCTGATTTCGGCGCTGCCATTTTTGCTGTTGTTTGCAGGGATCGGCGCCATTGTTTTGTTTTTTGCCTTGCGTCAACTGCGCCGTGAAGTTGAGCAGTCCCCACTGCGGGATTCCTTTGATGTGGACCCATCACGGCCTATCGACATCACGCCGTGGCATCAACGCTGGATCAAGCAATGGAACCAGCGCCAGCGGTAAGAACAACCGCTTTGGCCGGCTCGTCTGTTTGTTGCCATTAATAGGTGAGATGACAATTGATCGTGCGTTGCTGGCTTCCCCTTGTTGCGGCCTCAGCACTGTTAACTCCAATGGCGGCTGTTGCTGCTGCCAGTGAGCCTGAGCCCCCCACCACGCGCCAACTCTCCTGCCAGTTCAATGGCGGCGGTTGGAGAAACACCCGCGTTGTTGACTATGGCTTTGCCATCGAAGTCGATCAGCCCAGCGGTGAGACGGCGACCTACCACTTCGCCGTTGATACCTCTCCACCGCGGGGCGGCCGAGCTGTCGACAACTTTGGGGAGAGCTGGCTGATTGCCAAGGTGCCGACGCCTTACAGCCTGGATTTTTCCCAGGGGACAGGTCGTCAAACCATTCAGTGCAAAAGCTGACTTAATCGACGCAGCCACGAGATCGTGCGATCGCTGTTCCAGCGATCGCCGTGCGTGTCGGTTGATCTTTTTCTCCCGGTTCAGCGGCCATGGCATCAGCCATATCCGCCATCAGCTGTGCGCTGTCGCGATCAAGCTGTTGACTGGTTAAGCAGATGCTGTCTGCGTGGGCTTGAGCGTCGGCGGATTGGCTTGAGTTTTGAACTGCAGTTGAACAGGCCGCAAGGCCACTCAACAGCAAGACCCAAACAGGTAGTAAAGGAAATGCTGCTGCTGGATTCACTTGCGGCCAAGTAGCTCTTCCCAATTCAAATCTGTCGTGGGGGTGGTCACCCCCGCAGATCGCTTCTTGTTGCCGGCAGGGGCAAAGCTCTTCTCTTTTTTGGTTTTAGGCTGGCTCAAGTAGCCGTCCAGCACAGTCCAAAGTGACTGGCTCATGGTTTGATGATGGGGGATCCAATTTTTAAAGTCTGGCGACTTAAAAAGTGTGTTGACTAACACCAAGCCCTTGTCTTTGTATTGATTTCAGAATCCAAGGCGACGTGGGCGATTGCTTGAAAGTGAAAGATTGCGTTGCGCTGTGTTTCCCGCAGGTTGTGGAATGGCCATCACATTGAAGGCCAATGACCAACGAGCCCCTTCTCCTCGGAACGGCATGACGGAATGGGGTTGCCACGCCGGAAAGATGTAAAACCGCCCTGGTTTTGGAAGCACGTAGTGGGCCATTCCTGTCCGGAAGCTTTGGATATGCCACTCCTCTGGTCCGTGAAAACAAAGCTGACCATCAAAACTTTCGCCTGTGATTTGTGGCGGCACTTGGAGAAATACCACTCCTGAGAAACTGCCACCGTGGGTGTGGGTGGGGTTGTAATCACCAGCTTGTTGACTATTCAGCCAGACATCCACCATCCGCAGTTGGTATCGACCAGGTGTCCAAGGACCACGGCCTTGTGGTGGTTGCTTATCGATGACATGACGGATCCAGCGTTCGCAGCCTGGTAAAAGGACGTTGCTGCAGAGCTCAGCCACGGCTGGTTCCTGCAGGGCTAATTCCCTTTGCTGGGTGAGTTGTCCAGCAAGCTTGGTCGAGGCATCCGGGCTGTTTTCAGGCCGCTGGAGCACGGCTTGGGCATGGCTCTGCAGGGGGGTGAGCAGCGAGGGCTCTAGATCCCCTTCAAGGATGTGCCGCGGGAATAGCTCAAGAACCTCCATGCTCAACCCAGGTTCAAATACCAGTGCAGAACCCCAAGCAGTTGGCCGCCGATCCCTTCGCCACTAATCCACTCACCCACAACAGCAGCGGTGAATCCCACCATGGCGACGCGACCATTGAGCCGTTCCACCTGGACGAGGACGTCTTTGTTCCACGGTTTGGCCGTGGTGAGGCTTTCGCCAAATGCCTCGATGGGCTCGTATTGGAAAGACTGTTTAGTCATCGCTTTTCAGCCACCGGGGGGCGAGTTTGATCGCTAGCAAAATGCAGGCCAAGGCTGTTCCGCCGAAGGTGACGGCTTGGCCTGGGGAATAGACGCTGTAGATATCGCTTTGCAGCAAAGGCCAATCAATCAATGAGCCCACGAAGCCCCAGATGATGACCCAAACAGAGACGTAACCAACTCCTCGCAGCGTTGTCGACAAAGCAGCATGACTGGGGCCGGAAGCCTAACCCGATGCGGTTGAAACTGGTGCTCGAACCTTGAGCTGGGGACCGCTGGAAGGAAGGTCTAGCAGCCCGAAAGATGAATTAGCGCCAACGCTCAGCTGTTAATAAGTGGAAAGGATTGTTAAAGACCCAAAGACGTCGCAATTCCTACACCAATACAGAAAATCGCTCGCTTTGGTTGGGTCAGGTGATGTCAGTCCTGTGCGAATCCTCGCTCTGGAAATGCTGATTCTCGTGCGGTTGTTCGCCAATGAGGGCTATTTCCTCGAGCAACGTCGCATGCCTCACCCAAGACGTTCAGGAGAGCTGACGCAAGCGATCCGCCGGCCTTGGAGACGCGGGAAAAGACCACGTTTCAGGCCGAGGTCGGCCCATTAAGCGTCTTATTTTGAGTCCCACAACCGAAAACTTGAGACTCACGCGCAGATTGTAAGTAAGACCTCTGCGACTGCGCTGATGGAATTCTCTCCACCTGTGTTTGCTGCCCAGTTTGGTGTTCCTTTTCTGTGGCTTGGCATCGTTCTGCTGGATGGCTACCGCCGCCATCGCAGTTGGCGTGCTCCTAAGCGAGAAGGGATGGCTTCACTGGGCTGAAGAGGGGGCGTCTAGCTGCGAGCGACGTTCTTGAGTTTGTTCAAGGTGATCGCCATCCAAGCGAAAAATTCGGAGCCCCCCGAGCTCTCCAGTTCTTCATCCATGAGCTTGAGGGCTTCATCAATTTCCCGGACCCTGCGTTGCCAGTCAGGTACATCCGTCTCATCTTCGAGGACAAAACGAAGCTCACCGCTGCCGGTGTAGGCATCGCGGGTGTACTTCATGTAGTAGGCAAATCCCAGCTCCCAGAGTTCATAGCGAAAGCTGATTCCCTTGTATTTCAGATACAGGCGAACCAAGCCAATTTCCTCATCCTCAAGCCCCCGCCCACGCAATTCGCGCAAGGTTTGATCGCCGAATTCAACGGCTTTGCGAAAGAGGAAAACCTGTTCAGCCATCGACGCTTCATAAGACGTCGATCCTAGGCTGACTTTTGAAATGCATCGGCTTGGCGATGGCGATTGATCCGATCGAGCCCAAGCTTGAGCAGACCTTTGAATCCGAGCGCATGGCTCGGATGATCAAAGAGTGCACCGACCTCGAAGACCTGAAAGTCATCGCTCTTTCTTTGTTGGCTCGCTTGGGGCAACAGCAAGCGGCTAGCCGCTGGCTTGCTGAACGCGGCAGCGAAGCGGAGTGTGAGCGCCTTGAGATGCTGGCGAAATTGATTCGTCAGCAACGAGGCGCCGACAGCTCAGCCGCAGAAGGGCAGCAATGAGGTGTGGCAGGCGGCGTAGCCATCCACCAAGGGACCCAATCCGATTTGGTGAATGATGCCTTGACCGGTGAGGCCCTCGGTGATGACACCGATCACGAAGCCGATCATGGCGGCGCGCCCGTTGAAAAGCTCAACCCGTTTGAGCTGCTCCATGTGGATTTGAGCAGCGGCAGCGTCTTGGTACCACTTGTTATTGGCTGAGGTGCTGGCGTTGTCCATGACGAACTCTCGATTGCTGAAATTGTAACGCCTTGTAAAAGAGGCTTGACAGCTGTGCATGGAGCCTTGCTTCGCCTAGTTTTCTGGAAGTTGGCTTGATCGGGATGAAGCCCCCTCAGCTTGGAGGTCCGAACTATGGCTTTTTTGCTGTAGTGGCCTTTGCCTTGGCTGGGTTGGCGATTGCGGCACAGATATTCCTGTTTGCCGAAGTCGATACGCCAGATCCCTGCACGATGCCCAACAACAATTGCAGCTCTTAGTCAGCTGAAAGGTTGTCGGCGGTGATGTCGCTGGCTTTGCCGTCAATAAACGTGACGCTCAAGTTGGGGCCATTCAGACTGTTGCCCCATGAGTAAATCGTGTAGGTGTGGCTGGGGGTCTTGCTTTCCGTAGCCAGCAACCCTTTGCCCAGAATCGCTTCTACCTGGGCCAAGCTCATGCCAATGCGGAGTTGATCAAGCTGGGCCTTGCTCACCGCTGGAGTCATCGCCGGGGTACTCGTGGCGCCTTCGACCTCTTGAGGTGGTGTGCTGGCCTCTTTTCGCAGGAAGCTGTTCAAGCCAAAGATGATGCCGCCAATCACCACGATGGTGAGGACCACATAGCCGAACCCGCGCGGGCCCTGACGATCAGTTGGTTGGGGTGATTGGCTCATCACTAGCCACTGGTTGTTCATCCATAGCAACGCATGGCTTCAAGCGAAGAAACCCTTGGATTGCAAAAAGAGCACGACGGCGATTAGCGGACCAATGGCTGCGATCAGCAGCATGACCTTGAGCCTCAGCGGGGAGACTTGTTTTGAGGTTTGCTTGAGAGCCATGGCTAGAAACGAGAAGCGAGCAACTTGCAGTTGACCTGTGGCTAACCCTGACAACAACGATGCGCCGATTGTGATTCGACAAGGAGGCAATGGCCTCGGGCTTGTGATCGCGGCACTGATTTTGGTGGGAGGAGCTGTTTACGTCGTCAACGTATGGTCGACTAACCAAAAGGCTCTTCCCCAAGGCAACGGACAAATCATCAAGGAGGGCGTGGAGTCCCTCAAAGATTCAGCGCGTCAAGGCGTTGAGGCGATCAAGGGAGCAGCAGCTCAGTAGCGATTAGTTGGCTGGGATGTTGTAGGGCTGGACGATGTCCACCTTGCCATTGAGAAAGGTGACCTCAACGACAGGGTCGTTGAGGTAGTCGCGTGCGACATCGCCACACCAGGTGTAGCCGTCGCTGACTTCGCCAGCGGCGGTGTAGCTGGAGTCCTTGGTGCCTTTGCCAAGGATGGCTTCCACCTCAGTTAGGTCCATGCCTGTCTTGACCTGCTCCAGGGTGGCCAAGGTGATGGTGCAGGTGCTTCCCCCGCCGCTTTGATCACCCCCAGGTCCGCCGCAGGCTGTCAGCACCGGGATTAAGGCGGCACAGCAAAGCGTCCGGCGCAAGGTCATGTGGATCTGGTCAGTGGCCGGAAGCTATCACCGCCGCCCTGGCTCTGCAGAGTCTCGCCAAATCTTTTTTCTCCGTGAAAAGGAATTAGGTAGCCCTTGTCTCGTGGCTAGACGCAAGGGTGTCAACTTGCTTTAAAAGTCGATGGAACCCGTCAGTGTCGGCCTTCTGGTTATGGGTATCTCGACAGCCTCTGTGACTGAGGCCAACCGACAGGAGGCGACTCAGCCCCTGCTTGATGAAGCCCATCTGATCAGCGTTGAGAAGCCTGCAGGAAAGAGGAGTGCTCCTACCTACTTCAAGGTCGGCACCGTTCAGTGGTGAACACCTAATCCAGTTCCCGTCTCAATTCAGGGAGAAGGCTGTCCTTGCGCCAGAGCAAGTCAGCTGGCGCGCTCAAGAGCGAATGGTGCCCCCCTTCGCGAAACCATGATTCGGCCTGCGGACTCAGGCTGATGTCTTGAAGCCCCCAGCTTTGCAAGTAGGCAGCTTCGATGGCTGGGTCGGCAGCAGCGGGCTGTTGCCAGTGCACCAGCGCCAAGGTGAGCGGCTTCACGGTGTAGATGGCACGACGGCGGGGTTCTTCCTCCACCAAGCAGACCTCAATTGTTTCCTCAGCCTGCTCCTGTTGGACGTAGAGGCGCAGAGGCCCTTCAGGCTCTCGCCCATCGAGGCAGTACTTGTTGAGGTAGAGCTGACGAGCTTTGGGAAATAAGCCTGCTGGCGCCCTTTCCATCAGCGCCACGTAGGCCTGCTGCAAACGATCTGAGCCCACCCTGGATTGGTTGCTAGATCCCATGCTGCTTGAGGCTTTAGGGGATCGGTAGCCCACCTGGGACGGGATTCACTTTGACGTTCAACTTGCCTTGGATTTCTTTGACGGTGACGGCACCAGTGACGGCAAAGGGTTCGTTCTGACCAACGGGCACAGGATTGCTGAAGCTCCCGACATCGATTGGCTTGTCGATGCTGCTGACGTCGACGGTGACGGGTTTAGCGACACTGACTGAGCCGTTGACCGGTAGTGGTTGCTTGGCCTCCACCTGGATCACAGGTAGCTCAATATTTATGACGTCAACTCCGCCAACCAGCCGAACAGGCAGGGGTGTTTGCTGTGGCAGAGCTACAGGCAGAGGCTGCTTGAGAATTTGAATCGCAGCCACCGCCAAGGCCCAGGCGGCCAGGACGAGGGCCGTGGGCCAACGGCTTGCCATCGCCAACACAAACCATCGAGGCTCTTGGGGAGCGTTCATCGACTCAGCTGCGCAGGATCACGGCCACCATCACCCCGCCAACCACGAGATACACAACGCCGATGAGGGCGCGCCAGCCAGCCTTGCTGCGGAGATCAAACGGGTTGGGGACTTCAGCCATGGCCGCACTGTATGGAGATCTTCCCCCCCTGACGACCGAAGCTGTGGCAATGGCCACAGTTGTTTGTTGCCAGGGCCTTTAGACCTGGATTGTGTTGCCTAAAGACCTGTGTCCAGCCTGATTTCGGTTGTGATTCTGGTGGGCGTGATCCGTTTGCTGAATGCTCGCTTCAGCTCAGCGCGCCTGGGCTGAGTGGTGGCTGTGGCTGTGGCGGCTTGGTTTCTTGCTCCAGCAAGGCCAATACCATCAGCAATGGCGGAATCACAAGGGCCAGTAGGGCCAATCCTGCACCGATCTGCAGACCTGCTTGCGCTTTTCTGCTGCGACCAGTGCTGAGTTCTTCCTCATCCTCTAGCCATTCTTTGGGCTCAGGCATTGACGCTGCCTCCATTGCTGTGGATCGTACGGGGGTTCTTTGCCGCATGGACTGGTGCGTCTCCTGCTAACGGCTCCCTTGTGGTCGTTACTGATGACGGCCGTTGCGGTTGCTGCGCCATTGAGGGTCGGCATTAGTGGAGAACCTCCCTTTGTTGATTCGACAGGAGACAAGATCAGTGGCATCAGCCTGACGATTTGGCAGGAGATCGCTGATGTCAACAACTTCGACTACCAGTTGGTGCAGCAACCCAATGCTCAAGCCAATCTTGATGCGCTAGCAGCTGGCGACTTGGATGTTGCCATTGGTCCGATCACCATCACTCCACAGCGGGTAGCCCAACCAGGTTTTGATTTCACCCAGCCTTACTTCTACGCCGAAGAAGCGGTTTTGGTCCCCCGTGAGCGAGCCAATCTGCTGGTGCGTCTTAGGCCGTTGGTTGGCGTGGCTGCGCTCACCTCGGTGGGTGTCCTTTTGCTGTCTCTTTTTGTCGTTGGCAATCTGATTTGGCTTGCTGAGAGACGCTCCAATCATTCGCAATTCCCGCGTCAGTACGTCCACGGTCTCGGTAATGCCATGTGGTTTGCCCTGGTGACGCTGACCACCGTGG
>MDSW01057607.1_pt1 | contig 10481 bp, 10 predicted proteins | sample 811171 | NCBI WGS metagenome assembly MDSW01 (sample SAMN05326641, study PRJNA326480) | marine metagenome | isolation source: seawater | place: Atlantic Ocean: North West | collected 2012 | reverse complement strand
TATAAAAATATTTGAAAAAGAGGCAAAAAAATTCAAAAATGTTAAATATCTTGCACAAGGAACTCTTTATCCCGATATTATTGAAAGTAGATCATCCACTGGAAGTAAATCTTCAAAAATAAAATCTCATCATAATGTAGGAGGTTTGCCAAAAAAAATGAAATTGAAATTAATAGAACCATTAAATGAGTTATTTAAAGATGAAGTTAGAAAACTAGGAAAAGCTTTGAATTTAGATCACTCTATTTTAAAAAAACATCCATTTCCAGGTCCCGGTCTAGCAATTAGAATTGTCGGAAAAATTACAGAAAAAAAAATAAAGATCTTACAAAACGCAGATGAAATATTTATTAATAGTTTAATTCAAAATAATTTATACAATAAAATTTGGCAAGCATATGCAGCTTTGTTGCCAGTCAAAACCGTAGGTGTAATGGGTGACACACGAACATTTGAATACACATGTGTTCTAAGAGCTGTAACATCTGAAGATGGAATGACAGCAGCTAAATATGATTTTAATAGCAAATATTTGAGCCAAATTTCAAACAAAATAATAAATGGAGTTCCTGGTATCAACAGAGTAGTTTATGATATAACCTCAAAACCACCAAGTACTATTGAATTGGAATAATGAAATTTAAAATTAAAAGATTTTTAAATAAAAAAAATAAAAAAAAAATTGTTTGTTTGACCTCTTATTCAAAATCAATATCTAAAATTTTGGATAAATATTGCGATCTTATTTTAGTAGGAGACTCACTAGCTAATGTATTGTACGGAAATAAGACAACCCATAATTTAAAATTACAAACTATGATAAATCACGCTAAATCTGTATCACTTGGAGTAAAAAAATCTTTAGTTGTTGTTGATATGCCTAAAGATAGTTACAATAAACCAAAACAAGCTATTAAAAACGCAAAAAAAATATTAAAAGAAACTAAATGTGATGCGATAAAAATTGAAAATAACTCACATAATTTAAATGTAGTTAAAGCTTTCACTAAGTCAAAAATAAATGTAATGGGCCATATTGGCTTTACTCCACAATTCAAAAAAAAATTTAAAGTTGAGGGAAAAAATAAAAATGAACAAAATAATTTATTAAAAGATGCTAAAAAAATTGAGGAAGCTGGTGCGTTTTCAATAGTTTTGGAATGTATCGAAAAAAAAACAGCCCAGAAGATCACAAAATCTTTAAAAATTCCCACAATTGGAATAGGCTCATCAAATTTATGTGACGGGCAAATTTTAGTTACTGATGATATGTTAGGTTTGAGTGGTTTTTACCCAAAATTTGTTAAAAAATACGCAAATTTAGAAAAAACTATTGATAAAGCGATTAAACAATTTGATAGGGAAGTTAAACTAAATAAATTTCCCAAAGGGAAAAATAGTTTTTGATTATGAATGATGAAACAATAAATAAACCAAAATTTAATTTGAAAGATTTTTTTAATAAAAATAAAAGAATACTAATTATAATTGCGTCTACAGTAGTATTGGCAATTTTTGGTTTATTAATTGTTAATGAATTTAAAAAAAAACAATATGTTGAAATATCTGAAAAATATAATAACGCTAAAATTCTTATAGAAAATAATAACCCAACCGAAGCATTAAAAATATTAGAGGAACTTATTTCGAAAAAAAATAGATTTTATTCCCCTTCCGCATTAAATTTAATAATTGATAATAAATTAATAAAAGATAAAAAAAAGATTTTATTCTACTTTGATAAAATTATAACGAATAGCAAATTAGATACCGAAACAAAAAATTTATTTATTTTTAAAAAGGTTGTATTTATTGGAGATAATATAAAAGAAAATGAACTTTTAAGTTCGTTGAAACCTATTCTACAGTCGGATTCATTATGGAAAGGAACCGCATCAGACTATATTAAAAAATACTATTTATCCAAAGGTGAATTTAATAAAGCTAATGAATTCGAAAATATTATAAACGAATGAATAAAATTCATTATTTAATTATTTCTCTTTTTTTAATTAATAATTGCTCTTTTGATAATAAGACTGGGATATGGACTGGAAGCGATAAGATATCGAAAAAAGAAAATAATACTAAACAAAACACAGAATATATTTTTAAAAAACAAAATAATATTATTGAGGAAATTAATTTAATATCTGAACAAACAATTAAAATTGACAAGCAAAAAAATTATAAAGAGTGGAGTCAAAGATATCAGAATAAATCAAATAATGTTAATAATGTTATGTTTTTAAATGAGGGAAATTTTCAAAAACTCTCTAAAATTTCTAAGGCAAAGGTTAATAAAAATATTTTAATTAATAAAAATAATTTGTTTTTTTCAGACTCGAAGGGAAATATAGGAGTTTTTTCTTTAAATGAAAATAAACTAATTTTTAAATATAATTTTTACAAAAAAAAATTTAAAAAGTTTAAAAAAGAAATCAAACTTATTGTTAAAGAAAATGTTATTATAGCGGTTGACAATTTTGGCTATATTTATTCCATAGATTATAAGAAAAATAAAATAATTTGGGCAAAGAATTTTTTAATTCCTTTTAGGTCAAACTTGAAAATTATTGATGATACATTATTTTTATCAGATGAAAAAAATAAAGTAATTTTGATTAATATTAAGAATGGAGATAAGATTGATGAATTTTATACAGAGCCTTCTCAAACAGTATCTAATTTTGAAAGTAACCTGGCTATAGATAATAATAATAATTTATTATTTATGTCTACAAGCGGGGTATTATATTCATTAAATTTTATCAATAATAAAAGTATTAATTGGATCATAAATTTTAAACAAGAAAGTGATATAATTTATAAAGGAAATCCAGTTATTGTTTCAAACGAAGAAATATTAATTTCTAATAAAGACAATATTTCTTTAATAAATGTAAATGGTGCCAAAATTTGGGATTTAAATATTAAAACAAACTTAGCTCCTGTCATTTCAGGAAATACAATTTTTACTGTTAACAAAGATAACTATTTAATATTTATAAATAAAAACTCAGGACAAATTAAATTTTCAAAAAGCTTATATTCTTTAATTACAAAAGAATTTCAAAAAAATTTGAAAAGAAAAATAAAAAAGATAAATCATATATATCTAACAGGGAATAAATTATTATTAATTTCTGAAAACTCTTATTTTATTGAATTAAATTTAGAAAATATAATTAATGTTGATTCAATAAAAAAAAACCCATTTGAAATATCTAGTGACATAATTTTTTTTGAGAAAGAAATGATATTTATTAATAAATCTAATAGAATTTATAAAGTTAACTAAGAGCTAGATTTATTGCTCAATAGTGAAAGTTGAGTAATTTTTTCGCTTCCTAATTTATCCAAAGCTTTTATTGGGTAATCCCCAGTGAAGTAATGATCACTAAATTGAGGATAACTATTGTTTCTTTTCTCATTTAATAAAGCTTTATACAAGCCATCTATACTTAAAAAATTACAGCTAGCCGCACCTAAAAAATCACAGATCTCAGCTTTAGTTTTATTGCTTGATAACAATTCCTTTTTTGTAGGCATATCTACTCCATAAAAATCTGGATATTTTATTTCTGGACAAGCAATTCTTACGTGAACTTCTTTTGCTCCAGCCTTATAAAGCATTTTGACTATTTTATTACAAGTAGTACCTCGAACTAAAGAGTCATCAATTAAAACTATTGACTTGTTTTTTAGAATGCTTTTTGTAGAACTCAATTTTAGTTTAACTCCAAAACTTCTAATATTTTGTGTAGGTTCGATGAAAGTTCTACCAACATAATGATTCCGTATAAGACCCAACTCAAATTTAATCTTAGAGGATTGAGAATATCCGATTGCAGCTGGAACACCAGAGTCTGGAACTGGGACTATGATATCTGCTTCAACCCTAGATTCTTTAGCCAATTGTTCACCTAATCTTTTGCGATATTCATAAGCGCACTCTCCTCCAAGTATACTATCTGGCCTAGCAAAATAAATATATTCAAATACACATGGCCTGGACTTAATTTTATTAAAAGGTTTAAAACTTTTAATTTCATTGTTCTCAACTACAACAATCTCTCCATTTTCAACTTCCCTAACAAATTTAGCATCCACAATATCTAATGCACAAGTTTCAGAGGCAAATATATAAGAATTTCCTAATTTCCCAATTACCAAAGGTCTTATTCCCAATGGATCTCTTATTCCAATTAACTTTTTATTTGTAAGTATTACTAGTGCATATCCGCCTTGAATCTTAAACAATGTCTCTGTAATTTTATCCAATATCTTTTCTCTATTTGATTGAGCAATTAACTGCACTATTGTTTCTGTATCACTCGTAGTTCTGAAAATTGATCCGTTTTTAACAAGATCGTTTCTTAATGTAATTGCGTTGGTTAAGTTTCCATTATGCGCAATACTCAGGCCTCCATGATATAAGTCAGCAAAAAAAGGCTGAATATTCCTTAGAGATGTTTCACCAGTTGTAGAATATCTATTATGACCAATAGCAGAACTTCCTGGCAATTTTTTTATTGTTTCAATATTTGTAAAATGATCCCCTACTAATCCTTGACGTTTTTCTGAGTGAAAACTTTTACCGTCAAAAGAAACTATTCCACAACCTTCTTGCCCTCTATGCTGCAATGAGTGTAGTCCAAGTGCAACTAATCTAGCTGCGTCCTCATGGTTTGAAATACCGAAAACTCCACATTCTTCTCTTAATTTATCTGATTTAAATTTTTTCAATTTTTTCCTTCGTATCTATGAAATCTTCATTAGACGGAAACTCTTCTATTAAAATTTCACTTCCTTTATTTATCAAATCAAATGAAATAGCTTCCTCAGCTGATATACCCCAATTCTGTAAGGGATAAAACCAATTTAATATAGAAAATATGCACACTGCAACCACGTAACCTTTAAAAATACCAAATAACATACCAAAAGTTTTATCTATAGATCCAACCCCAGTCCATTTAACGGCTTTGCCAAGAGTTTTTCCAATTACAATTATCGAAAAAAGAGTAAGAATAAAGATTACAATACCTAGACCAACATTGTTAACAAATTCTGATTCTATATATTCGCTAACGGTGGGCTGAAGCTTGGGAACTAAAATAATTGTCACTATAGTAGAAATAACCCATTTCATAAAAGAAATAAGACTAAGAGAAAAGCCATTTATAAAACATTGAACAATACAATAAATAAAAATTATCAAAACAAAAATATCAAATAGATTTACGTTATTAATAAAACTTTCAAATATGTCACTCATTAATTGAGATTTTCAGCTTCATTGCCAAAAGGTTTATAAATTAATAATAATTTTGGTAGCAAAGTTAAAACTGAAATCATAGCCAATAACATTGCTATACCAGTAAATACACCAAAATAAATAGTGGGAATAAAATTAGATAACACTAAAATTGAAAAACCAAAGACTATCGTGATTGATGTATTTAAAATTGCAATACCTACAGTGCTATGACATCTGTCCAATGTTTTTTTATAATCATTAATTTTTTTGAATTCTTCTTTAAATCTATAGATGTAATGAATGCTATTATCAACTGCTATTCCAATTGTAATTGCTGCAATTGTAATTGTCATCATATCCAAAGGGATTTCCATTAGACCGATTATGCCCAATATAAAAAAAGCTGCTATAAAATTTGGTACTACACCGATTAAGGATAAAGTTACATTTCTAAACAATATTAAGAACATAGCGAAAATACCTAACATCACTATTCCAAGTGTAAGAATTTGAGATTTAAACAAGCTTTGTAGCAAATTATTGAATAAAATCAAAACACCTGAAAGTTTATAATCTTCTTTCTTAAGCCCTAGTTTAGTATTAAGTTCATTATTAATTTTATTAATTAAATCATTTCTTCTTAAATTTTCTAAAGAGTCTCTTATTCTAACACTAATTCTTGCCTCATTATCTTCAACGGATATGTAAGGAGAAATAATTTCTTTTTTTATTTCTTCTGGTATTTTACTGTACAAAACTGCTATTTCTAAACTCTGGAGCTCTTTTTTATTTAAATCCTCTGCAACTCGCAATATTGAACCAAAAGATAAAACTTTGCCAATTTCTGGCAAAGAGTCTAAATAATCGTGCACCTTTAAAATTTTATCCATTTTATCTCTCGTAAACCAATATTTTGATTTATCCTCTTTATTCTCAACATCCTCATCCCATTCAGAAAATTCATCATCTTTTTTTTCTTCGATTTGTTTCGTGGGAAATTTTAAAATTATGTTTAAAGGAGTAGTTCCTCCCAAATCTTCATCAATTTTTTTCATACCTTTATAAATTTCCGTATTTTTATTAAAGTAATTGATGAAACTATTTTCTACTTCTAATTTTGATATACCAAAAACACTTGCAAAAATAATTACAAGTGTTGTTCCAAAAATTAAAATATTATTTTTTTTTGCTATAGAACCAAGAAATTTGGTAATTATAGATTTTTCTGTATCTTGAATATCTATCTCATTTTCTGAAGAAAAAATATTTAAAAGACAAGGCAAGAGAAGAAAAGTGACTAATAAAGAAACTATTAATCCCAAAGTCATCATCCATCCAAAGTCAATGATAGGTTTTATTCCGCTAAAAATTAACGACAGAAAAGCACAAACAGTTGTCAAAACAGTGTAAAGAATTGGAAGCATCATTTTACTACAAGCTTCAAGCACAGCATTTGTTTTGGATAAATTAGGAAATTCTTTTTTTAGTTGTAGAAATCTTACAGTTACGTGTATATTCATTGCCATATTTAATATTAACATTAGCGCGATGAAGTTTGATGATATAACAGTCACTTTCCATCCAATAAAACCTAACAATCCAATCATTATTATTACAGAGGTTGCGCAACCCAACAAAGGCATAACAACCCATTTTATATTTCTGAATATGAACCAAAGAGTGAAAATAATAAAAATAAATACTCCAATACCAAAAACTAAAATGTCGTTTTTGATATAGCTCATCATATCGTCAGCTATCATTGGTATCCCACCTAAATAAATTTTAGCATTTTCTCCGTATTTACTTATGATTTCTCTAATCTCTGAAATGTTTTGATGATTTCTTTTATTGTATAAATTTTTATAACTTTCATATTCTTTCAAAAACTCTTTATATTTCTTTTTATCTAAATTAGTTTGTTTTTTTTCTTTTTTTTCAAAAAAATATCTATCTTTTAATTCTATATATTCATTTAGCCTTTCATCTTTTTTTAGATAAATTACTACACCAGAAGTTTTACCATCGTTACTAATTACATAATCTCTATAAATTGGACTATTAAGTATCTCTTGGAATCCTCGATTTTTGTCAAGATTTGGAAATGAAAGAGTTTTATAATTTTTTAATCTTTCCATTAAAGGTTCATCGCTACTTTTAAGTAATGGAACATCTATAATTGTAATAACGCTATCGACCCAAGATAGCTTTTCTATTTTTGATTTAAGAAGTTGTAAATTTATTATAGTGTCTTCATCTGTAAAATTTGTTACAGGAGAGTATGTCAAAAAAAGAAAATCCTTAGAGCCATATCTGTTATTAACTTCTCGTAAATACTTTAAATCTTTATCACCTTCCAATAGCAGAGCATCGGATGATGCATCCAAATTAAAATTTTTTGAAAAATAAAATGATATTACAATAATAATTGAGAGCAATAACAAGGTAAATTTATGAAAATCTGAAATTAACTTACTATAAAGTTTTAAAAACATAGACTAGTAAATGATATATCTTAAAATTAAAAAAAAGAAAAAATTATTTTTTTTAAGATTTCAAATCTTTAAATTTTGTGTACATTCCTTCAAATTCTACTTGAATATTTCCAGTAGGACCATGCCTTTGTTTACCAATTAGTATCTCTGCTAAACCTGCTATATCGCTCATTTTTGACTGCCATTCAGCATGTTCAATTGACCCAAGTTTTGGCTGTTTTTTTTCCTCATAGTATTCCTCTCTAAATACAAATAATACAACGTCAGCATCTTGCTCTATTGAACCTGATTCTCTTAAGTCTGCTAATTGAGGTTTTTTATCATCCCTTTGTTCGACTGCTCTAGATAACTGAGATAAAGCTAAAACTGGAACGCTGAGTTCTTTAGCTAAAGCCTTTAAACCTTGTGTAATTTCTGAAATTTCTTGAACCCTTCCATCATTCTTTTTTGAATTAGTCCTCATTAACTGAATATAATCAACCACTATTAAACTTAATCCGTTCTTTCGTTTAATTCGTCTAGCTCTATTACTTAGAGTTGATATTGCTATTGCTGGTGTCTCATCTATGTACAAGGGCAATTCATAAATATCTCTAGAGGTTTCAATGTATCTGCTAAGCTCTTCCTCTGTTGCTTTTCCTCTTCGAATATCGTTTGACTTTATACGAGATTGCTCAGATAAAATTCTTGTAGACAGCTGTTCAGATGACATTTCTAGTGAGAAAAAAGCCACTGAAGATTTTGTTCCTTTAAGTTGGATATTTTTAGCAGCATGATAGGCAATATTTGTTGCTAAAGCAGTTTTACCCATTGAGGGTCTTCCTGCAATAATTACTAAATCAGATTTGTGTAAACCTCCCAACTTTTCATCTAAATCTGTTAAACCCGTAGGCACTCCAACTATACCTTGGTCATTTTTCATAGCTTGTTCAGCCATATTAATTGATTGATCTAAAGCTATATTAAATTTTATAATCGATTGAGAATATGATCCTCTTTCTGCTAAATCAAATAATGATTTTTCAGCGTCTTCTATAATTAAATCTGATGACTTATCATCTTCTGTGTTGACAGAGTCGTCTTTTATTTGGTGTGATATTTGTATAAGCTCTCTTTTAACGTAATTTTCATGAACAATTTTAGCGTAATCTATAGCCTGTTTTACTGATGAAGAAAATCTTGTTAATCTGACTAAATATTCTACACCCCCCACATCATCTAAACCTTGATTTTTTTCAAAATAATTTTTAAGCGTTATTGGATTTGCGATCATACCTTTGTTATTTAAGCTTTCAACAACCTCATAAATTTTTACATGAATAGGATCATAAAATTTTTCCGAATTAATAATATTCGCTATTTCATCAATAATATCGTTATTAACTAAAACGGAACCTATTAAGTGCTGTTCTGCTTCAACATTAGAAGGAATTTCCTGATTTTTTTGATGTGTTTTTGTAATATCTAATTTTTCCATGTTTCATATAGTATAAAAAATCAAAGCATTTAAAACTTTAACTTACACACTTTTTTTTCAACCTGTGGAAAAAATTACTTATCTTGAAGCTTGTCTAATTTTTCTATCTTTAAGGAAATCTTTGTTTGAACCTCAGAGTGAAGAACTATGTTAATATCGAATTGACCAATTTTATTAATTTCTTTTTTTATTATAATTTCAGAAGGTCCTATTTCAATTTTAAGTTTATCAAAAATAATTTTTGAAATTTCTTTTGGTTTGATCGATGCGTATAAATCTCCGTTTTCTTTTATTGCCTTGTAGATTTTTATATTCTTATTCTTAATCTTATTTGCTTTTTCAATAAATTTATTTTTAATTTCTGTATTTTTTTTAGTCAATTCAGATTTATTTTTATTAACTAGTTCGATATTTTCTTTATTTGCCCTTAAAGCTTTATTTTTCTTTAATAAATAGTTTCTAGCAAAACCATTTTTTACTTTTACTAAATCACCAATTTTTCCTAATTTTGATATATTTTCTAATAAAATTACTTGCATAATATTTTATAATATTCCTAAAATTTTCGCCTTTTTTATTTCCCTAGCTAGTTTTTTTTGTTTCCCCAAAGAAACGTTACTTATTTTTGAAGTTATTATCTTATTAGTTTCAGTAATATATTTCTGGAGGAGAGCAATATTTTTATAATCTATAACAGGAGCGTTTTTTATTGAAAAAGGACACTTTCTTGAAAATCTAGAGTCACTTTTCTGAAATAAACTTAGTTTATTTAAAGAGTTTTTTGAATTTTTGAAATTATTTTTTCTTTTTTTCATTAGCTTTTATTTTTTGAGAAGTATTCAGTTTTTAGGTCTAATTTTTTATACTTAACTGTGAGAAACCTGACTATATTACCGTCAAGCTTAGTTTTTGATTTTATCTCGTCAAGAGTTTTTTGTTTCCCTTCCATTTTAAAATGTAAAAAATATCCTTTTGTATAATTTTTAATTTTTCTTTTAAAATTCAATAAACCCCATTTTTCTATTTTTAAAACTTTGCCAGAGTTGTTATTTATCAAATCTTCGTATTTTTTCTCTATTCCGTCCACATCTTTTTGGGAAAGATTTTGCTTCGCGATTACCGTATGTTCGTAGAAATTCATATAAAATTGTATTAATATTTAGCCGGTTTTATACTATTATAAAAAAGTCATTTCAACATTTATTATAAGCATGTATATCAATTAAAATGAAAGCAATTATATTCC
>MDSW01110928.1_pt1 | contig 10482 bp, 10 predicted proteins | sample 811171 | NCBI WGS metagenome assembly MDSW01 (sample SAMN05326641, study PRJNA326480) | marine metagenome | isolation source: seawater | place: Atlantic Ocean: North West | collected 2012 | reverse complement strand
TACAAAGAGCTAAAGTAGAACTAAAAAGTAATATATAATTATGGCTAGATTAAAAATTGACTACGGTATAGATTTAGGAACAACAAATTCTGGAATTGCAAGAATTGAAGGGGGAAAATCAAATATATTAGAAATTGATAGAAGCAAAACAGTACCTTCTATTATTAATTATGATAGAAAAGATAATCCAAAAGTTGGTATCACTGCAAAAGCTCTTGACTCATATCTTGAGTTTAAAAGAGATATGGGTAAGGAAACACTGAGCGAATATCAAGAAGCTAAAAGACAAGATGGGAGCTTAATTACTCCAGAAACTCTATCTTCTGAACTTTTAAAGAAACTAGCAGAGAGAGTTAATGATGAAGTATTTAAAGCAGTAACAATAACTGTGCCAGCTATGTTTGAAATTGGACAAACTGAAGCAACTAAAAGGGCAGCGAAAATGGCTGGCTTTGAACAAGTTGAAATATTAATGGAGCCTGTAGCTGCAGCTACGGCATATGCCATGAATAATATTGGAAAGAATGGTAAATGGGTGATATTTGACTTTGGAGGTGGAACCTTTGATGCTTCAATTGTATCGGTAGATGAAGGAATAATGAAAGTTGTATCTTCTGAAGGAGACAATAGACTTGGAGGAGGAGATCTTGATAGAGCAATAATTAATAATATTATGCTTCCAAAAATAAAAGAACAGTTTAAACTTGATGGGGTAAGCGAAAAACAATTGAAAGCAATTACTAGAAGCCTTAAAATAGCTGCTGATGATATAAAAATTCAATTGTCATTCAATGAAGAAGTAGATTTCTTATCTGATGTTGGGCAATTTGGAAAAGATGCTGATGGTAATGATATTGAATTAGAATATATATTTACAAAAGATGAATTACATAAATTATTTCTTCCTTACTATCAAAAAGCTATTGATTGGACTAAGAAATTAATTGAAAGTAGTAATTTAACTATTGATGAAATTGATGAGTTAATACTAGTAGGTGGACCCACTCAAATTCCGTTATTCAGGAAAATGATTGAAGAACAACTTAAAAAACCAGAAACCTCACTAAATGCCATGACAGCAATTGCTGAAGGGGCCGCTATATATGCATCAAATATCAAAAGTGAGATTAGTGACCATGGAAAAAAAATAGGAGAAGAAGCCTCTTCTGAAGAAGACATTGATATTGAAGAAATTGAAATCGAATACGATTCAAATACTGTGCTTGATGTTTCTCCTGTATCGATTATAAAGAAAAATAAGAACAGTCAAATATTTGTAATAATAGCAAAATCAGATGGTAGTTGGGAATCTTCAAAACAAGAGCTAGATGATGTTTTCGAATTACCTATTAGCGATGGAGTTAATAACTTCAAGATAAAAGCATTTAATCAAAATTCAGATGTAGTTAAATGTAGTGCTGAAGAGTTTAATATTAATAAAGGGATCTCCAACCCTGAGACTTCTTTACCGTATAATATAGGAGTTGAAGTAGTAGACACGAAAAAAAAGAGAGCAGTATTCAGATCATTAGCTGGACTTGAGGCTGACACACCACTACCTGCCGTAGGGCTTTCAAAACCAACAGGAGAACTATATACTATGTCAGAGATTAGGCCTGGAGTAGCAGAAGATAAAATTAAAATTAAATTATATCAAGCTCAGGGAAAAGTAGAAGAAGCAAACGGAACTAGGAGTAAATTAAATAAATATAGTGGTCTAGAATTTATAATTTCTGGCGCAGAGACTCCAAAATTAATACCTAGTAATTCATTAATAAATATTACTCTAAATATTGATCGTTCTCAAACAGTTACATTTGAAGCTGAATTTCCTGAGCTAGACATTATCATTGATGATATGCCTACCCCTGAGTTAAAAGCTCAATTAAGCACAACTGATGAAGAAATAAATGATTTATTTAAGGAGGCTGATGAAATAATTAATGATTTATCATCTTCTTTTCCTATACCTGATTCGCTAAATAATCTAAAATCTGAAATAGATAGCATCAAAAAAGATTGGGAAGACAATAAAGATTCTGAACAAACATTCAGAAATCTGCAAAATCTCGTTAAGAAACTTGACAAAGAATTAGATAATCAAGAATGGCCAAAATTGGAAGAAAATATCCGAAAATCATTACAAGATCTTGATACTTTAATAAATGAATGTGTTGAGAAAAAATTAAAAGGTCATGAACAGGATAAATCTGATTTAGACAATTTTAAGAAAAACTTTGAACAGCTTAAACCATCAAAAAATCTAGACTTAGGCCAAAGTTTATTAGAAAATATTAATTCAAAGGATTATCAGATTAGAGATAAACATGCTGGCAAGGAACAAACTATTGCATACATTAGAAATATAAATCATAATTTCAACTCTTTAAAATGGAAGGATCAATCTCAGGCAAAAGCAGAGGTTGAGAAAGGTATGCAGATGGTGTCATTTGGATCTTCTGAATCAGAACTTAAACAACAATTAAGAAGAATATTTGCTCAAATGTTAGATCCCGATGAAGGTATCGGAGGAGGCGGAGGAACAATAAAAGGTTAAGAATATGTTTAAAAAAAATGATATAATTAATGATCAATTTGAAGTACTTTTTTCAATTCAAACGACAACATATGGCTCTTCATATAGAGTGAAAGGTAAAGAAAATGGTAAGATTTATATGCTTAAGGTTTATGAGAAAGAAAAACTTAATGATTGGCATTTTAATGAGAAAGGTGGGCTAATTGAAGCTGAAATTCATCAACAAATAGATCATCCAAATATTTCAAAATTTGTATCATGTGAATTGATTAATTTCCAAAACCAGGATTTATATATTTATGTAGTAGAATTTATAAGTGGTGAAACTCTTCAAGAACGTATTGATAGAGAAGGGAACCCTAATCCAACTTTTGCAACAAATCTAATGAAAAAGATAATGTCTGCTGTTTCATATTTACATTCATTAGATACGCCAATTATTCATTCTGATATAACTCCGCTCAATATAATGTTAGATATGAGTTCTGGAACTTTAGAGCCAGTTCTTATTGATTTTGGACTTTCTAAGTATAAGGAATATAGTACTTCCTACAGTTCGTCTGTTCCTTCTATTTTTTATTGTGCGCCAGAATTATTTAATGGAGAACATTCTGAAAGATCTGACATTTTTTCTTTAGGGGCTTTATATTATATACTTCTTGAAGGTTATTTCCCATGGCATAATAAATTTAATATAAGCGATATAAATAGTGTTGATTTACAAGAGAAGATAATAAATAATCGAAATTCAAAACTGACTTTTACTGCTATTAATGCTATTGAAGAAACTATTAAATTGAGTATAATTAAATCGCTCTTATCTAATGCCAGTTCAAGGTTTGAATCTGTTGATGATTTTTATAAATCTATTACTAAAGAGAAACTGATTTCACAAGAAGAAATAAAAAAAGAAGAAATAAAAAATGTTTTACTAAAGAAAGGCGGAGAAGGATTTAAAAAGGTTGCTGGAATGCATGATTTAAAACAAATGATACAAGAGGAAGTTATTGATCCGTTAAAAGATCCTGAAAGTTTTAAAGATTATGGAATTGAGCCTCCTAATGGTATATTGTTTTATGGCCCTCCTGGATGTGGTAAAACTTTTTTTGCTGAATGTTTATCTGAAGAAATAGGCTTTAACTTTATTAAGGTAGGACCATCTGATGTAGGCAGTAAATATGTTCATGGAGGTCAGGAAAAAATAAAACAACTCTTTGATTCTGCAAAAGAAAACTCTCCAACTGTTTTATTTCTTGATGAAATTGATGCGATGATTCCAGATAGAGAAAGCTCAGAAATTGGGCACCATTATGCTTCAGAAGTAAATGAATGGCTTATTCAATTTAATAATTGTGGAGAGCAAGATATTTTTATAATAGCTGCCACAAATAAAATGGATAAAATAGATTCAGCTGTTCTAAGAGCTGGAAGATTTGACAGAAAGATTCTTGTCCCTATTCCAGATCTTGATTCAAGAAAAGCCTTATTTAAGTTATATTTAGACAAAAGAAAGAAGGTCCTCGCAGATAATATAAATCTTGAACAATTGAGCGAATTAACAGAGAATTATGTTTGTTCTGATATTAAATTAATTGTTAATGATGCTTCAAGAATAGCTAGAAAGAATAAATGTAAAATATCGCAAGAAATAATTGAGAAAATAATAACACAAACGAGCGCATCAATATCTTCAAAAGAAATCTCAAAATATTCTGAGAGCAAGACTCACAAAGAAAAAACAAGTAATAAGATAGGATTTAAAATGTCTTCTAAAAAATAAATACTAATTCATGGAAAAAGAAAAATTTACACATAACCTAATAAAGATAGCATTTTGTTCAATGGCATGTGACTCCAATATTGATAAATCTGAGATAGCTAAAATAAACCAGATAGTAGAAAAAGATTTTTATTTTAATGACTATTCGCTTTCTAATGATATTACTCTTCTTAAGAAAGAGTTTGATAAAAAAGGACTCATTTTGATTGAAAACATATTAAATGAACAATTATTTTTAAACTATTCTGAATCACAAAGAATTATACTAATTGAGGTGTCCATTGGTATTATTAAAGCAGATAAAATATTAGAAATAGCAGAAATAAATTTTATCAAAAAACTTATTAGTAACCTAAAAATTCCTTCAGATATCATTAAAGCTAGATTTGGGAATTGGGATAGTTTAAATGATAACTCTTCTAATCTTAATAGTTTAGATATCAGTTGAGCCAACACCTTAAATAAAATAAGTATATTAATATGAAGTTATTTCGCAGGGTTTTAGATAAAACCTACTCTGACATAAAAAGATGTAAATAAAGTAGTTTTAGTTTCTGCATTTTCATCACCTATTTTATTAATTCAACTTTTGCTAAGTCGTTAGCTTTATAATTTATACTCATTTGTTAATCTATTTTTTAAGGCATACCTATTTTATAACCTTGATTAATGTAGTTTTTTATTGTTGGGTGATTTCTAACACTTAAGCCAAACATATTTTTATATATAAATCTATACAGCCAGGAGTACCAGGAGTTTTTATATTGCCTTATTAATACTGTGACAAAAAGAACAACAGGCCACCAAAAAGGAGCAAGTAAAAATGCAATCAATTTAAGAGGTATTCTTTTAGCAATACATGAAAAACAACATAGGATTTTTAAACCACCATCTTTGAAATAAGTATATTGATATGCTCCTGTCATTTGATGCATTTCTACTTTTAAAGTATAGTTTCCAATTTTTCCTGAGTTACAAAATTGACAATTTAATGAAGATTCCTCATTTCTAATAACACTTAAATTCTTAATTATTGTTTGTTTAATTGGGAGGTCTAAATTAGATATTTCCTTAGAAACTTCTTCAAGCAATTCAATGTAAGGAGCGCTTCCTACATTACTTTTTTTAATTTCTTTGTTATAACACATAATAACAGCACCATTTACAAATGTGTAAATTTCATCTGCCAAGTTGGTATATTGAAAATTATCTTTCCCTACTATCTTTTTTAATTTGTTTAAATCTGATTTTGTGTCAGCCATTAACTTCTTAGCACGATTTAAAATCGTAGCTTTAGATGTAATAATTTGAGTATCAGACTTCTTAGATTGAAGATTGAAGAATGAATTAAATGATGCGATATTTTCATTGATTTTTTCGACTAATGATGATGTGATTTGTCCCTCTATTTCTTTAAGAATATTTTTATCCTCAGAAAATATATCTAACAGTAATTTATTTTGATCTTTTCTTGGGAAAAGTTCTTTTAATAAACCTCTTGTATTCTCTATAAATCTATCAATATAAGACTTATGATTGATCTTATTACTAGTTAATGTTATCAGCTTTTCAAACTCCTTAAAAACAAGTTTATCTTTAATTATTTGATATTTATACTTAATAGCATTCTTTACTCTTTCTTCATCTTTATGAGATGAATAATTTATAATTTCTAAAGTTGAAAAATTGAGTATAGAACTAAATGATGTTTTAGAAATTACAAAATTCCTGCTGCCCTTTTTAAAGCTATCTAAAGATTTTTCAATGTTTCTTTCAGAAGATAATTTTTCTAAAGCAATTTTGTCAACCATAGTGCCATTCACAAACCAAAATATTGAATAGATTAATTTATCAAAATTATCATGGATCTTTCTTTTTGCATTTTTAACAATTTCAGAAGTTCGCTCAAGGTGACTTAAGGGAGGGGTTATGTCAAATTTAAGATCAGCACTTTTGCCAATTTCTAGATATCTAAGAATAAAAGTTTCTGACTCCTTAGCCTCCTTAGCGGATGAGTTGCTTATTATTCCTAATATCCTAAATGGGTTGTTTTCTATTGTTTTCAATATCGCAAAAAAGAATCTCTAAAGATAGCAAATATAATAAATTACTAACTATCTTAGCCGAATAAAATTTAACATGAATAAAATTTAACATTATAATAATTAAATAAATAAATGATATGGATAAGGGAAATTTTAACAAAAATACAGAAGTAAAGAGTGTGGAAGAACAAAAACTAATGGAGCGTGTATTTGAGAAAGTTCTTTGGAGTACTCGTTATACTGTAATTCTAGCTGTTATATTTTCAGTGCTTGGTTCAATTGCATTATTTGTGCTAGGTAGTTATGAGATTATCCAGACTTTATTTACAGAGCTACCTAAGCTTTTAATGAGCAGTCATCATAAACACCAGGATCTGTTATATTGCCTAATTTCTGCAGTTGATTTATACCTTATAGGGGTTGTTCTATTAATTTTTGGTTTTGGTATCTATGAACTGTTTATTTCTAAGATTGATATTGCTAGAAAAGATGAGGCTGTTACTATTTTAGAGATTGAAAATTTGGAAGAATTAAAAAACAAGATTATTAAGGTTATTCTAATGGTTCTTATTGTTTCATTCTTTGAGCGTATTTTACAAATATCTGAAAATTTTAAACAACCTGAGCACATGGCTTATTTTGCTCTTTCAATCTTAGGATTGTCATTAGGAGTTTATTTTATTAGAAAACATAGTTAACAAATGATTCACGAGCTTAGTTCACTATTATTTCTATTTCTTGCTATTCATGTTATGCGTCGATGTTCATCAAGTTTTGATATTGCTGCGAATTATTTAACAAGAGGCTTGGGGGAAGGTGTGAAAGGTCCGACAATTAATGCTGTCGCATCATCTTTGCCTGAGTTATTAATATCATCACTTTTCTTATTTTATTTTAAAGACATTACAGGTTTTTCTGCAGGTTATGGTACGATTATTGGTAGTTCAGCATTTAATATTGCTCTTATACCAGTTATTTCTTTTTTATATATATATTATGTAAAAGATAGAAACAAACTGTTTGAGATTAATAAGCAAATAGTTAAACAAGATGCGCTTTTTTTATTAGGGTCGATATCTATCTTATCATTAGGTTTCTTTTTCGGTGTGAATCTTTATTTTTCTTTATCTCTAATATTATTCTATTTCGTATATCTCTTTTTTGTAATAAAGACAAGAGCTGCCAAAAAAAATAATAAAATATCTTCTCTTAAGAAATTTATTAAGGATCATGAAGATAAAATAGCAAAAAACCCCTTAAAAAATTCCAGAAAAATTAAAAGAGATAAGGATGGGAATATTTATGTTTTAGATAATGGGTTGCGTTCTGCATTACTTAATTTTGAATTATTTAGAATATTTTTTAAAGGGAAGGTTAGTGATTTTACTTCTACTCTAGTGATATTGATATCTGTTTTTATAATTGGCGCAAGTTGTTATTTGCTTGTTCTTGCCACTGAAAGTATCTCTCATTATTTAGGTGTAAATTTATTTTTTGGAGCATTTATAATAGCTGCTATTGCATCAAGTGTTCCTGATACTATCTTTTCAGTTCAAGATGCGAAGAATGATAAATTTATTGATTCATTCTCAAATGCATATGGATCTAATATATTTGATATTTGTATTGGTATAGGGTTGCCAGTATTAGTATATACTTCAATTTATGGTCCTATTAATATGAATATGCCTATTGAAAGAATAGGATGGATTGGGATTGGTGATTCTGTATTAGGAGGGAATCTATTCATGTGGTCACTACTAATGTTGTTTTTCTTTACTATACTAGTATCACTAGTTTATTATAAAAGAAATATTACATCTAAATCAGCAGTTGTTATCTTTCTTCTATACCTTTTATTTATAATAACATTGCTAATATTTTAGAGAATTATAGGCAAATATTCTTGAATATAAATCTATAAAAAAAACGACTACATTACTAAAATCAACAGATCTATGGAAAGTATATTTTTTGTAAAATTTATGGGTTATTTTATGTTCTTAACTGGAATTGCTCTTTTGCTTAGTAAAGAAACTCGGACTGCTATGTTAGAAAATAAAAATAACGATAGCTTTTTAATTGTAATGGGCTATATCACTCTATTAATTGGATTTCCTATTGTTATTCTGCATAATATTTGGGAGCTTTCTGTTTTAGGGTTGGTAACTATTATGGGATGGATTATGCTAATAAAGGGATTTGTTTTTTTAGCAAAACCTTCAATAGTTAAGAAAAAAGAACTTTCTGAAAAAAATCTCAAAATAAGAGGGTTGATAGGGGTTTTAATTGGATTAGGATTAATGTATTGTGGGTATTATCCGTATTGGCAATAAATTTATTTAGTATTGATGTTATTATTTTTGGCTTTATCCCCTCCATTATTTATCATTTATAAGATTTATAAATTAGATAAATACGAGAAGGAACCTTTAAAAGAAATAATCATAACTTTTATTTTAGGATGCTTAACGGTTATACCTGTTTTAGTTGTGTCTCCCTTAATAAACAACCTGCTTGAAATCCCATATACATTTGTAGATTTTTTAGGCTCTAGATCAATAGGAGGTGGTGAAATAAAAACTTTGATATATACTTTTATTGGCATAGCCTTAGTAGAAGAATATTTTAAATTTCTAGTTTTAACAAAGTATTCCTTTAAAAGAGAGTGTTTTAACGAACCAATGGATGGTATTGTATATGCAGTAATAGCGAGTATGGGATTTGCTCTTGTTGAGAATATTATTTATGTGTTTGGAAATACAGAACAGTCTTTTTTTGTTGCAATAATGAGAATGTTTTCAGCAATACCAGCTCATGCTCTTATGGGTGTGATTATGGGTTATTATGTTGGAAAAGCTAAGTTTGATATTAATAATAGAAAAACACTCATATTGAAAGGACTGCTTGGAGCCATTCTTTTGCATGGGGCATATGATTATTTTTTGTTTTCCAAGTTAGGTATTGGAATATTTGCTTTTTTTTCACTAATTTTTTCCTATAAGATTGCGAAAAAAGCAATTAAAGAATGCCAAGGAAGCTCTCCTTTTAAATAGAAAGAAAAAAACAAACCCTCAGAAGAGGTGTCTTATGATGAGTTTAATTCTAGGTTATTTGGTCATGCAAAGGATGATGAAGATGGAGAAGACAATTATGAGGTGTGTCAAAAGAAATGGGATGATTGTAAATCAAAATTTCCTAAAATAACATCAAAAGAACAGTTTGATGTTGAATCTTAGACTTTAAACACGTTTATGATCTAATCTAGCAAAATATTTGTTACTGAAACTATTTATCCGTTTCTTGCGTAGTATATAGCAACTTAAAAATTACGCCTATATCATACATATACTTTTTTCTTAATCTTAAAACTATTTATTATGAAAAAGTTAATGTTATGCTCAATCCTTTCAATTCTATTTATCAACGGTTACTCTCAAGATACAAGTTGCACGTATTTTACTGGAAAAAGAGTGATAGAGTTTAATTACTATACAGATACAATTTTATATGAAGTAGAGCAAAAAGAAAAGTTTTATGAAATAGAACTTATATATGGTAATGTTTTATGTTTAGACTTAAGTGATAAAAAGAAAATGTTTAGAAAAGTAATTACTGAGTACTTTGATGGAGAAATAGTGGAACAGTTTTTTCAGAGTGATGATAAGATATATTATTCTCCAAGAGGAGCTGCAAAGGTATTAGTTGGAAAACCTACACTATTAAAGATATAGGGTAAATTATGTTACTTGCATAACCAAAGTTATGTAAAATCAACTAAAACTAAAGCAATTTTATGTACAATTTGATTAGTAGTTAGACGAGCTAATCAAGAGGAATGGGACAAAAAATCATTAAATTATGAGAAAATTAATATTCAGTATTGGTTTAGTAGCAAGTATTTTGTCTGCTGAAGCACAAGATACTATTTGCACTATGATAAGTCAAAATAAAGTACTTGAATTTCAATATAATCCATCTAAAATATTAAATAAAATCTATATTAATGGTAGTTATTATGTGAACGTAAGACATAATGAAGTTTTAGTTCTTCATTTATATGACAAAATAGAACAAAATAGACAAATAATAACTACATTTCCAGATAATTCACAATATTC
>MDSW01205193.1_pt1 | contig 10483 bp, 6 predicted proteins | sample 811171 | NCBI WGS metagenome assembly MDSW01 (sample SAMN05326641, study PRJNA326480) | marine metagenome | isolation source: seawater | place: Atlantic Ocean: North West | collected 2012 | reverse complement strand
GGGGGGGGGGGGAACGGGCGCGCGCCGAGCCCCGACGCGCGCGGCATCGTCCAGGAAGACATCCCTGAGGGTCGGCGAGGGGCGGGTGGGGTGCTATCCGCCTGTGTGCGATGCCAGCTGGAAACGCGAGAGCGGCACTTGCTGACGGCTGGCGACAGTCTCCGGGTGGATCTCATCGCCCGAGATCTCGCGCACTCGACATCCGTACGTCTGCTGGTCTGCTTTCCTTCATCACGGGGGGAGAAAAAAAAACGCTCAATCGTCGGTCGGGTGGGAGGCGTCTTCGGGTCCTGCTTGCCTCTCCGAGGTCTTCGATGATATGTCACATGCGCCGCCGTCGTCCCTCGCGCTTCGGTCGCGGTATGTGTCCCCCTCCCTCCCCGGCTACGTCACGTTCGCCCCCAAATCCCAACCCGCGCACTCCGGGACCCCTCCCTCGCGACGCGCTCGGCGATGTTCGCCGCCGTCGCCGCTCCATTTAGCGATGATTTTTCATCGCGGGCCGCCGCGGCCGCTCCCCTCGCGCCGCGGCGCCCCACCCACCCGCCGTTTCACCCCCGCCGTCGCCATCGATCGCTCACCCGCGCCGAACACCACGAACCCCGTCGCGAAGATCCCCGCGCGCGATACGGTACGATCACGTCCCCCCTCGTTTCCTCGTCGCCGCGCGTCGCGACGCGACGGCGGCTCTCGGAAACGAAACGCGCGCGAACGACTCACACTCACGCGACGTTCGGGTTTTTGCGGTTTTCCTTTTCGAAGCTCGCCTCGATCTTGGCGTACCTCGACTTGTCGAGGGAGTCGAAGTAGGGGTGCTCTAAGGCTTCCGTGGCGTGGATGCGCTTGGCGGGGTCGTACACGAGCATCTTCTTCAGGAGGTCGATGCCGTCGTGGTCGAGCTGCGGGATCACCTTCCCCAGGTCCTGGGTCTTCCACCGCGGGAACTCGTGCCAGTCCCTCAACCGCGTCACCCCCGGCCACACCTCCTCGCTGGGCGTGCCCAGGAGCTTGAAGATGTGCAGGAGCTGCTGGAGCTCGGAGTCACCCGGGAACAGCGGCTGCTTCCTCGCGAGCTCGGCGAAGATGCACCCCACGGACCAGATGTCCACGGGCGTGCTGTAGTGGCTCCCGCCCAGCAAAACCTCGGGGGCGCGGTACCACAGCGTGACGATCTCGTGCGTGTACGACTTCACGGGGACGCTGAACGCGCGGCCCAGACCGAGGTCCGCCACCTTGATGACGTTCTTCGCCTTATCGACGAGCAGGTTCTGCGGCTTCAGGTCGCGGTGCATCACGCCGTGGCGGTGCAGGTGCGCGCACCCGAGGCACAGCTGGTACATGAAATCCTGCACCACGCCCTTCGCCAGCGGGTTCGCAGGGCCGCGACCGGTGAGATCCATGAAGTTCTTCAGATCCTGGTCCAGGTACTCGAACACGAGGTAAAGCATCGCCTTGCCGTCCTCCTCGACGTGCTCCACCTTGAGGAGCCTGATGGGAGGTCGAAACGAGGAGGGACGCGAGCGAGGACGAGGGAGTCAGCGGCGGCGGGGAGAAGAAAAAACGCGTCCCGCGACGCTCGAGACGTGCCCCGAACGACGCGCGCGACGACTCGCGGATCATCCGCCGCTTCGCCTCGAGGGGGACGTATCGGACGCCTCGGCCAGGTCCCGACGCGAACCCGATCGGCGTCGCGGTCGAGCCTCGCGGCGCGCTCGACGATCGGCACGCGTTCGGGGGGCGCGGTGGGGACCAGGTCGGTCCTCGCGCCCGCGCGCGGGGCGCGCGTTCCCGCGCGCGAGGCATTTCAAAAGAGCCCGTTGGGGCAGCGCGCGCGCCTCGAGAACGGGGGGGAATAGGCACCGCGCGGGTTCCCACGGGGTGCCCCGGGGGTATCGCGTCGCGTCCGAGGCGCACCTGACGATGAAAGCGCTCTCGCTGAGCATCTGCAGCAGGGAGACCTCGCGGAGGGCCGTGGAGGGGACGCCTTCCTCCTCCATCTGCGCGCGAAGAGGGGCGGGGGGGGGAGGGAACGTCGCGCTCAGCGTCACGAGTTGGTGCGATGAAAAAAAAGCGTGCGTGGGCGTCGCCGGCGTTCGCGTCGCGCATCCAGAGCGAGCGGTCGTTCGCCCCGCCGCGTTCGCGAGACGCACCTCAAGACGCGTCTTCTTGAGCGCCACGAGCCGCCCCGTGCTCCTCTCCCGGGCCTTGTACACCTTCCCGTACGTCCCCTGCCCAATCTTCTCCAGCTTCTCGTACGCCTCGTTGATGGAGTGCCCCATCGTGCACGACTCACTCCCGACGCGTTGGAAACGAAGGTGCGACGCGAACGTGCGACTGTCCGGCGCGAGAGCTTCGCTGCGAGAGGTGGCTCGAACTTCGAAAGTCGAGGCTCGAGGTGCGCGTGCGCCGAAAGCGTGCGCGCGTCGCGGTGTGACCCGCGCTCGCCGGCGCGCGATGGGCGAGAGAAAACTCCGGCATATTTTCCTGCCTGCGCGAGGGGGACTTCGATTCGCGACTTGAAATTTTGACCGGCACTCGCCAGAGTATCTAGTTTGCATTTTATGTCATGGGTTGTGACAGACAGGTGCGCGGCCAAGTCCTCGTGCTCGAGCATCAGCTGCCGCGGTTCTTCGCACCTGGCCTCCGAAACCACGAGAACGTTCTCTCGCTCGCCGGTCGCGCCATCGCGCGCAGGCGCGGCTCGCGGAGCGTCGCGGCGAGATGGACAACAAGGCGCGCATCCTCTTCCGCCAGCGCCAGGCGGAGCAGCGCGCGCGCGCGAGCGCGTCCGGGTCGCGACCCGCGAAGGCGGCGCGCGTGGATGCGCCTCGCGCGGGCGGCCCACCGCCGGGGTTTTTCGACGAGCCCCGGTCCCTAGCCGCGGCACCTGCCCCTCGCGCGGGCGGCCCACCGCCGGGGTTCTTCGACGAGCCCCCGTCCAGAGGCGCGGCACCTCCCCCGCCCGCGGCGGCGAAATCGGGTCCGCCCCCGGGGTTCTTCGACGATCCCCCCGCGAAGACCGCGCCCTCGAAGGCGCGCGCCCCCGCGAGGCCTCCCGTTTCCTCGGCGGAGCCCGCGGAGACGAACGTCCTCGCCATGGTCATGGGGGAGGACTCGTCGTCGGACGAGGAGGAGGCCGCCGCCGAGCGACCCTCCGGGCCGACCTCCGCCGCGGACGCGCCGGCCGAACCCGAACCCGCCCCCCGACCCGCCGCGGCGGTTCCCGACGGCTTCTTCGACTCCGCGGATGCCGCGAAGAAAGCTCGCGGCGAGAAGGTGGTCAAGCTCACCCCCGCGGAGGAGCTCGAGGCGTTCGAGCGATCCGTCGCGGCGGATCTGGAGGAGGCGGAGCGGCGGGAACAGGAGGAGGCGGAGGCGGAGGTGGTGGAGAAGACGCGAAGGGAGGCGGAGGAACACGCGCTGAGGCTCGACGCGGTGGACAAGCTCAAGCGCGCCGCCGAGGAGGCGCGCGAGCGGGCGAAGCGCGCGCGGGAAGCGGCGAAGGCGGCGGCGGGCGGCGGCGGGGGCGCGGCGGGCGGCGACGGCGACGGGAGCGAGAGCGACGACGACTCGGACTCGGAGGGAGCGAGCGCGCTTTTGGACTGGCGCGCGAAGGCCATGCGATGACCTTTCCGGTATCGGGGCGCGTCTCGTTCGAGTTCGGGACGTTTCTAAAAACCGCGCGCGAATCGACTCTCGTACGTTTCTCGCCGGCCTCCTCGCGCCGCCTCCTCCTTCGCGTCTCGAATTATGATATTTCGTTCGTTCACACGTCCTCGAAGAGCTCCTGTTCCTCCTCCGTGAGCTCGAACAGGTGTTCCAGCGGTCTGTGCGTCTCCTCCGCGTCGAAGTGGCGCACGTCCGCTCGGCTCGCGATGGTCGGCACCACGGGCGGGGTCATCTCCCTCCGCTCGGCGCCGCGCCAGTCGACGGCGGCGAACCACGGGTGGCTCGCGACGTCCCGCGCCCCGCCGGGCCCGAACCCCAGCCGGCGCTTCGCGTCCTTACGCAACAACCTCGCGATGAGATCCCGGAGCCCCCGGGCCTCGGACGGATCCGAAGGTTCGTTCGAAGCGTTCGACGCGTTCGACGCGTTCGACTCGTTCGACTCGTCTCCGAAGACGGCGGGCGGGAACCCCGGCGGCTTCCTTAGGATGTTGTCGTACGTGCCCTCGCTCGTGCGCGCGCGGAACGGCGGCCACCCGACGCTCAGCTCGAACACCAGCACGCCGAGGCTCCACCAGTCCACCGCGAAGCCGTGGCCCCTGCGATCGATCACCTCCGGCGCGATGTAGTCCGGGGTGCCGCAGACCGTGTACGTCCTCCCCGAGTGCCCGCGCGCGACGCGCTTCGCGAACCCGAAATCCGCGAGCTTGCAGTGCCCGCGCGCGTCCAGCAGCACGTTCTCGGGCTTCAGGTCCCGGTACGCCGTCTTGAGCCCGTGGAGGTACGCCAACGCGAGCGTCACCTCCGCGGCGTAGAACCGCGTCTCGCTCGGCGCGAACCGCCCGACCCTGCGTAGGTGCGAGAACAGCTCCCCGCCGGGGACGTACTCGAGGACGAAGTGCACGCACCGCGCGTCCTGCGCGGAGCCGAAGTACGACGTCACGAAGGGACACGCCGACGCGCGAGCCAACGCGTCGCGCTCGCCGCGGACGTTCGCCACCTGCCGCGTGGCGATCATCTCCGACTTACTCAGCGTCTTGATCGCGACGAGGGTGTCCGACTCGACGTGCGTCGCGAGGTGGACGCGGCCGAACGTCCCGGAGCCCAACGCCGCGGCGACCCGGAAGTCGCTCGGCGAAAACGCCGCGAGGCGGGGCGACGAGGGGGAGGTCTCGATGAGGGACGGGGCGAACGAGGAGGCGGCGAAGGAGGAACCCGGCGGGTGCGCGAGCGAAGCCTCCGCGATGGGGGGCGCGGAGGGGTCGCCGGCGGGGTCGCCGGCGGGGTCGCCGGCGGAGTCGCCGGCCTCCTCGGCGTCGTCGAGGCGGAGGCGGAGGCGGCGCGAGAGGGAGTCCCGAGGGGACGCGGGGGCGCTGCGGCGACGCCGCCGGCGCATCGGGCCCGCGTTCTCGTCCAGCTGGATGGGAACCGCCAGGCGCGGAGGAGGAGGCGCGCACGAGGCGGGCGGGCGGGGGTGGCCGTCCGGGTCCGGGACGTTCGGGGGTCCGCGCCTTTTCATGACGACGCCGCGCGCGTCGCGCATGATTCGCGGCGAGAGAGGCGCGCGCGGCGGAGGATACGCCGCGGGGGGGTGGGGAGCGCGGTGACGCGCGAGATGCGACACATCGCGCGGATCTGCGCGCGGGGAGACGGGTCGAGGCGCCGTCTCCTCGAGACGCGAGTCGCGAAACGCGGCGTCCTCCTCGGCGCGACGCGCCGGGAGGCCGAACGCGTGAGCCAACGACGACGTCATGTCTCGGTCGACGCGCGCGGGGGGATGCGCGAAGAAGCGCGCGGCGTGACGCGCGCTCGGGACACGCGTCGCTCGCGTGCTCCGCGAAGTCGTCCGATCTCAGTCAAACGATCGCTCGCGGGGAGAGGGCCGAGCGGCGTGCTCCCGACGCGAGGGGCGGGGTGAGGGAGTCGCGCCAGCGCGCCCGCGGATCGCGCCGCCTCCGAAGGGGGAGGCGCGCTCGTGCGCGGCGGAAGGGCGCGGGGGGGAGCGTGCCGCGACGGTCGATGGGTGTGGGCGATCGTGCGCCGCGGAGCGCGAAGAAAAAGGACGTGCTCTTGGACGAAACGCTTTTGGAGTGCCCGGGCGGCGCGAGTCGCCGCGACGCCAACCGGCGTGGACGGATGAGGTTCCCTCCGCCGCGTCAGCAGACACACCCGCGGGCGCCGACCTCGCGCCGGACCTCAGCACCCGCGCGATGCCCGCCTCCCTCGCTCTCGCTCACCTCGGCGCGCGCGTTCGCGTCGGCGCGCCTCGCGCCGGCGGCCGCGGCGCCCTCCGCGCGGGCACCCGCGCCCCCCGCGTCGCGCGTCGTCGCGTCGCCGCCTCCGCCACCCTCGGGCCGTCTCCCGTCCTCGCCGCGCTCCCGCCCGCGGTCTTCGAGCTCGCCGGGAACGCGAACCAGCTCGTGGACGGGTGCGGCGTGACCGGCACGTGCGGCCAGGTGGACGCGCCGCCGTTCGCGCTCATCGGCGGCGCCGTCGTCGTCAGCGCGGCGCTGCTCTTCTCCGTCACCTTCGGCTTGAAGTCCGGCGCGGACGCGCAGGCGGAGATGGCCGAGCGCGACAAGGACTTCTTCGGGAAGAAGTGAGCGCATCGAGGGGATCGACGAAAGACGAAAGACGAAAAGGAACCCGTCGCCGCGAGCGGAGGCGAGGGTGAAACCCTGATCCCGAGCAGGCACGCGAAGGGACCCCTCGCGCGTGCGCGTGGGGGTCCCGGGTCCCCGAGGGGGAACGAAGACGACGCGTACCGCGTCGACGTTCGGGCGCGGACGCGCCGCCGGCGAAGAGAGGGCGTGCTTTGTTTGTTTTCATTCTCCGTCGCCGGTTCTCTACTAATGACCCTCGCGCTCGCGTCCCTCGACGGAAACGGTGTCTTTCCCGCGTGCCCTCGTTCCGTCGGGTCCTCCTCTCGTCGGATCATCAGTGCACCATTCTCTTCACCTTGGCGATCGCCTTCGCCGGGTTGAGCCCCTTGGGGCACACCTTGGAACAGTTCATGATGGTGTGGCACCTGTAGAGCTTCATCGCGTCGTTCACCTTGTCCAGCCTCTCCTCCGTGTACTCGTCCCTGGAGTCGATGATCCACCTGTACGCCTGCATGAGCACCGCGGGCCCCAGGTACTGGTCGCTGTTCCACCAGTAGCTCGGGCACGACGTGGAGCAGCACGCGCACAGGATGCACTCGTATAGCCCGTCGAGTTTCGCCCGATTCTCCTTCGTCTGGTGGTTCTCCACGCCCTTCTTCAGATCCCCGCCCTTGAGCTTCAAGTACGGCTCCACGGACTTGTACTGCGCGTAGAAGTTGGCCATGTCCACGACGAGGTCGCGGACGACGAACATGTGCGGCAGGGGCGCGATCTTCTGCGACCCGGAGTTGGTCTTGTCCACCTTGGACAAGCACGCGAGCGTGTTGGTGCCGTTGATGTTCATGGCGCACGACCCGCAGATGCCCTCCCGGCAGCTCCGGCGGAACGACAGCGAGTTGTCCTGCTCGTCCTTGATCTTGAACAGAACGTCCAGCATCATCGGGCCGCACGCGTTCGTGTCCACCTGGTTTTTTTTTCGGAGGAAAACGGTCGAATGACGCGAGAGGAGAGGGGTCAGAGGGCAGGGGGCGCCAAGAAAATCGAGACGATTCGCCGACCGCTCGCGGAGTGGAGAACGAGGGGGCGATCGCGTTGTTGAATCGGTGAGGGGTGCGGGGGGGCAAGCGAGGGCGGGGAGAAGACGGGATCGTCGCGACCGGGGCGTTGGGGTGCTTCCGCGACGCCGCAGTGGACTCGATACGCGCGACTCCCGCCGGGCGAGACCCGCGAGCGCGTTTGATCGCGCGGGGGGTCGCTCGCACCTTGTAGGTCTGGTACCTGGGCTTGCCCCCCGTGTCCGGGTCCCAGCGGTAAATCTGGAACTCCTGCACGTTCGCGGGCTTGGCCGCGGGCGCGGCGGCGGCCGCCGCCGCGGCTTCCGGCGCGGCGCTGGAGGTCACCACGCGCGCCGCGCCGAGCGCCTTACCGCTCGAGGCGGCGCGACCGACCGCGCGCCTCGCGAGGGCGAACATCGCTCACCGACTCCCGCCTCGGGGCGCGGTGACGTCAGTCAAGGCGGTCCAACCCCCGGGCGGCGCGGCGGGCGCTTTTGGGGGGGACCCTGCGGGGGGCGGCCGAGTGGGGCGCCCGGTCGCGTTCGCGGATCGCGCCCGGACCTCGGTCGTGCGCGATCCGAGCGCCGTCGGGACGGGCTCGCGCGGGTTCTTTTCGCGCGCGTCCGAAGCCGCGCGGAAGTGACGCGCGGGGGTTGCAGGGCGAACCTCGTCGAACCGCCGCGGGATGGACGGATATTTTTTTTTGGCCGCACCTGCAGAGAATCGAGCGCCTCGGACCGTTTTTAACTTGAACGGGATTCGTAGTGTCCATTTTACGAAATCCATACTCGATTTTTCCAAGACTGGCTCGCCGTACCCATCGAGACCATAAAATCCCGGATTCGCCACCTCCGCTCGGAGCCGTCGGTTTGCGCGCGACTTCATCCGTCGCGCTCTCTCGTCCTTAGATTCGACCCGGCGGCTGAGGCGCGGTCGGAAACGCCTCGCGACTCGTCATTGCCGAGCTCGAGACGCGCCCCGGCCTCACTTTCCCGCACACCTTTCACCTTCCCCCCAGCCTTCGCTGTTACCTACGACAGGTGCGTCGCGACCTCGAGCGCCCATCCCGCGCGCCACCCCCGGCGCGACGCGCGCGCGCGCCGCGTTTTCCGGCGCGGCGCCGGCGTGTTGTTGGTCGGTGCCGCCGCCAAGCGCTTTCATGTTTCGGACGGACGGCCGCGAGCGGCGCGCGGCTCGCGGGGCGCGACGCGCGAACCGCGTCGCGTGCGCCGCGACGAAGCGTCTCGACGTGCTTGCACGGACGGCTCCCGAGCGCGCGGACGCGCGAGGACGCGTCGTGCGCCGTCGCGGGCCCGGTTCACCGGACGCGTCCTATCGAGATTTTGGCGGCTTTTCAGGGCCGCGCGACAGACGAGATTTCGTCTTTCGCGCCGCCGCGCGTCGCCCGGTCCCACCGGCGCGCGCGCGCATCCCGAGCCCGCGCGGCGCGCGTCCGCGTCCCCCGAGCTCACCCGGCGCGTTCGAGCCGCCCGAGCCCGCGCGCCGCTCGGAACAGTGCCGCCCCGGCGCCTCTCCCGCCCGGACGCGACGCGGACGCCCCGTCCCACCGTCAACGCGAAGACAACGCGTCGTGACCCGAGCGACGCGACGCGACGCTTTTTCGCATATTCCTTCGTCCGCTCCTCGAAAACGCGCCTCCCCGCGTGCCTCCCGGCTGACCGTGACCCCTTTCCTCGCGCCTACTCGCGAATCCCCGTCCCTCGCACCCCTCCCGTCGCAGCTACGATGGCTCCCGCGAAGTGCAAGACTCCGGCTGCGGCCAAGATCACGACGGCCGACGTCGCGGCGATCAAGGAGGACTCCCTCAAGAAGAAGGATGAGGACGCGCGCAAGGCGGCGGCTGAGAAGATCACCGCCCTGGTGAACGACGCCGGCCACGCCGAGGAGCCCATGCTCATCGACCTCCTCGAGATCGCGATCACCCTCGCGGGCGACAACAAGTCCAAGAACGTCCGCGAGGCGGCGGATGTCGCGTGCAAGGCGTTCCCCGCGAAGCTCTCCGAGTTTGCGGTGCGCGCGTGCCTCGGCCCCGTCTTCACCGGCTTCAACTCCCAGTTCTGGCAGTCCAAGATGGCGGCGCTCCAGCTCATCGACTCCTTCGTCGAGCGTAACCCCAAGGCGGTCGCCGCGTGCCTCCCCGAGATCATCCCCGAGCTCGCTCAGGTGATGGTTGACATGCGCGAGGAGGTGAAGGAGAAGTCCACTGACACGATGGCCAAGGTTGGCACGTGCGTCGGCAACATCGACATCGACCCCTTCATCCCCACCCTCATCGAGTGCATCCACAAGGTGGACGAGGTGCCCGAGTGCGTGCACAAGCTCGCCGCGACCACCTTCGTGCAGCAGGTTGAGGCGCCCACGCTCTCCATCATGGGCCCCCTCCTCCAGCGCGGTCTCTTCTTCCAGCAGCAGACCGCCATCAAGCGCAAGTCCGCCGTCATCATCGACAACATGTGCAAGCTCGTCGAGGACCCCATGGACGCCGCTCCCTTCCTCCCCAAGCTCCTTCCCCTGCTGAAGCGCGCCATGGACGAGGTCGCGGACCCCGAGTGCCGCCAGGTGTGCACCCGCGCGTACAAGACGCTCCTCATCGCCGCCGGCGAGTCCTCGGACGCCGTCATCGACGAGAACGCCGAGTCCAAGCGCACCGACGAGTCCTCCGTCCGCGCGCAGGTGACCACGATGATGACCGAGATCTCCGGCGCCGCCGAGGCGGACATCACCGCGTTCCTCACCTCCGCCGAGGTGCAGCCGTACTTCGAGTACATCTGCAAGCTCAGCTGCAACGCGCTCCTCGCCAAGAACTTTGACCTCGAGACGTGGAAGAAGTCCTGCGCGACGCCCTACCTCTCGCTCTTCTTCGACGGCGCCGAGGACGCGACGAAGAACCTCGTCGAGAAGGCGCTCGCCGCGTACGAGGCGAGCAAGAAGGTGTTCATCGTCGAGGACGAGGAGGGCGAGGACCTCTGCAAGTGCGACTTCTCCCTCGCGTACGGTGCGCTCATTCTCCTCAACAACGCCACCCTCCACATGAAGAAGGGCAAGCGCTACGGTCTCTGCGGCCCCAACGGCTGCGGCAAGTCCACGCTCATGAAGGCGATCAACAACGGCCAGGTCGAGGGCTTCCCCCCCCCGGAG
>MDSW01222703.1_pt1 | contig 10484 bp, 9 predicted proteins | sample 811171 | NCBI WGS metagenome assembly MDSW01 (sample SAMN05326641, study PRJNA326480) | marine metagenome | isolation source: seawater | place: Atlantic Ocean: North West | collected 2012 | reverse complement strand
TAAATGGAGAGGTGGCCGAGTGGTTGAAGGCGCACGCTTGGAAAGCGTGTAAACGGGAAACCGTTTCGAGGGTTCGAATCCCTCTCTCTCCGCCATTTTAAGCAATCTCAATTGCCACATTTTTATGATAAATTAAACGAATCAAAAGGAGGATAATGAGCGGATTTGAAATTTTTTTAGTTGTTTTTGTTTTATACGCAATAACTTCATAATAAAACTTAATAAAAAATTAGTGCTATTTTTTATATAAGGCTTTTTGCAACCTCATTATCCACAATCAACTAAAAAAAGTCTTAAATTTTTCAATCGAATCTTTTATAGTTTTTATAAGGGCAGCCGAGGGAGACTAAGGCTGCCTTTGCTTTTTAAGGTCTTTTAATTCCAATTATTTTTAAATTAGCGGTAAGTTTAATTCTTTCAATTGTCTGGTTTATTCCCATTATAACTGTTTTTTTCATAGGCCCATAAGCATGAATAAGTTTTTTCTTTGTAAGAGCGATTGCAACGTGACCTTTCCAAAAAATAAGATCATTCTTTTTAATTTTTTTTAAATCAATACTTTTCTTAAAAAATTTTACCTGATCTTTAGCATCCCTTGGACAATATCTTTTATTAAAATTTAAAAAAACCTGCACTAACGCTGAACAGTCAATACCTTTAAAGGATTTTCCTCCCCATTTATATTTTATATTTTTAAAAATGCCAATTTTTTTAAATGGGTTTTTTTCTTTATAAGGAAAAGGTTTTACATCTTTATTTTTTATCCAACCCTTTTCAAATTTTAAAAATTTAGCTCTTTTCCCTAAAGCTTTAATTTTTGAACCAAAAGTCAATGTGCCAATTTTATTTTGATTATTTGGAAACTTATAAATTTTTGCTTTTAAAATAGCTACTTTATGAGATGGTATGGAATAACGTGTAAATTTTTTGTTCAAAATATAACCTTTATAATTATCCTCTTTAATTTTTATCTTGAGCCATTTTTTTGTTTTTTTTAATAATGAAAAACCGTCTCCATAAATCATTTGTGTTACAATTTCAGACTTAATGGAGGGTTTTTTGTAGAGATTGATGACAGAAAAGTTATTTGTAAAATATTTAGTCATTTAATTTAAGTTTATCTTTAATCATGTAGAGAAATATAAGTGACGGTATAACCATCACTGCTGTAAGTATAAAAAATATACCCCAATCTCCATTTAACCAATCAACTAAAGATCCAGATGAGGCTGCCAAAGTAGTTCGACCTGCAGTTCCAATAGATGCGAGAAGTGCATATTGAGTTGCTGTATATGTTCTATCAACAAGCATAGAAATGAAGGCAACAAAAGCTACTGTTGCAAAAGCTGCAGCCATATCATCAAATATTACTGCAATTGCAAATAACAATTCAGATTTTCCTGACCAAGCCAATAAAGAAAATAATAGATTTGTTGAAGCCATCAATATTCCTGACAAAAACATTGCTCTTATTACCCCAGAGCGAATAGCAAATAAACCTCCTAGCAAAGTAAAAATTACTGTAGTTAACCAACCAAGTCCTTTTGAGTAAAGTGCGATATCAGACTTAGTGAAACCAATTTCTTTATAAAAAATAACCGACATTCTTCCTAAAAAAGCTTCCCCGATCTTAAATAGAAAGACAAAACCTAAAATTGCTAAAGCTATATTAAAACCATTTTTCCTAAAAAAACTAATTACAGGACCTATTACAGTTCCCGTTAACCATGCAACAATTTTTGTTATTATATTTGAAGACCCTAGCTTATCTTCAATCATTTTATCAGTTAATTTTTGATTTGCTGTTCTATCGGTTGGCTGTGGTTCATTTACAAACAATAAGCCGATATTACAAATAATAATTATAATACCTAAAACTAAAAAAGTTGTTTGCCAGTAATTTTCAAAACCAGCTAGTTCAAAATATTCAGCTGCGTTAAGTGCCACAACACCACCTAACTTATATCCTGTCCACCAACCAACAACTGCCATAGCTGCACCTGCTTGCATTGATTTACCCTCATGTTCTCCAATTTGTTCTATTCTTAAAGCATCAACAGTGATATCCTGAGTTGCAGACGCGATCGCAATAATTAAACCTACGCTTATTACTAAAGTCAAATTTGTAGATGGACTTAATAAACTCCAAAAAATAAGACTTATTAAAATTAAAGTTTGCATAGATATAATCCATCCACGTCTATGACCTACCTTTTCTGTTAGCCAAGGAATTTTAATTCGATCTATAATTGGTGCCCAAAGATAATTAAAAGCATATACAGCAAATATCAAACCGGCCCAACCTATAGTGCTTCTACTTAAACCGTCTTCTTTTAACCAAAGACTAAGACTGCTTCCAATAATAACCCAAGGAAAACCGCTTATAGCTCCAAGCAACAAAATTTTGATCATTCTTTGATCAAAATAAACAGAGAAAGTTTCTGACAAGGTTTGTTTTTTATATATCTCCATAAACTAATTTCTCCAGAAAGACGGAAAAAATAATACTAAAATAGCAAATAATTCTAATCTACCTAATAACATTCCAAAAGATAAAATCCACTTTGAAATATCAGGAATATTTTTATAATTACCATCTGGACCTATCATGTCACCCAAACCTGGTCCAACATTTGAAATTGCGCTTGCTGCACCAGAAATAGCAGTCAAGAAATCTAACCCCGATAATGACAACATCAAAGCTAATATTAAAAATATTAATAAAAAAGAAAAAATAAAAGTTATTACTGATTTCATAAAATCATCTGAAATTTTTTGATTATTGTATTTTATTATAATTACACTATTCGGTGAAATAAGTTTTTTAATTTGGTTTTTTAAAAACACTAATAACATCTGAAGTCTAAATATTTTTATTCCACATGCTGTTGAGCCAGCACATCCTCCAATAAACATTAAAAATAAAAAAAATATTAATGAGAACTTTCCCCATAGACCAAAATCATCAGTTACATACCCCGTCCCCGATAAAATAGAGATAACATTAAAAAATGAAATTCTGAAATTGTCTATTATCGATGTTTCATCGCTTATTATAAAAAGATAAACAAACATAATTAAAATTGAAAAACATAAAATATTAATTAATCCTTTTATTTGAATATCATGTAAAAAAATTTTTCTATTTCCCTTAATAAATTTTAGATAAGTTATAAATGGTATACTTCCTAAAATTATAAATATACTCGCAACTATCTCAATGTGAGAACTTCCAAAAAAACCAATAGATTCATTGTGAGTAGAAAAACCTCCTGTAGCTAGCGTTGTCATGGAGTGTGCTATGCTGTCAAAGATTGACATACCAAAAAACCAATAAAAAAAAGCACATAGCGAGGTTAAAACTAGATAAGTTAATATAAGTATTGTTGCCACTTCTAAAGTTCTTGGAAGAATTTTTTCAGTAGAAAGAGGTCCTTCCATTTTAAAAAGTTGCATACCTCCTACCTTTAACAAAGGAAGAATTGTAATTGCCATTACTATTATTCCAATTCCACCCAACCACTGCATAATAGCTCTCCACAATAAAATACTTTTCGGTGTATCATCTAAATTAGTTATAACAGTTGCTCCAGTTGTCGTTATACCTGACATACTTTCAAAAAACGCCTCGCTAATAGAAAATGAAATAGGTGATAATAAAAAAGGCAAACTCCCGAATACTGCAATAAGAAGCCAAGCCAAAGCTGAAAATAAAAAAGTTTGTTGTAAATTTAGTTTAAATTGTTCTTCTAAATTAGAAAGAATAAATAAAATACCGATAAAAATAGTGATGAATGATGCCCCTATAAAACTGTGGCTATTTTCCATTTGAAAGACCTGTACAGCGTAAGGGATTAACATAGAAGTTCCAAGAATAGTCAGCAAAACGCCTATTAAGAAAAAAACTGTTTTATTTGATGACATTAATTTGAGACTATTTAAATACCAAAAAAATTCAACTGTATTTAATTAATTAAAAACTGTATTTTATAAAGAAAATTTTATAAACCTCTATTATGCTAGACAATAATGCTATTCAATCTTCCTCTGCTTGGCCTTTTGTAGAAATTAGAAAGTTGCTTAAAGAGAGAAAAGACTTAATAAAAGCCAAAAAAAAAATTATTTTTCAAACGGGATATGGACCAAGTGGTTTACCTCATATTGGAACTTTCGGTGAAGTTTCTCGAACAACTATGATGATAAATGCTTTACGGCATGTTGAAAAGATAAGCACTGAATTAATTACTTTTTCTGATGATATGGATGGTTTAAGAAAAGTACCAGAAAATATCCCAAATGATGAAATTTTAAAAAACAATATTGGTAAACCACTTACCGCTATTCCTGACCCATTTGGAAAATTTAAAAGTTTCGCTGAACATAATAATACTATGTTAAAAGAATTTTTAAAAAAATTTAATTTTGAATTTTCCTTTAAAAGCTCAACTGAAAATTATAAAAATGGTACTTTTAATGAATCTCTTAAGAGGGTAGCAGAAAAATACGATGAAATAATGAATATTATTTTGCCTACGCTAAGATCTGAAAGAAGAAAGACTTATTGTCCATTTTTACCATTGTGCCCAGATACTGGCAAAGTTTTGGAAATTCCTTTATCAAATTTAGACAAAAAAACTGGCAAAATTATTTTTAATAACGAAGGTAAAAAAATCGAAACAAGCATCTATGATGGAAATTGTAAATTACAATGGAAAGTTGATTGGGCAATGAGATGGTTTACTTTTGATGTAGATTTTGAAATGTATGGGAAAGATCTTACAGAGAGCGCAATACTATCAAGCAAAATTTGTAAAATTTTGGGAAAAAAACCACCCGGAGGTTTTGCTTATGAACTTTTTTTAGATGAAAAGGGAGAAAAAATTTCTAAATCTAAAGGAAATGGTATCACTATAGAGGAGTGGTTAAATTATGCATCCCCTGAAAGTCTTTCGTTATATATGTATCAAAATCCCAAGAGAGCAAAAAAACTTTACTCAGATGTTGTACCAAAAGCTGTCGATGAATATCTATCACTTATAGAAAAATTTCCTGAACAAAAAGAGAAAGACCAACTATCAAATCCTGTTTGGCATATTCATAATGGCAAACCACCTAAAGAGAATATAGTAATGTCTTTTTCTATGCTGTTGAATCTAGTAGGCTCAAGCAATACAGATGACAAAAAAATTTTATGGAAATTTATAAATAGGTTTCACAAAAATGCTAAACCAGAAAATAGTCCAATACTTGATAATCTTACAGAAAATGCTATAAAATTTTTTAAGGATAAGTTAAAACCAAATAAAATTTACAAAAAACCCAATGATCAGGAAAAAAAGGCTTTAGCAAGTCTTGCGGATAAAATTGGGAATATTAATGAAAATATGCCGCCAGAAGAAATCCAAACCATTGTGTATTCAGTCGGCAAAGAAAATGGATATGAAAAAAATCTTAGAGATTGGTTCAAGTTAATTTATCAAGTTTTATTTGGTGATATAGATGGACCAAGAATGGGATTTTTTGTTAGCTTTTTTGGTGTGAAAGAAACTACAAAACTGATAAAAGATAAAATTGATTAAATGTTTTCACTATTAAAGCCATTTATTTTTAAAATAGATCCGGAAATGGCACATGATTTAGCAATTAAATCTTTAAAGTACAATTTTTTGCCAGAAGAACTATTTACAGTTGAAAATGAGTCAATCTTAGAGTCGAAAATATTTGATACAAAAATAAAAAATCCAATAGGCCTTGCCGCTGGTTTTGACAAAAGTGCAGAGGTTTACAATTCATTATTCAAATTTGGTTTTGGATTTGTTGAAGTTGGAACAATCACACCAAAAGAACAGTTAGGTAATCCAAAACCTAGAGTATTTAGACTCGAAGATGACCGAGCCTTAATAAATAGATTAGGATTTAATAATGACGGTCTAGAAAAAGTTACCCAAAGACTTCAAAAAAATTCCCCAACAAACTTTTTAGGTATAAATATTGGACCTAATAGGGATAGTAATAATAAAACTGAAGATTATTTAAAGTGCATTAAAGAAATTTATAATTTCGCAAACTATATAACCATCAATATTTCTTCTCCAAACACTCCTGGATTGAGAGATTTTCACAACAAAAATACTTTAAAACAACTTTTAAAAAACATTACTGAATTTACAAAAAAAAATAGAATACAAAAACCTTTGGTACTAAAAATCTCTCCTGACATAGCTTTTAATGAAATAGGTAATATAATTGAGTTAGTAAAAGCATTTAATATAAGTGGTATTATTATTTCAAATACAACAGATAAAAATAGAGAAAATTTGACTGGAAAATTTAAAAATGAGCCTGGTGGTTTATCTGGAGAGCCATTAGCAAAAATTTCAAACGATTTAATAAAAAAATTTTATAAAGAGATTAAAGGTGAAGTAACAATTATTGGAGTCGGAGGTGTCAACTCTGGTTTGACTGCTTATGAAAAAATAAAAGCAGGAGCTAGTTTGCTACAGCTTTACACAGGAATGGTATATGAGGGACCTGGAATAGTAAAAAAGATTAAAAGTGAATTAATTGACATATTAAAAAAAGAAAAAATTAAAAATGTTAGTGAAATTGTTGGTGTAGGTTCATAATTAACTCTTGACCAAATTAAAGCTTACAACTATACCATTCAATATTATGACAAAAAAATGCGAGCTTACCGGAGTTTTACCTTTAAAAGGACACAACGTAAGTCATGCAAATAACAAAACAAAAAGACGTTTTTTACCAAATCTTAAAAAGATTTCTTTCAAAAGCGAAGTCCTTAAGAGAAACATCAGACTAAATGTGAGTAACGCAGCTTTGAGAACAGTTGACTTCAAAGGGGGCCTAGATAAATTTTTAAAAACAGCAAAAAGAAAAAATTTATCTAGAAGGGTACAAAAATTGAAATTTTCTATAACTTCTCAAAAATAGTTATAATGTTGACTACCACCCAAAAAAAATTATTCTTTATATTATCCTTTTTCATGGGATTTATAGTAATAACATCAAATTACCTTGTTCAATTTCCTGTAAAATTTTATGAATTAGAAAATCTTCTCACCTACGGAGCGTTTAGTTATCCAATTACATTTTTAATTACTGATTTAGCTAATAGAGCATTTGGAAAAAAAACTGCAAGATACGTTGTTCTGATAGGTTTCTTTATAGGAATAATTTTAACATTATTTGTCTCAACAAATTTTGACGATCTAATATCTATTAGAATAGCCGTAGGCTCAGCCACAGCATTTATCATAGCTCAAAATTTAGATGTAAATATATTCGATATCTTGAGAAAGAAAACCTGGTATATAGCTCCACTAGTATCCTCAAGCTTGGGTTCTATAATTGATACTTTTCTATTTTTTACAATAGCATTTTATAATACAGGTATACCTTGGTTTACTTTAGCCTTAGGAGATCTTGCAGTTAAACTTACAGTAGCATTGATAATGTTAATACCTTTTAGGTTATTGATAAGTAAAATTAATGATTTTGCAGATTTAAAAATTAAAAAATTAAATTATTAATTCAAGACTCTTTTGTCGTCTTTAAATAAGTCAGTTAATTGATTTATCATTACGTCCCCTAAATCTTGAACATCTGTAATTTTAACGGCTTTCTTGTAATATCTTGTAACGTCATGCCCTATGCCGATAGCTAAAAGTTCGACATTGGATTTATTTTCAATCCACTGAACTGTATTTTTTAAATTAGCTTCTAAAAAATCACTTGAATTAGTAGATAAAGTAGAATCATCTACTGGAGCACCGTCTGATATTACCATTAAAATTTTTCTTTCTTCTTTTCTTTTTGACATTTTTTCAAAAGCCCATTTTAAAGCTTCACCGTCAATGTTTTCTTTAAGTAAACCCTCTTTTAACATTAAACCCATGTTTTTTTTTGCCAACCTCCAAGGTGTGTCAGCGGACTTATAAATAATGTGTCTGAGGTCGTTTAGTCTTCCCGGAAATTTTGGTTTGTCATTTTTCATCCATAATTCTCTACTGGAGCCACCTTTCCAATGTTTTGTGGTAAATCCTAGAATTTCTACTCTTACTGAACATCTCTCCAATGTCCTAGATAAAATATCCGCACAAATTGCAGCAACTGAAATCGGTTTACCTCTCATGGAACCCGAGTTATCTATAAGAATGGTTACTAAAGTGTCCTTGAATTCTGTCTCTTTCTCCTTTTTAAATGATAAAGAGTTCAAGGGATCTATGATAATTCTAGATAGTTTTGAAGTATCTAGCGTTCCTTCTTCCAGATCAAAATCCCAAGATCGATTTTGTTTAGCCAATAATTTTCTTTGTAATTTATTAGCAAGTTTAGAAATAAAACTCTTTAATTGTAATAACTGTTGATCTAAATTTTGTCTTAATCTGAAAAGCTCCTCTTCACTCTCAAGATCCTCCGCAACTATTATTTCGTCGAATTCTCTTGTGTAAAATCTGTACTTTTGATCCCCATAATTATTATTTGGCCTCGAACTTCTTTCAGAGTTATTAGAGGTATCTTCAATTTCAATTTCACTTGAATCTTTATTATTTTCATCAGCTATATTATCTAATTCTGGTATACTTGCGTCTATTGCCATTTCTTGATTCTCATCAAATTTAGACTCTTTTTTTTGGTTAGCATCATCTTTATTACTTACCTCTTTGTTATTATCCTCCTCTTTTTTGTTATCCATTTCCTCATAATCAGAAGTTTCTTCAATATCTAATTTCTGGATTATTTCAGATATCGCTGCGTTAAAAATGTCCTGTTTATTTACATTTTGTTTAATCTCATTAATTTTGGTTTTAAAAACTTTATCAAAATTCTTTTTAAATTTTGTCGAAATTTTCTCTAGTTTGTTATTTTCATTTAATTCAAAAAATTCTTTTCTTAAGTAATTTTCAAATGCAACATAAATATCATCCTGCTTAATCTGAGAAGGTTTATTATTAGAGTAATAATTCATTAAGTTTTCTTTAATTCCTTTATATTCTTGAATTCCAAGAGACTCATATCTAATTTTTTCTGCTATCTCATATAATTTTTTAGCTTTAGAGCCTGTAGGCTCAAAACTCTTAAGAATCTTTTTATTACTATATTTAAATTTGAGAGACTCCGAGTCGGCTATAGCTCTTGTAATATCAAAATTTATTTTATTTTGAAATTCATTTATCTCAGGCAGCTTTAATTTATTATTTTCACTTATAACATCTTGGCCACCAAAACTTATTTCAATATCTTCGTTATTCGAAATTGACTTAATTGTAGACTTAATTGCAGTTTTAAAACTTTCTAGTATTTCTTCTTTTTTTTGCACTTTATATTTGAACGTTAATTGAGGACTCGGGTAATTCTTCTCCAAAACATCTTTGATAATACTCTGAAATTATTTTTTTTTCGATTTCATCGCACTTATTTAAAAATGTAACTCTAAAAGCGTAACCTTTATCTTTAAAAATACTTGTATTTTCTGCCCAGTGCATCACAGTCCTTGGACTCATTACCGTAGATATATCTCCAAGCATAAAACCTTTTCGAGTTAGGTCTGCAACTTTTATCATATTCAATATAATCTCTTTTCCTTCTTTGTTATTATATTTTTTATTTTTTGCTAAAATAATTTCTAATTCTTTATCACTCGAAAGATAATTTAAAGTTGAAACTATATTCCATCTGTCCATTTGACCTTGGTTAATTTGTTGGGTTCCATGGTAAAGTCCTGTAGTATCCCCTAAACCCACAGTGTTAGTTGTTGCAAACATTCTAAAAAAATCATGTTGCTCAAGAACTTTATTTTTGTCTAATAAAGTGAAATTTCCTTCATTCTCCAAAACTCGCTGGATAACAAACATTACGTCAGGTCTTCCCGCATCATACTCATCAAATACAAGAGCAACGGGGTTTTGGATAGACCAAGGCAAAATACCTTCTTTGAACTCCGTTACTTGTTTTCCGTCTTTCAAAACTATTGCATCTTTTCCAATTAAATCTATTCTACTAACATGACTATCTAAATTTACTCTAACACATGGCCAATTTAATCTTGCGGCTACCTGCTCAATATGAGTGGATTTTCCTGTTCCGTGATAACCTTGAATTAAAACTCTTTTATTAAAAGAAAATCCAGCTAAAATTGCTAATGTTGTATCTTTGTCAAATTTATAATCTGGATCAATTCGTGGGACATACTCATTTTTTTTTGAAAAACCATTGAGCTCCATATTGCTATCAAATCCAAAAGTTTGTTTTACAGAAATTTTTATATCTGGTTTGGCAATAAATTGTGATGCACTCATAGTTATTTCTTTCCTAAATTCATTTTTAATTGACTGTAAGCCAAAGTAATCTTTTTTAGCTTATCTTCATATTTTTTGCTACCCTGGTTTTTATCAGGATGATATTTCTTTACAAGATATTTAAATTTTTGTTGGATTTCTTGCCATTTTGCAGAATAATTTAAT
>MDSW01204637.1_pt1 | contig 10484 bp, 7 predicted proteins | sample 811171 | NCBI WGS metagenome assembly MDSW01 (sample SAMN05326641, study PRJNA326480) | marine metagenome | isolation source: seawater | place: Atlantic Ocean: North West | collected 2012 | reverse complement strand
ATTTTATAAATTAAAGATGATCACAGCATCAGCAAATTATAAAGCAATTACAACAAAAGATAATAGAGAAATATTAGGAGAGTTAATCAAAGGGAAATTAGAAAGAGAAGGTTGTCTTGAGAGATATCAGAGGATCACTTTAGATACTTTAAGAAATTATGGACGAGATACAATTAGTTTAAAAAAAATTGAAGATAAGAAGTATTTTTTAGATTTTTAATAAAATAAAAACAAAAAAGAATAGATTTATCAAAATCCTGCCACTTTTAATCTATAATTTTATGATTGTTAAAGTTCTTTAACGATAAAACTTCAGCAACAATTAATTATGAAACAATTAGAATTTGATTTTAATTCAATAAATCTTTCTGATTATTATGTTGAGTATCAAGTTATTGATGAAGGAAAAAACCAAGTCTTTAGTTGGTCAGATACATTAAGTGATGATGGTAAAAAAATAAGATATCATGAATATATTTATAACACTCCAGATTGTATGGAATTTGAAAATTGGATTGAAGTAGAAAATAAATGGTTAAATAAATCAACTTTTAAGAAACTCTACGTATACTTAAAATCTCTTGAAAGACATCAAAATAGGCTTGAAAAAATGAAGAAATGTTTAGAAGAAAAAGATATTCCTTTTGAAGAGGGTGATTGGCAGACAATTGATAGAGATAGAGAAAGAGAAGTAATGAAAAAGAATTACCATTAAGCTCACCTAAAAGGCATTATTTAAGGCTGCATAAACTTGTTATGAATTAACATTATAGCATACTAGAATATATCTTGTAAAGTTTTCTGATTTATATCAAGATTAATTTTAATTTTTAGATGTCTAATTTTAGTGAGAATGAAATAATACCTTTTGCACTTTCAATAATTGAAAATCATGTAGAAGGCATTACTACATCAAACTTAATAATTCACTTAAGAGAATTAATGAAACCAGATGGAGACGATTTAGAAATTTTAAATAATAGAAATGATGACAAGTTTAGCCAAAAAGTAAGGAATTTAAAATCTCACAAAACACTGGAAAATAAGGGTTATGTTAAGTTTTATAATGATAAATTTTTTATTACTGAAAAAGGTATAAAATTTTTAAATGAAGTGCAGTCAGATACTTTAGATAAAAAATTATTAATCAATATTCATGAAGAAATCCCAATTAGTATAAGAACAAGTAACGTACTAAAAAATCAAGGAATTATATTTATAGAACAGTTGCTTGAATATACTGAAAAACAATTATTAACATTTCCAGGGGCTGGAACAGGAACCATAAAAGAAATTGAAAATATTCTATATGATCTTGGATTTACAATTAATTCAAAAGTAAATTTTAAACTTAGTAATTATAAATCTGAGGAGAATAAAGATCCAAATGAATCAAAATATGAAAAGAAATTAAAAATTAATATTTTAAATGATTGGCCTATATCAGAGAGAACGTATAATGCTCTCAAAAATGAGGAAATAATTTTCTTGGGAGATTTATTAAGTCACAATCTTAAAGATCTTTTAAAATTAAGAAATTTTGGTCGCAAATCATTGAAGGAAATAGAGGAATTTTTGATTAAAGAAGATGTTAAGGATATCTTAGTAGATCCAGTAATATGGAGTAAAATTAGAAAAGATTTAATTAAAAAAGAAAAAGAAAATAAATTATCTAATATTGAAATCCAAAATAATTTAAGGGGTATTAGAAAAACTTTATTTAAAGATTTTGAGCGATTTAAAGACAGCTATTTATCTGAAGAAAAAATTATAATTAAACAAGACATTTCAAATGATGCGTTAGAAAAGTTAATCATAGAAGATATAAATTATGTTTTATCTCTATTCACTGAAAAGATGAATTTAGTTTTCAAAGGTAGATATGGTTATATGCAAAATTTTGAAACACTTGAAGATTTAGGAAAAAAATTTAACGTAACAAGGGAAAGGGTAAGACAATATGAAAGTGATATTAATAAAACTCTAATTAAAATAGGAAAAATTGATAGATTCTCATTAGTTGAATTTTTTAATAAGTATAAATCTATTAGCTTTCATAAATTGTTTCCTCAACTAGATAAAAATTTTACCAACACTTCACACAGTAATGCAGGTGGTGACATTACAAGAGACAGATTGGTTGTATTTATGGAGAGTTATTGTGGTGTAAAAGAAAACTATTTTACAACACCTGAAAGAGAACTTTGGAATTTTGACTCCGAAAGGTTGAAGGAAATTTTTGTTTTTACTCCTGCAGGAGTTTCAACTGATGATTTTATTGAAATTATAAAAGATAATTATGGTTACGATGATTTTACTTCAAAATCAGCATTAGAATTTATGAATAAGAAAGAATTTATAAAAATTGTTAATGAAAAAGTATATCCAATTAAAATTAATAAAAATGAGGAGGTTGCTCATATTTTATTAAATTATCCAGATGGTTTGCATTGGAAAGAAGTTTGCAAGATTGGAAATAAATCTTACACAAAAAATAAGTGGGATTTAGAGAGAATTGTTGGGGACTCATCACTTTCAATGAATGGCAATCCTCATATTTATTTAATCGATAAGGGTAAACATAGATTGATAAAATATCTATTATTAGAAGTTGAAGATAAAGATGAAATTATTTCTCTTACTATTAATCTATTAAATGAACTAAATTTAGATCAAAGTGATCTTGAAAAAATTTATAAAAAAATAATTGAGATAGAAAAATACCAAAATTTAAAATTTTATAATTTTAGAGCAATTATTAAAATTTTTGGAGAAGAAAAAGGGCTTTATCACACAGGTAAATCTGGTCAAAATACAATCAGTTTTAATAAAGATATTAAATCTATATCGCTAAAAGATAAAATTAGAGAGATTATTGAGAATTCTAATCATGAAATAAGTCAACAAGAAATAAATAAAAAGCTTCAAAAATCTAATGAGCAATTACCGTTATCTACCCATCTTGATAGTTTAGAAAATGAAAATGTCATATTTAAAATTAATCCAGGAATTTATTTAAATTTTAAAGATGCAATCAGACTTTGTGATCAAAAAGAAGTTGAAGAATATTTAGATGAAGTTTTAGATCAGTATGAATTTATAACCAGTGCTTTTATTAGAGAAAAGATAAATGAAAATTTAGGATATGGACTATCTACATCTTATTATACTTCTCTTGTTAAAGTTTTGGCTAAAGAAAATAATTGGTATTATGGTAGTAACTATTTGAGTAAAAAATTTAAAAAACAGATGCAGGTTGATCAATATGTTAAGATAAATTACGATGATAGCTTAAGTATAAATGAAAATTTTGAAAATTTATCAAAAAAAATTGGTATTTCAAAAATGTATTTCAGTAATATTACACATCAAATGAAAGATACATTTAATACAGATTGGGTTCATCAAAATGATTAAAAACCCAAAGTGGAATTATACTGAACTAGTTTTGGCTTTAGAACTTTATATGAATTATAGACCAAATCCTCCTGGTAAAGACTCAAGGGAAGTGAGTCAATTAAGTTCACTTCTTAGACTAAACGCATTATCAGATGGATTAAGTATCAATAAAATTTTTAGAAACAATAATGGAGTAGCTATGAAACTTCAAAATTTTAGAAGATTTGATGAAAAATTTAAAGGACATGGTTTAAGAGCTGGTGGAGCACTTGAAAAAATTATATGGGAAAAATACCAAAACCAAACTAAACTAAAACAAACCTCAAAAAAAATAAGAGACAATATTGAAATAAAAATAAGAGAAAAAATAAATGTCTAATAAAGAAACAGTAAACATAAGGCCATCAGTAGGATATTTATCTATACTACAAGCAATTAACTATAGAGCGTGGTATGCAATTGCAGAATTTGTTGATAATTCTCTTCAAAGCTACATTCAAAATAAAACTCTTTTAAGAAAAATTCATGGAAGTAATTTTAAATTAAAAATTGCAATTTACGTTACAAAATCGAAAATTCAAATTGTTGACAATGCTGCAGGTATAGGTGAAAGAGACTTTTCAAGAGCATTTAGGGCTGCAGCTAGACCAGAAAACAGGAAAGGACTTTCTGAATTTGGAATGGGAATGAAAACAGCAGCTTGCTGGTTTTCAAAAAATTGGGTAGTAAAAACAAAACCATTTGGAGAAAAAGAACTTAAAATAGTAAAATGGGATATTAAAAACATTGTAAAAGATGATTTAGAAGAGTTAGAGGTTAAAAAAACTTCTTTACCAGCTAATCAACACTATACTGACATTACTCTTACAGATTTAAATAGAATTCCTCAAGGCCAAACAATAAAAAAAATGAAAACACACTTAGCTTCTATGTATAGGTGTTTTATAGAAAAGAATGAAATTGAGATTAGATATAATAATGAAAAACTAAAATATGAAAAACCTGAAGTTCTACAGGCTCCTTATTTTAGAGATATTGATGAACAAAAAAAAAATCCAAAAAAAATTGATTGGACAAAAAAATTTGAGTTTAAATATGGAAGTAAAAGAAGAACAGCAAGTGGTTATGCAAATATTAGAGAAACAGCATCAACAAAAGAAGCGGGCTTTGCATTATTTAGAAGAGATAGATTAATTAAAGGAGTTGGTGAAAATGAAGGATATCGACCTTTAGAAATATTTAAAGCTCCTAATAGTTTTATTTACCAAAGAGTATATGGAGAGATTCATCTTGATGATGAGGAAGTAACTCACACAAAAGATGATTTTCAATGGACACCTGAAGATGAGAGTGAATTTTTAAAAAAACTAAAACTAGAATTAGAAAAAGAACCAAAACCAATACTTAGCCAAGCTGATAGGTTTAGAAAGGATAGAAGGAGTAGAGATTTAAGAATTCAGTCAGAAGAAGGATTAGACTCCTCTATTAAAAAGATTCAAGGTAGCATTGCTGTACTTGAAGATTATAAGCCGCCAAAACAACCTGAAATTTCAAAAAAACTTCCAGAAGCGAAAACTAAGGAAAGAAAAAGAAAAACTGTTCGTTTTGAGGGGAATGATTGGATAGTAGAGCAAATTTTAAATTATGATAAAGATGAAACTGAGTGGTTAAAAGTTTCTGAAATTGGAAAAAAGAAAAAAGAAATTCAAATCCAAATTTCAATGACTATGGGTTTCAGTGCACAATATTTTGGTGATCAGCCTGATGAAATAGAAGGCATGTTGCTAATAGCATCTTACATAGCTCTTGCAGAAGTTGTTGCAAGGAACAGAGGTGATAGTAAAGCACATAATGTAAGATCTTACTTAAATGAAATATTAAGATCTCAACCACCAAATTTAAAATATTAAAAATGAACTCTATTGTAACTGAAAACACAGAAGATAATTCTGAAACATTAAAAAGATGGACCCCTTTAAGAGAAGGATTGGTTTTTTCTGAATTTATTAGTAACTGGAAAGAAGACGAGTATGGTGTAGATGAAAAGCTTATACAAAAAGTATCAGATGAATCTGCAGAAATATTGTCAAAATGTGTAGATCCTAAAAATACTTCAGAAAAAAATGTTTCAACTGGTCTAGTAATTGGTCAAGTACAAAGTGGAAAAACTTTATCAATGACTGCCGTATCTTCTATGGCAAAAGATAATGGATTTGGAATCGTGATTGTTATGTCGGGAAATATTTCATCACTTTCAGGGCAAACAGCAGACAGATTTGAAAAAGCTCTTGGAGGAAGAAACACTATCCAAATCACAAATAATCCAGAGGGAAATAAATGGGATCCAGAAACTAATTTGATGAATGTTAAAAATGTTTTAGAAAACTTTAATGAGACAGATGATCCTAATGACAAAACCACTTTATTGATCGTAACTCATAAAAACCCTGCTAGAATTAATCATATAGTTGATCTATTTGAAAATTTAGGTGATTTAAAAAATAAAATTCCAACTTTAATAATTGATGATGAGGCTGACCATCACTCTTTAAATAGTAAAGAATTTTTAAATGATATTAATAACTTATCTGATCGTAGAAAAAGAAGGATTAAAGAAATACATCAAATTTCAGAAGGAGATACATTAGAAAGTATTGCAAATGAATTCTCAACCACTGAGGAGAATTTAAAAGAAATAAACAATTTTGAAACATTGCCCTCTGTTGGAAGCTATATATTAACTGATTATATTCAAACTATAACACACTCATCAATAAAAGATTTAAGATCAAATTTTAATATTCACTCTTATTTAGGATATACTGCTACACCTCAGGCAATATCACTAATTCCTAGAGTTAATGAATTATCACCAGAATTTGTCCATGTAATTAATACAGGTGAAAATTACACAGGTTTAAATTTTTTCTTTCCAAAAGATAGAACTGGAAATTATGTCTGTAGCAAGCATATTGAAAATATTGAAGATGAAATTGAATATAATGATTTAATATCTGATGACCAAATGCCACCGAGTCTTGAGAAGGCATTACATTATTTTATTTTTAGTGTAGCTATTGGAATTTCTAAAAGTGAGCATAATACAAAAAAAAATAGATCTATGATTATTCATCCTCATCATTTAAATGAAAAACAAAAAGATTTTTATAATTTTACAATTGGTGTTTTTAGAAATTTAAAAAGTGATCTTAAAAATAAGGATGATGTTTCATACGATATTACAACTAAAAAATTAGAGGAAAATTACAACAAATATTTAAAAAAATTTAATACAGAATTTTTTCCAAATTTTGATTCAGAATTTATAGAGTTTATTAAAAAAGCAGTAGATAGAATTTCATTACATATAAAATTATTCAATGCAAAAAATACTAAAATTCCAAAACAAAATTGGAAGGATGCATATGCGAGAATTTTAATTGGAGGTTTTGGGTTAGATAGAGGCTATACAATTCAAGGTTTGACTGTCACTTATTTATCAAGATCAAAATCTAAACAAGATGATACATTGTTACAGAGAGCAAGATTTTTTGGTTATCATAAAAGTTATAATGATTATGTAAGAGTTTTTTTATCTAGATCTTCACAAAATTATTATTCAGAAATATCTGAAATTAATGACAACTTTATTGGATCAGTTAAAAAATTTCAAAATACGGGAAAAAATTTTAAAGAATGGCCTAGAGAATGGTGGGGAACAAACGCTGCTAGTCATGAGCTAACTCGACCTGGTGTAAGAAGAGATATAACACTTATGAGATTTAATGGTGACAGACCATTTACCAACAAATGGTCTCATCAGCTTTCAATAGATGATTTAAATCAGAATAGAAAAATATGTAATTCTTTATATGAAGATTCTCAAGATAGTTTAAATCAAATAAGCCATTTAGATTTAATAAAAAATTCACATAAAACTTGGTGTGGAAATAGAAATATTTTAATTACTGAAAAATTTACAATTAAAGAAATTTATGAAAAATATTTCAAACATTTAAAATTTCATGAAAATGAAAAAACGAGTTTTGAAGTTGTGGCTCAAAATTTAGCAGGATACGTATCAAAAATACCTAACTTTAGATTACCAGTTATGTTTATGTATATAAATGAAGAGGATCCAAACATCGGTAATAGGATGATAGGTAAAAATGGTGCTATCCAACCATGGCGTGGTAGAGATCAAAAAGATAATTTTCCTGGAGATGCAGTTTTACACTATGATTATTTGATTGGAGCCACTGAAAATAATATTGGTATAGATAACTTAACTCTAAAAATTAATTTATTTAAGAAAATTTTAAATAGAGATGGTAGTGAAATGAGAAAAGATGTACCTTACTTCCATTTTGTTCCTTCAGTAAAAATTTGGACAGATTACATAAAAGGTATTTATAAATAGTGTTAAAAGATTTATTTGATAAAATTGAAATCCCAAATGACACTCAAGAAGATTCATATAATACTAAAGAGATTTTTAAATCAAATCATCGATTAGGTAAAAATTTAAACAACGAGCCATCATTACTATTTAAAACTCAAGATAACAATGTAAATCAAGTAGATTATTTAGGAAAATATATTCATTTGAGATTTAATGTTAAATGCACATTGAACGAAAAAAATAAAAAAGTGAGTGAAAATTACACTATCTTAACATGTATATCAGAGGACGATTATACAAAAAAAATATTTTTAGAAATTTGTGAAAGTACATATTTAAATATTGGTGAGTTACCATCAAACAACGAAATAATAGAATTGACGCAAAGTTTGATAGAATTATTTAAAAGTTGGTCTACAAATGTTACTGATTTTATTGGTTTATGGGGAGAATTATTTTTGATTGTTAGCAGCAGTAATCAAATAAAATGTTTGGAAGCATGGCATGATCATAATGAAGATAAATATGATTTTTATGACAATAGTTCTGCTTTAGAGGTAAAATGTACTACTAAAAATGACAGAAAACATGAATTTAGACATCATCAACTAACAAGCAATTTAGATGATCATTTCATAGCATCTGTTTTAACAAAGCCAGACCAATCTAAAGGATTAAGTGTTTTTGATTTATATAAAAAAATTTTAAATAAAAAAATTAATTCAACACAAAAAAATAAATTAAATAAAATTTATTATAGTATTGTGAAAGGTACTCCTGAAAATTTGGTAAACACACAGAAGTATGATTACGATTTTGCTAAAAAAAATCTTATGTATTTTAAAGTTTCAGATATAAGCACTTTGAAAAATAATGATCAATCAATTACAAATATCAAATACACTATGGATTTATCTCAAAAACAAAATTTAAGTGAATTACCCCAAAATGAGTTTATCTCTTGCTTATATTTTTCTTACTAAATAAATTTTTTGCTATTTTTGATACAACTTCAACATTCACTGCATTTCCGATTGCTGCATAAAAATCATCATGTGATCTGGGATAACTCTTTATTCCTCTAAAACCTTGAATATTTAAACACTCTTCATGTGATAAATATCTTTTTTTCCAAGGCAAGTATGGAATTTGTGAAATTGAAGATGAAATTAAAGTTGGTGAATTATTATTTCTTTTAACTCGTACACCAGAGCCTCTAAATGATACAATTTTTTTTCTAAGATTAAAATTATCTCCTTGGCAATTCCACTCTAGCTTCTGATAAGCCTCAAACTCAAGGTCAATTATTTTTGTTAAAAATTTATCTATCCATTTTTTATTTTTTTCATAAAAAACTCTAGTTCTTTTGATCATTTTTATTTTCCAGTTAGGAAATTTATTTTGTTTTGTTCGTGCATATCTGGGTATCAACTCTAATATTTCTTCTTTATCATTTTTATTTAAACTTCTACCAAATGAACCTTTGAATTTTTTTAACTCATTTTTTTTTGAAGCGAATGGTGTTTTGTCTTCAAAGGGGTATGTTGCTCCAAACTCCATGGCCCATATTGGATTGGGAAGATAACTATCTTTTGGTACTTTTTTTAAAAATTGCTTCCAAACACCAAGAACTTTCTCTCTTTTTTCAGTCAAAACCTTGTTTCTTTCAGGTGACTTAATAAGAAATTTTTTTAAATTTGGTTTTGCTTTACTTTTTTTAGGCCACTCAAAGTCTCTTAGACCATCAAGTTTACCAACTATGTAAAGTCTATCTCTAGTTTGAGGAATTTTAAAATCAACTGGGGATAACACTTTTTGATCAATATCATAGTTTAATTTTGCAATCTTTCTTTTCATAAATTCCCATGTTTTTCCATCATTGTGTGAAAGTAAATTAGGTACGTTTTCTAAAAATAAATATTTTGGTTTATGATATTTAATTATTTTCAATAAATAAAAAAACATTTTTCCAGCTACTAAATGATCAAATCCATTTGCTAAACCAGCTTTTGAAAATGGCTGACAAGGAAAACCTGCGCATAAAATTTCATGTTTAGGAATATCTTTTATATTAATTTTTGTAATATCTCCTTCTGGATATAACTCAAAATTCTTTTCATAATGATTTCTTAAAAAAGTCTCAATCTCGCTAGCAAATACACATTCGTGACCTAGCTTACTTAGAGCTAAGTGAAATCCACCCAATCCAGCAAATAAATCAATAAATTTCATAATTTAAGGAATCAACTTATCTTATCATAAATATATTTAAAAATAATGAATTTGAAATTCATAATATAGTTTATTAACATACATATACATGAGAGTTTGTGACTATTGTGGAAATAATATTGCAGAAGGCAGATTAAAAATATTTCCAAATACAAATCTATGTTCAGCAAAATGTGTTAATGAAATTAAAGATAGTTACGAAGAAGTTCAAAAATCAATAGCATTAGCAAATAATGATCTTACAGAAGAATTTGTTGGATACATCAAATCTGGTTCACCAGATAAAAATATATCGAGTAAATTTTCTAACTTTAAAAAATTTAAGGAAAGCTTTCCCAAAGAGTATGAACCAGTTTTAAAAGAATTATCATATAGAAAATATACTACTATAAGAGCATATAATGATTATTTGAATGATGAAATAAGTGAAAATGAATATATCGTCAAATTT
>MDSW01214150.1_pt1 | contig 10485 bp, 11 predicted proteins | sample 811171 | NCBI WGS metagenome assembly MDSW01 (sample SAMN05326641, study PRJNA326480) | marine metagenome | isolation source: seawater | place: Atlantic Ocean: North West | collected 2012 | reverse complement strand
GTTGTTATTCATGAAATGACAGCCTTAGGTCTTCCAATATTGTCATCAAATAAATGTGGAGCAGCAAATGACTTAGTAATAGAAGGTGAAAATGGATATAAATTTGACCCCTATAGATTTGCGTCTATATACAATGCCTTACTATCATATATAAAATTACCTAATCACAAAAAAACAACAATGAGTTTGAATTCAAATAAAATTGCAAGAAGCATAAATCATGAAAGCTGGAATAACACTTTACTATCATTCTTAAACAATTAATATGAAAATAGGAATTGACGCATCAAACATTAGGTCAGGAGGCGGAAAACATCATCTATTATCTTTTATCAAAGCATCTTTAGAAATTAATAAAGTTGTTTCATTTGTACTCGTATCAAATAAACAAATTAATGATCAATTCGTTAACAATGATAGGGTTTACACTATAACTAATACTCTTTTAAATTCTTTTAATTTTTGTGCTTTTTTTTCACAGGTTTTACTTTCAAACAAGTATTTTAAGACCAATCAGTGTGATCTTGTCTTCGCGCCAGGGGGAATATTTTTGTCAAGATTTAGACCCTTTTATACAATGAGTCAAAATATGCTACCATTCGATATCAAAGAATTAGAAGGGTTTTCCTATTTTAGAAAATTAAAATTCAAGTTAATCAAGAGATTGCAATTATTTACATTTAGAAAGTCTAATGGTGTAATTTTTTTAACACACTATGCAAAGGAAATAATTCAAAGTAGTTTAGGGGCTAATAAAAACTGTAAAGTTATCCCCCATGGAATTATTCAACAATCTAATAATAATTATAGTTATTCAAATAAAGTTTTCAAAATTCTATATGTTTCGGATTTTTTACCCTATAAACACCATTTTAATGTTGTAAAAGCAGTATCAGAAATGATTTTGGAAGGATATAATATAGAGCTAACCCTTATTGGTAAGAAAGATAAAAGAGAATATAATAAAATTAAAAATCTTATTAATCCTAACGTTATTCTTAGTAAGAATATTAAAATTTTAGACTCGGTAGATTATACTGAAGTAATTAGATATTATCAAAAATCTACATTGTTTTTATTTGCTTCTACATGTGAAAATTTACCATTTATTGTTCTTGAGGCTATGTCATTTGGCTTACCAATAATCTCTTCTAATAAAAGACCAATGTCAAATATCATTAATGGGAAAAATGTTTTATTTAATAGTCATAAAGTAGAGACTATCAAAAAGACTATTCTAAACAATATGTCACGTAACAAATTATTAGATATCTCAAAAAAGAACTTTGAATCTTCGAAAGAATATATATGGAGAAACAATGTCTCTGAGACATTAAGTTTTTTTAGTTCAATGAAATAATAGGATAGCTCTAAAGTCTTTGGGATGTTGAGCCAATATAAAGAGGCTTAATCTTCAAATAACCTAAAACCTTATTTATAATAGTGATTATAGATGAAATAAATAATTTTGCTTTTGGAACTTTACTCCTTTTATCCTTATCTATTGTTAATTCTCCTATATTTCTAATATTGATAGGGAACCTATCTATCTTTTGCTTTTTGAAAACAATAACATTATTATAAAAATGGATATATTCTACATTAGTAGAATACCAGTTTGGTTTTAAAGAAGAGAAGTCACTATGATTTGCATTTATATAATCGATAATTTTTTTTGAGAACTCTACAAATGTACCTCTTCTATTAGGGCCTCCTCCATACATATTTTGATATGAACTTTCAATATCTTCTACTATATAAATTCCACCATCGTTAAGGATAGGAAACAGTATTTTGAAAGTATTGAGTTGCTGATCCATAGTATGGCCTCCATCATCAATAATAATATCTAGATTTCCTGCATAATCTGCATATTTTTTTAAAAATTTTTTATCATTTTGTGAGCCAATTTGAATATCGATATTCTCTGATTCTAATTTTTTACAATCTGGATTAATATCTATGCCAAATATTTTAGGTTTTAAAAAGTATTCCATCCACATTTTTAGACTTCCTCCATATTGAACACCAATTTCTAAGAGTCTAACATTTTTTTCTCTGAATGGGTGAAAATAACTTTCATATATTTCAAAATAATTTTCCCATTTGTGTATGGATATTTTTGAGGTGTCAAAAATATCTCTTAAGGATTTATGATTTTCTTTCCCAATATTCAACTCTTCCATAACTTTCTTTTTTTTTAAAATTAAAGTGTATTAATTTTTCTTCTATTACTTTGTAATTACTATCCTTTCTTTCAAAATGAATCTCAAATAAAATCTTTTTAAATTGATTAAGGTCTAAATCATTAATTACTTCAACTTCTCCTCCCTCAATATCCATTACTAATGTATTAAATTTAAGATTACTTTTTAGTTCTAGTTCTTTTAGGCTATATGATTTAATTGGATTAGAATTTTCTTTTTTAGAAATCTTACCTCCCCAAAAACTGTGTGATTTTTTGTAATATAACTTATCTTGCATACTAAGAACGCCATGAATTATTTTGAACTTAGCATTATTATTTTGCCTATTTAATTTCAAAAACTTCAGATTAATTTTATCAATTTCAAGGACTATATGATTTAATTTGTTATTTAAAATCTTATTAATTAAAAGTGATACAACACCTATACATCCACCAAGTTCAAGAACTATATCATCTTGATTTAAATATTTTTCCACTAATTGTTTTTCCCTAAATTCATATTTTTCTTGTATAAATGAGCTAAACTTTGAGTTTAAATTTGCAAAAAAATATTTATTAATTTTTTTTGGAGATTTTATTTGAAAACCATATACACTAAAAGTATTGTTAGAATTAGCCTTGACAATTAGATCTAAACTTTTTTTGGGGAATCGGATGCAGTTAAGTATAAACAATAAAGGGTGATAAATATAGACTCGAAAAAAATGATAATTAAATGGATTGACTAATGAAATTGGGTATGCCATTATAGATTGAGTACGACTTTACATAAATATATTGATATAATTTTAATAAATTGAAAAAAAAAACTTGAGAAAAACTATTTGGATACCAGAAAAGGAATTAAATGAGATTGATTGGATTATAAAATATAATGCAGCCTGTGATAAATGGAGGGATAAGTCTATGGACGAAATAGCACTTTTCTATTCATATTTCACCGTACATCAGCATAAATTGTTTACAGAAGAAATTTGTCATAAAATTAACCTAAATCTTCAGGGGATAGGTCTAGAAATTGGTGCAGGCCCAGGAATTTTATCTAATAGTATGTTGAAAATTTTCAAAAACATTAAAAAAATATATCTATTAGAAAAAGTTCCAAACACATACAATTTAATGAAGAAGATTGCCAATGAGAATCAAACTATAAATCAGCTTGAATGTATTTTAGGATGTTTTAATGATTTAAAACTAGAAAATAATTCCTTAGATTTTATTCTTGATTTTGATTCAATCCATCATTCTGAAAATTTTCAACAAACGATAAAGGAAATTGCCAGAGTCCTTAAGCCGGGAGGATTATTAGTATGCTTTGATAGAGCTCAACCAAATTATATTTCACAAAAACAAATTCAGGATATGCTAGATATAGAATACTCTAATAAATATAAGTTGGAGAATAATATTGATTTAGACAAAAAGTTTACTAGGAGAATGAATGGTGAACATGAACCACTACTAAGAGAATGGATAGATACATCCAGAAAATATAATTTAAGTTCAAAAATATATATTTTCCACAAGAAAAGTGTTAAAGATTTTGTAAGATCAGCTTATGGCCTAATTACACCTTATTTTATCAAAAGATTAATTAAAAAAGGAATTAATATTACGACTCATTATCAAGTAATACTTAATTATTTTGGAATTAATAACATTAATCGTATTAAAGTATATACTCTAGATTATAAAGTTAAGAGTAGAAGGTCACCAAGAGGTAAAATGGTTTTTTGTTTTCAAAAACTATCTTAACCGAGTTTAGAGAAATATTATTGATGAACATAAAGATATATATATATAGAAATATTATCAATATATTTGCTCATACAGTTTGTTTATGAGTAAACTATTAATTACAGGTGGAACAGGTTCTTTTGGTCAAGCACTTCTTAATAAGCATTTGAATTCTAAAAAATTTGAAGAGATTAGAGTTTTTTCTAGAGACGAAAAAAAGCAAGACGAGTTAAGAAAATCACTGAATTCAAAAAAAGTAAAATTTTATCTTGGAGATGTCAGGGACCTATCATCTTTAGAACCTGTTATAGTTGGTGTTGATTATATATTTCACGCAGCTGCATTAAAACAAGTCCCATCCTGTGAGTTTTTCCCTATAGAAGCGGTAAAAACTAATATTTTAGGTACAAATAATGTATTATCTATGGCAAAGAAAAAAAATGTGAAAAAAGTTATAGTATTGAGTACAGATAAAGCTGCCTACCCAATTAATGCAATGGGAATGACAAAAGCATTAATGGAAAAAGTCATGGTTGCAAATGCAAGAGATCTAGGATCTTCAAAATCAATTTTTTGTGGAACTAGGTATGGTAATGTGATGGCTTCAAGAGGTTCAGTAATACCTTTATTTATAGAACAAATTAAAGCAAATAAGGAGATTACAATTACAAATCCTGATATGACAAGATTCATGATGAATTTGGATAATGCAGTTGACCTAGTATTACATGCATTTAATAATGGAAAAAGCGGGGAAATTTTTGTACAGAAGTCACCCGCAGCTACAATTAAAACATTAGCTCAAGCATTAATTGAGTTATATAACTCTAGTTCAAAAATAAAATATATTGGTACTAGACATGGAGAGAAAATGTATGAAACTCTTGTTACAAAGGAAGAAATGATAAAGGCTACAGATCAAGATAAATATTTTAAGATCTCACCTGATGATAGGGATTTAAATTATGACCAATATTTTTCCTTAGGAACCAGTAAATCTTCTATTGATGAATACAATTCAAATAACACAAACCTACTAAGTGTTCAAGAAATGAAAAATTTACTTATGGATCTTCCCCAAATAAAAACAGATATAACCAATTAACTTTTTCTCTTGAAAATATTAATTTCAGGACATAACGGTTTTATAGGTAAGCATTTAATTAGAAAATTAAGATGTCTTAAATCAAAATATGAGATTGATTTTTTGACTAAATCTAATTTTCAATCAGTTGATCTGTCTTCAAAAATTTCACCTAATGATATTATATTTCATTTTGCAGGTGTTAATAGGGATAATGATGACGAAGAAGTTTATAAAAAAAATAATAAAATAAATGAACAACTTCACTCAGCACTTGAAGAAATTAAATTTAAAGGAAAATTGTTATTTACTTCTTCAATCCAAGAAGATTCAAATACACTCTACGGAAAAGCAAAAAAAAATGCAAGAATAAAATTTGAAGAACAAGCAAATTCTTTGGGATATAAGTTTTATGGGATTAAAGCTCCTAATATTTTTGGTCCATTTTGTAGACCAAATTATAACTCATTTATAGCAACTTTCTCCTCAATGTTAATTGATAAAAAGACTCCAATAATTGATAAAGATTCAAAAATCTCTCTAATATATATTGGAGATTTTATTGATGAGATATTAAAAATAATAGAAACTGACAAACCATTAGATTTAAATACAAGATTAATTAATGAGTATAATGTAAGTGAAATATTAGTGAAACTAAATCTATTTAACGATTTATATATAAATAAGGGACAAATGCCAAATGTTAGCTTATATTTTGATTTATGTCTTTTCAATACATTTAGATCTTACATTGATATTAATAGTTTCTACCCAAGAAAACATAAAGAATTCAAAGATATTAGAGGGGTTTTTTCTGAATTAGCTAGAGCTTTTTCTGAAGGACAGGTATCTTACTCTATAACAAAAAAAGGTGAGATTAGAGGTAATCATTTCCATACAAGAAAAATAGAAAGGTTTTCTGTAATTAAAGGAAAGGCTAGAATTCAATTAAGAGAGATCCTTTCAGAAGAAGTGTCAGAATTTATTATAGATGGTAATCAGCCGTCTTATGTTGATATGCCAGTTTGGTATACTCATAATATTCAAAATATTGGTGATGATGATTTAATAACAGTTTTTTGGATAAATGAGCATTATCAAGAAGATACATCTGACACCTATCTAGAAAATGTTTAATTTTAATATTAATTATGAGCTCTAAAAAAATACATTTATTAACCGTAGTTGGAACTAGACCTGAAATTATCCGTTTATCTAGTATTATAAATAGATTAAACAAATCCAAATCAATTAAACACACTTTGGTCCATACAGGACAAAACTATGACTATAATTTAAATGAGGTTTTTTTTAAAGATTTAAAGATTTCTAAACCTGATATATTTCTTGAAGCTGCATCTGATAGCCCATCTAAGACTATTGGAAATATTTTAATTAAAATAGACTCTGTATTAGAAGATCTTAAGCCAGATGCAATGTTAATTTTAGGAGATACAAATAGTTGTTTATCAGCAATAGCAGCTAAAAAGAAAAAAATTCCAATTTTTCACTATGAAGCAGGAAATAGATGTTTTGATCAAAGAGTTCCAGAGGAAACAAATAGGAAAATTGTAGACCATATTGCGGATATTAACCTTACATATAGCAGTATTGCTAGAGACTATCTTTTAAATGAAGGGCTTAACCCTGACAGAACTATAAAGATTGGATCGCCTATGTATGAAGTTTTGAATTCTCAAAAAAAAGAAATTAATAATTCAAAAATATTGAAAAAATTAAAATTGGAAGCAGGAAAATATTTTTTAATTTCTTGTCATAGGGAAGAAAATGTTGATAATGAGAAAAATTTCAAATTGCTAATTGAATCTATAAATGAATTAGCAAATAAATATAAAATGCCAATTATTTTCCCTATTCATCCAAGAACAAAAAAAATATACAATAAAAGTAAATTAAAAGTAAATAAGTTTGTAAAGTTTATTGATCCTCTTGGTTTTATTGATTATAATAAATTACAAATTGATTCTTTTGTAGTCCTTTCAGATAGTGGGACAATATTTGAGGAATCATCAATTTTAAATTTTAGAGCTCTAAATATTAGAGAATCCCATGAAAGGCCTGAAGCTGTTGAAGAAACATCTGCAGTAGTTACTGGACTTAGAATTGAAAGAATTTTACAGGGAATTAAAATTCTTGAAAATCAAACCACTGGTAAAAAGCGAAATATTAATTTAGTATCAGACTATAATATTTCTAATGTCTCTCTAAAAATAGAAAGGATTATATTATCTCATATTGATTTTGTAAACAGAGTAGTTTGGCAAAAAGAATCTTAATTTATACCAATCATTTTTATCCAGAACAATTTAAAATTAATGAAATTGTTGATTGGCTTTCAGAAGAAGGTCATACAATAAGAGTTATAACTGGAATTCCAAATTATCCATCAGGAAAATATTATAAAGGTTATGGCCTTAAGTCTATCTATAAAAAAAAATATAAGGGAAATGTAATTGTAAACAGATTACCTTTAATTCCAAGAGGAAATGCAAATTACTTTATGCTAGTATTAAACTACTTCAGTTATTTTATATCAACTTTCCTTTTTACAATTTACTTATTGTTTAAAAAGAAATACGATTATATTTTTGTTCACCATACAAGTCCAATTTTAATTGCAATTCATCCAATAATATATTCTTTCTTTTACAAGAAAACTAAAAAATATCTATGGGATCTGGATATCTGGCCTGAGACTTTAGAAGCTATGAATGTTGTTAAGTCTAAGTTAATCTTATCTCAGATTTCAAAAACTGTAAAATTCATTTATTCATTTTACGACAAAATATTAATTGCCTCTCATGGATTTATAGATATAATTGAAAAAAGGTATAAAGGTGAAGTGATATATTTTCCAAATTGGGCTGAGCATGATATTGAGAAAAACATCAATGATAAACAGACTGGAATCAATATTCCTGAAAATAAGTTTATAATTATGTATACTGGTAATATAGGTGAAGCACAAAACTTTAATGATTTAATAGAGACTATAAAACAATTAAAAGATGAACAAATATATTGGGTTTTTATTGGAGGAGGAAGATTTAAAAAACAATTAGAATCCAATTTGGAAAAAAATAATTTGATGGATGTCTGCCTATTTAGAAATCAAGTGAAAGTTTCTGAAATTCCAAGTTATGCTAAACTAGCTAATGCTATGTTCCTATCGCTTAGAAAAAATCATGTTTTTGCGAATACCATACCTGCAAAATTACAGTCCTATATAGCTATGAAAAAACCAGTAATTGGAGTTTTACAAGGAGAGGGAGCAAAAATTATCAAGCAATCAAAATGTGGAATAGTTCAGGAAGATGGAGATTATATAGAATTAGCTAACCAAATAAGACTAATGTCAAGACTTAGTAGCGAGGAACTAATGATAATGGGTGAAAATGGAAGAAACTTTTATAATAATACTTTTTCACAATATAAAAGAAGAGATCAAGTATTACATTTGTTTAGGAAAAATTAGAGAATCATGCAAAAAAAAGTTTTAGTAACAGGAGGAGCTGGATTTATAGGTACAAATTTGATTAATCAGCTCTTAAAAGAGGATGCAGAAGTCTTCTCTTTAGATGATTATTCTACGGGGAATAAAGATAATGAATCAAACTTAGTTAAATATATAAAAGGAGATATTGAAAGCATAGACACTATATCAGAGTCAAACTTTGATGTTTGTTTTCATTTAGCAGCTCAATCTAGAGTTCAGCCATCATTTGAAAATCCTGAGGATGCTTTTAGAGTTAATGTAAAAGGAACTTTGAAGGTTATGGAATGGGCAAAAAAAACAAAATGTAAAGGTGATATATGCAGGTTCCTCTTCAAAACATCATGACCCTTCGGATTCACCATATGCAATGACTAAGTTCCTGGGGGAGGAAGTATGTAAACTATATAAAAAGTCATATAGCGTGAATGTAGAAATCTCAAGATTCTACAATGTTTATGGGCCCTATGCAACACTTGATGAAAAATTTGGAAATGTAATTGGAATTTGGACGTATCAAGCAATGAAAGGAAAGCCATTAACTATTGTTGGAGATGGAGAACAAAGAAGAGACTTTATATATGTAGGTGATCTTGTAGATGGGCTAATTAGAATTGCAAATACAGAATTAAAGCATGAAGATGCTTGGGAAATAGGGACTGGGGTTAATTATAGCATAAATGAACTTTTTGAAATGTTTAATAAGAAATTTAATGTTAGTTCAGTTAAAATTGAAGATCAACCTGGCAACTATAGAAAAACACTAAGAATAAATGATGATATGATAAAGAAATTACATTGGTCTCCAGAAGACAGATTAAATGATTATATTAATAGTTTAAAATTATGAAAAAGGTCTTGATTACTGGAGGTGCCGGCTTTATTGCACACCATTTAATATACTATATTTTAAAGAAAACAAATTGGGAAATAATTTCTTTAGATAGACTTGATTATAGTGGAAATTTAAATCGTTTAGATAATATATTATCAAATTTAACTGATAAAGATAAGGCTAGAATAAAAGTTGTATTTCATGACTTAAAATCAGAATTAAACCCATGGATAAGAAAAGAAATCGGAGAAGTGAATATTATACTTCATTTAGCAGCAGGATCTCATGTAGATAGAAGTATCGAATATCCATTAGAATTTGTTATGGATAATGTAGTAGGCACAGCAAATATTTTAGAATATGCCAGATATATCTATAATAAAAACTCTCAATTTGAAAAATTCGTGTATTTCAGTACTGATGAAGTTTTTGGACCTGCCCCAACTGGAGTTAATTACAAAGAGAATGATAGGTATAATTCAACAAATCCATACAGTGCAACTAAAGCTGCAGGTGAAGAGTTGGCGGTTGCATATGAAAATACTTATAATCTTCCTGTAATAATAACTCATACTATGAATGTGTTTGGAGAACGTCAACATCCTGAAAAATTTATCCCAATGTGTATCAAGAAAATTAGAGATGGAGAAACAGTAACTATTCATTCAGATAAATCAAAAAAAATCCCAGGATCAAGACATTATATTCACGCTGAAGATGTTTCGGAGGCCATATTGTTCTTATTAAATAATGATATAAAGCAAGAAAACAATTGGGGTGGTGCAAAATGTCCAAAATTCAATATAGTTGGCGCAGAAGAGTTAACCAATCTCGAACTAGCAGAAATAATTGCAAAATCACAGAATAAAAAATTAAATTATGAAATGGTTGACTTTCATTCTTCAAGACCAGGACACGATCTAAGATATTCTCTATCCGGAGAAAAAATGAAATCAATGGGATGGGTTCCTAAGATTAAGGTTCAAAGTAGAATAAAACAGGTAGTAGAGTGGTCTTTAGCCAATCCTTCTTGGATAGAACTATAAAGAGATTATAGTTGTATTTATTAAATAATAGTTTAATTTTGCAGTTCAAAAATTAGT
>MDSW01120278.1_pt1 | contig 10485 bp, 11 predicted proteins | sample 811171 | NCBI WGS metagenome assembly MDSW01 (sample SAMN05326641, study PRJNA326480) | marine metagenome | isolation source: seawater | place: Atlantic Ocean: North West | collected 2012 | reverse complement strand
TAAAAGAAATTTTATTATCTGAAAAAACAGGATTGTTAAAAAAGTATGACAACATATTTATAGACTGTCCACCTTCTTTAAGCTTGCTTACAATTATGTCTTTAGTGGCGTCCGATGAATTATTGGTTCCTTTACAGACAGAATTCTTTGCTTTGGAGGGAATTACACAGTTAGTAAAAACAATTGATAGAATAAAAGAAAATCTTAATCCTGCACTTTCAATTAGGGGAATATTGTTAACTATGTTTGATAAAAGAAATAAACTCTCATCAGAAGTAGACAAGGAAGCAAGAAATTATTTTAAAGACAAAGTTTACAAAACTGTTATTCAAAGAAATGTAAGATTGTCAGAAGCTCCATCACACGGTTTGCCTTGTGTTGTTTATGATAAAAGTTGCGTTGGCAGTAAGTCATATTTTAAATTAGCTGAAGAATTTAAAAATAAAATAGTGAGTGTTGCATGAGCGGTAAAAAAAAGGGATTAGGTCGAGGCCTATCAGCGTTGTTCGGTGATGAAAAACCGATAGATAAACCTCAAGAAATTAAGCAATCTAACACGGTCTCTATTAGTGATTTAACCCGAAATCCTTATCAGCCAAGACAGAATTTTAGTGAGGAAAAGCTTGACGAATTGGCTAATTCTATCAAAAAAAACGGAATTATACAGCCTATCGCTGTTCGTCCAAACAAAGTTGAAAATGGTAAATATGAGATCGTAGCCGGTGAGAGAAGATGGATTGCCGCTCAAAGAGCTGGATTACATGAAATACCAGTTAGAATATTGGATTTAAGTGACGTAGAGTCTTTAGAAGTTGCTATTGTAGAAAATATTCAAAGAGATGATCTAAATCCTATTGAAGAGGCACGTGGTTATAAAAGATTACATGAAGAATTTAAATATGATCATGAAAGTATTTCTAAATTAATGTCTAAAAGCAGAAGTCATATTAGTAATACTTTAAGATTATTAACTTTACCTACAGATGTTATTGCAATGTTAGAGGAAGGCACATTAACATCAGGCCAAGCAAGACCATTAATTGGAATATCTAATGCTTCTTATATTGCTGAAGAAATTGTTGCTAAAAATTATAGTGCTAGAAAAGTAGAATATTTAACAAGAAATAAAAAAGGGAACTTTAAAGAAAAGAGAGTTGATGCTAATATTTTAAAAGCTCAAGAAAGAATAGAAAAAATACTTGGCTTAAAAGTAAATATTTTAAACAAAAAAAATAATTCTGGAAAAATCACTATTGAATACAAAGACCTAGAGCAATTTGAACTTGTCTCAGATTTACTTACTAAGAATTAGCCAATAAACAAATATCAACGAGAAACTTTTTAACTAATATGCTCTTGTTAATAGTAGCGTCTGTTTTTATTTTTTTTTCCAATTCGAATGTTTTTTTAACTGCTTTATTAATCCTTTTTCTATCCCACTTTTTTGCTTGTTCTAGAATGTGGGGCTTATCCTTCCAAAATATTGGCGGTTTAACCATGTCAACAGCCCTTAGCACATCTTTACCATTAGAAAGTTCCTGGATTTGCTTCAGTTTATTTAGCCTTTGATTAATTGTACTTATATAAAGGTAAATTTTTTCATTATCAAAAACTGTGCTGCTTAATAAATTATTCGTATTATTTTTGTTTCCTTTTAAAACATTTTCTTTAATTAAATCAAAATCTTCATCACTTTTCTCGTTAATCAGTTTATCTATTTGTTCACTTTTTATCTGTTTGTTCTGAAAAAAAATTTTTATCTTTTCCAATTCATTATCTAGTTTTACTCTATCTAAAGTACTATTTTCTACTAACGTATTTAATATTTCTGGTGTAAGGCCTGTAAAGCCTCTCAATTTTTTCAATATTATTTTTTTAATACTCACATCATTGTCTTTGTAACACGGTACCACACCAAAATTTTTTGCTTTTTCAAAGTAATTTCTCAACTTAGATCGTTTATCTAAAACAGATCCAAAAAAATAAACTTTATAATTCAGAAGGTCTTTTTCATATTTATCTATTAGTTCACAAGCTTTATCCGAAGCATCGTTTATGAAAAAAATTTTTTCATCTCCAAACAAAGATGTATTTTTAATTTCATTTACAAAATTTTCTAAATTTTTTAATACTTCTGTCTCTGAAAACGTTAATAATGTTTTACCTTTATTTGACTCTTTTATATTTTTTTTGAATTCGTTTATTAAGCCAATGTTTTCACCATAAAAAAGAACAATGTAATTTTTCAACAATGCCAAATTTTCCTCAACTAAATAACTCTTAAAAATCATCAGCAATATTGATAAGATTATTCTTTATTTCAGAAGCTATGTTCTCAGTTAAATTATTTATTAAGTTTTTTTCATTTTTAATGGTTTGAGAATATTTTTTATTTATCTCGTAACTACCATCATTTGAAACTGAAAAATTTCCTCTTTTTTCCCCCGGTGTAATCTCATAACTAATATTTGCAGTGATTTTAATCTGGTATTTAGTTATTTCGTTTTTAATATTTTTTTCTTTTATAATTTTTTCTTTAAAAGTCTCAATTTCTAAATCAATTTGATTCTTGCTACTATTTTGATTGTTTTTAAGACTGTTTTTTATCAAAAAGTTAATTCTATTTTCGCCTGATGTTTCAATATTAACTATGTTAAAATTTAATGGATAATTTTTATTTACAACTTTAAATCCACAAGCTGTTAAAAGAAATGAAATATATATGAATAGAAACGCACTTTTTTTAATCATTTAATTATGTAATTTATAATTCTATTTTTAACAAATATAGTCTTTATTATCTTCTTATTTTCAATAAATTTGTTGATCTTTGAGTTCTTAGTTATTGATTTTGTTATTATATCTTGTTCAAGATCTTTTTTAATCGTTATAATATCCCTAGTTTTACCATTGATTTGTATTGCAAATTTAATTTCATCTCGTAAATCTTTGGAAATCTCTGGCCATTGGTCTCTATCTTTGCATTTTAAAAAATCTAGGCATTCGTTCGCAATATGTGGTACAAAAGGTATCATCAATTTCATAATTTTAATGTAATTTGTTTTCAAAGATTTATTATCAACTGCTAAATTCATATGAAAATTAAATATTTTATAAGTTTCATAAAACAGGGCAATTGAAACATTAAATTTAAAGTCTTTGATAGAAGCATCAATTCTGTTTATTAAAGACTCTATTTCTAAATTAAATTTTTTTGTTAAATCTTTCTTTGACATAGACTCTTTTCTTAAAATAATTTGCGAATTTAAATTCCAAATTTTTTGTAAAAATTTACTAGAGGATGCAACACCAACATCTGACCATTGAACATCTTTTTCTGGCGGGCTATCAGACAAAATAAACCATCTTACTGCATCTGCTCCGTATTTATTGATCATTATTTCTGGGTCGATAGTATTTTTTTTTGATTTTGACATTGACTCCGATGGACCGACGCTCACTTCGGTCTTATCTTTTTTCTTAACGGCTTTATTTTTTATTTTTTCTATTTCATCTGGATAAAGCCAATTTCCTTTTTTGTCTTTATAGGTTTCATGGCAAACCATCCCTTGGGTGAATAAATTTTTAAATGGCTCAGAAATATTAAAATCTTTTCTGCACTGCTTGATACCTTTGGTAAAAAATCTTGAATACAATAGATGTAAAATTGCATGTTCTATACCACCAATATATTGATCAACAGGCATCCAGTAATTAACTTTTTTTAAGTCAAATGGAGATGATTTATTTTGTGGTGAACAGAATCTTAAATAATACCACGAAGAATCAACAAATGTATCCAAAGTATCGGTTTCCCTTCTCGCTGTTTTGCCAGTACTTTTTTGAGTCGTTTTTTTCCAGGTTGGATGATTGTCAAGTGGATTACCTTTCGAATTTGTATCAATATCATTTGGTAATAGGATGGGTAATTCACTTTTTTCAACAGGTACAACACTTCCGTCTTCTAAATAAATCATAGGAATAGGGCAACCCCAGTATCGCTGCCTAGAAATGCCCCAATCTTTCAATCGAAATAATATTTTCTTTTTTCCGATATTTAACTTTTCAATTTTATTAATAATTTTTTCTTTAGCTTCATTAACATTTAAACCGTTTAAAAAAGATGAGTTAATTAATTTACCTTCGCCAGTATAAGCTTCTTTCAAACTTACCTTTTTGTCATTAGAAATTACTTGTGAAATTTCTAAATCATATTTTTTAGCAAAATCAAAATCTCTTTGATCGTGTGCAGGGCATCCAAAAATTGCACCCGTTCCATAATCCATTAAAACAAAATTAGCAAAAAAAATTGGTATTTTTTTACCTTCAATAAAAGGATGTTTAACAAACAAATTACTGTTAAAGCCTAATTTTTCAGTGTTTGCTAATGCCTCTTCAGTTGTGCCTGATTTGTTACATTCCTCTTTAAACAAAATAAATTCTTTATTACTATTAAATTTTAAACTAAGAGGGTGATCACTTGATAAAGCTATAAAGCTCGCTCCAAAAATTGTATCTGGTCTTGTAGTAAAAATCTTAATCTTTTCAGAAGTTTCATTGATTTCAAAATCTATTTCACACCCAAAAGATTTGCCTATCCAGTTTTTTTGCATGATTTTTACTTTTGATGGCCAACCATCTAAAGTATCTAAGTCATCGAGTAAGTCTTGAGAAAATTTAGTAATGTTAAAAAACCATTGAGATAACTTTTTTCGTTGAACTAATGCTCCAGATCTCCATCCTTTACCATCTATCACTTGTTCATTAGCAAGAACGGAATTTTCTACTGGATCCCAGTTTACATAAGTTTCTTTTCTAGAAATTAATCCTTGATTATAAAAATCAATAAATAATTCTTGTTGATGTTTATAATACTGTTCGTCACATGTTGATATTTCGGAGTCCCAATTAATGGATAGTCCAAGAAGTTTTAGTTGATTTCTCATAACTTCGATATTTTTTTCAGTCCATTCCTTTGGATGTAAATTATTTTGTTTAGAAGCATTTTCAGCCGGCAACCCAAAGGAATCCCAGCCCATTGGGTGAAGAACATTAAAATTATTTAAATATTTATATCTAGCAACAACGTCTCCGATTGTATAATTTCTCACGTGTCCCATATGAATTTTTCCTGAAGGATAAGGGAACATTTCTAAACAATAAAATTTTTTTTTCGCGGAGGTTTTAAGAACATTATTTGCTGATTTATTGTTACGCCACTTTTTTTCGACAGCTAAAAAATTATAACGCTCCATACAAATTATATTTATTTTTTAACAGGTTTCTTTTTAGATTGTGAATCTATAGCAGCTGCTTTACGAAGAATAACTGATAAAAGTTCCGTGTTTAAATTAGAATTTTTTGGCAATAAAGCAACTCTACAGTTTTCTGATGAGCTACAACTTTTTTTATGAACTAATATCTTAAGACTATCTGATCGAACTTCGTTTGATAAAAATCTTACAGTAATCTTTAAGGACTCATTCCCTTTTGTTGGAGTATCAGAATACCAATCGGTTATTATCATTCCTCCTGAATAATCAACTGTTGTAAGAGGTATAAAATCTAGTACCTCAAGAGAGGCTCTCCACATCGGATTAGCTGTACTGAACTCGTAAGTTGTTTTATCTCTTCCTAAATTACCTAATGAAATACCTCGACCTTCTTCAATGTTTCGCTTAGCTCTCTCATCTGGATCTAGGGGTGAAGTTCTTAAATCAACAGGCTCATGAAAATCTTTTAATTTTTTTCCAATACCGCAAGAGGCTACAAAAATAAAAATGATACAAAGAAAAAGAATATAAACAGGGTTGTTTTTCATAATAATTAACAAAATTAACTTCAATATAACGTAATTATGTCAAATAAGCTAAAAGTGTGAAATTTCAACATTTTTTTGGTGTGATAAAAATACAACATATAGTTAAATTTTACATATAAATGGCAATTAAAACGGCAATTTCTGCCTGCATGTAATAAAAATCATCAATATAAAAAATATATTTTTTTTATAAATAATAAGGAGAAAATATGAAACAATTAAAAATAATCGTAGCATTTATAGCTGGTTTATTCGCGTTCACTTCTGTGCAAGCAGGTGAAATGTCAGTAACTGGTTCTATGCAAGCTACATATCAGTCTGAAGTTGATGATGTAACTGGTAACCCATTAGGTATGAATACAGACCTAACGTTTACAGGTTCTACAGATACTGACTTCGGTACTGCAACATGGACAATGGGTACAGATGGTACATTCTTAGGTGAATCAGGTGCAGATCACAAGTTAACACTTGCGACTGACGTAGGTACATTTAAAATTGGTAACTCTGGTGACTCAGCAAACGCTGTTGATGATATAACACCATCAGCTTTTGAAGAAGCTAATGGTTCAGGATCTGGTACATACTCAAGTGACTTCGGTTCAGGTATGGAAGGTTCAATGAGCGTTGGTTATGCATTATCAGATGTTATGGGAACAGGTGTATCAGTAGATTACACATACTACCCAAAACTTGATGGAACAACAAACAACGAAAAAGGTTCATCAACAAATGATAACGCTGGTGTAATGTCAGCTCAATCAATTAACTTAGGTATTCCATTATCAGGATTACCAATAATTGGTGACTCACCAATCGGTGGTGCTAAGATTACTTTAGGTTACGAAAATTCAGACGCTATGAATTCTGCATTCCAACCTAAAGAAGGTGCTACAATAGCGGTTAACTTACCAGTTGGCCCACTATCTGTAGGTGTCCAGAAAAAAGCTTACACGACAGTACAAACAACTGCTGCAGCAAAAGAAGTCTATAAAGACGAGATTATAGGTGTTGCTTACGCATTAAACGATGATTTCGCAATTTCTTACAACATTTACGAGTCAGCACAAAGTAACCTTGACGGTGTAAATGATGAGCAAGAAACTAAAGCGATAAACATTGCTTACACAGTAGGTGGTCTAACATTAGGTTTCCAAGATGCTAAAACATCTAACGCTGGATACTCTGATGGTACAGACGACGATACTAGAACATTAAGCATTAAAACTGCGTTTTAATTAACTTAATTTAGATTAAAAAAGCCGGCTAAATATTTTAGTCGGCTTTTTTATTGCAGATAATAAAGCAACACCCTTACAATCAATATTTTTTAGGAAGTTTAGTTTGGAAACATTAATTCCACCTAGTGGAATTAAATTACTATTATCATTAAGAAATTTATTAAATTTAACAATACCTAAATATGATGCTTTTTTATCGTAGCTAACTAAAAAAAGTTTAGAAAATAAGATTAGCTTACAACCCTGCTTAATTTTCATAGATATTTCTTTTCTGTTGTGAGCAGACCCTATTATTTCAAAATTTAAATTTTTTAAAAATAAAGATTTAAAACTTTTATTAAATGCTGATAAATACAGCCCATCTGCCTTTAATAAAACAGAAAGCTTTAAATTATTCGCTACATAAAATTTTATATCTTTTAAATTACAAATTTTTCTAAATCTCAATAAATCTATAATATTTTCAGGCTTTTTATTATTTCTGTAGATAATTGAAAATTTATTACGTTTTTTTATGTTTTTTAAATCTATATCTTTGATATTTTCTAGAATTAAAAAATATCTATTTTTAAAGGCAAACATATGGACACAATAGTTGATAGATTTGAAAAAATAAAATTGAAAATTTCCTCTTTAAACCCTGATAAATCAGTTAACATTATAGCCGTAAGTAAAACTTTTTCATTAGATTACATAAATCCATTAATAGATCATGGCCATTTACATTTTGGAGAAAATAAAGTTCAAGAAGCATTGGCTAAATGGTCACAGAAGAAAAAAGAAAATCTTAATCTGAAATTACATATGATTGGTAAATTACAAAGTAATAAAGCCAAAGATGCAGTAGGACTCTTTGATTACATACATTCTGTTGATAGTCAAAAATTAGCTGATGCCTTAGCCAAACACCAAAATAATTTAAATAAGAATTTAAATTATTTTATACAAGTTAATATTGGTAATGAAATTCAAAAATCTGGAATACCAGTTAACGAGCTAGATGCTTTTTATAATTATTGTGTTAATGATAAAAAACTAAATGTTATAGGTTTAATGGTTATCCCACCTATTGATCAAACTGTTGAAAAATATTTCAAATCTATGCAAGAGTTAAACAAGTCTCTAGCCCTTAAAAACCTAAGCATGGGTATGTCAGCAGATTATGTGGAAGCCGTAAAATATGGATCAACTTTTGTAAGAGTAGGAAGTTCTATTTTTGGTTCTCGATCTTAACTTGTGTGTTCACTTTTAATTCTTTGATGATTTTTATTAAATAATTTTTTTTAATTGCTATACATCCCTCTGTTTTTTTAAAGTTTTTTTTTGCAACATGTATAAAAATTGCACTACCTTTGTTTTTGATAATAGGGTTCATGTTGTAATTCAAAACTAAAATAATATCGTAAATATTTTCTTTTTTATAAAGTTTTTCACAACTATATTCAGTTGGAAGTTTGATTAGTTTATTATAATTTTTAGATCGTGGATCATCACACCAGCCCATATTTTTTACAATCGCAATCTTTTTAATTTTTGATTGTATTTTTCTAACTCTATCCTTTCTATACAAAATAAATTTTATCTTGTATTTACCTTTTGGAGTTATAAGATCGCCCTCTTTTCTTTTAAAATTAATTCCCCTTTTACCTACGGCACATTTTGCTTTATAATTATTATAAGTAAGAAATTTTTTATCTATTAAAATATGCACAATTTAAACGTTTTAATTTTAGGTCCTTCATCATTTATTTCAACTTTAATTGAACTAAAAATATTTTTAAAGTTTAATCCTTTATCAAATAATTTAAATGATAATCATAAAATTATTTTCTTTCATGTTGATGCTTTAAAAGACATAAATTACAAAAAATTTATCTACAACAAAGATTGTATAAAAATTTGTGCAGGAAAAGAGAAAAATATGCCAAATAACTTCGATGCATACTTAGAGTTACCTACAACTTTGAAAGATATAAATTCTATAATTGAAAATACAGTAGCAAAAATAAAATTTAATGAGAATTCCTCAATAAAGATAAAAAATTACATATTAAATAAAAACGAGAAGAAATTATCAAAATTACAAGATTTTATTATTCTTACTGAAAAAGAGGTACAATTACTTGAACTATTTTTAAATAATAAAAAACCAATTTCAAAGGATAATATTTTATCAACTGTATGGAACTATTCTTCAGATGCAGATACTCATACAGTTGAAACACATATCTATAGATTAAGGAAAAAAATTACAGATAAATTTTTGGATGAAAAATTTATTCTTAATAACAAAGATGGTTATTACTTGTGAAAAAAAGGAATAAGATAGCAAAGGATCTTTTTTCTAATAAGTACAGGAAAAGAGTAGTAAAGCCCAAAAAGGGTAAAGGTAGTTTTAAAAGAAAAAAAAAATAAATTAATTATTTAGTCTAGCACCAATAACTTGAATTATTTTTGAGGACATTTCAGTTCCAGTACTCAAACTTTCTTTTAAAGATTTATTATTTATAAAGCCATGTAAGAAACCACCTGCAAATAAATCTCCTGCACCTGTTAAATCTTTAATTTGAAGATTTTTTTTTGCAGAACACTCCACTACTTCATTTTTACTAATTGCAATTGCTCCTTTTTCTCCCCTTGTGATAATAATTAATTTATTTATTTCTTTAGCAAAATTGATCACATCATCAAACTTTTTTGCGTCAATTAACGAAACTATCTCTTGTTCATTTGCAAAAGTTATATCTAATTTATTTCTAACTAATTCTAAAAAGTGGGACTTATGTCTTTCCACACAAAACAAATCTGACAATGACATCGCAACCTTATTAGAGTTGTTGATTGCTTTTTCAAATGCCTTCTTTGGATCACCTTCATCCCAGAGATAGCCTTCTAAAAATAACAATTCGCTTTCTTTTACTGCGTTTTTATCAATATCATTTTCATTAATTTTTCCTGCAGTACCAAGAAAAGTTACCATTGTTCTCTCAGAGTCAGGTGTAATTAATATCAAACATGTCCCAGTAGGAATAGCTTCTTTTTTTTTAGAGTAAAAGTATTGTACGTTCTCTTTTTTTAAACCTTCTTCGTATTTGCTACCTAAATCATCATCACTAACTTTTCCAATAAAGCCCACTTTATTTCCAAGTTGAGAAAGCCCTACAATTGAGTTAGCTACTGATCCTCCAGAGACAGTTTCTTCTATTTTTAGAGTAGATAATAGTTTTTTAAACTCAGCTTCATCTACAAGTTTCATTGTACTTTTTGTTAAATTATTTTGAGTGATAAATTTATCTTCAACTTTACAAATTACATCAACGATAGCGTTGCCAATTCCTAGGATTTTCATTTAAGCTTTTTTTGTTTTAATAGGTTTTTTTCTATTGGGATAACAGCTTTTACAAATTTTACAAGTTATTCCAT
>MDSW01101724.1_pt1 | contig 10485 bp, 19 predicted proteins | sample 811171 | NCBI WGS metagenome assembly MDSW01 (sample SAMN05326641, study PRJNA326480) | marine metagenome | isolation source: seawater | place: Atlantic Ocean: North West | collected 2012 | reverse complement strand
TTCTACCAGAAGTACCATCAATACCGAGAATGCTTACACATAAGACTGTATTTTTAGCTCCTTATTGGATGCTGCAAAACGAAGGCATTTATACAAGAAAAGAAATAAATTGGGTAAATGGTTTAGGAGCTGTTGTAGTTTATAATAACTATTTACTATGGAATGAGGCAAAAGGAAGATGTACCAAAAGATAATAACAATACTACTATTTATGGGACTCTTTATCTGGAATCCCTATCCATTAAAACTAGCTGAATTAAAAAGCTTTGACTGGCTTATTATGAACACTGAGTCAGTCCAAAATGAGAATATTCTTCTCGTTGATATAGACGAGGAGTTTATCAAAAACCAAGGCGGGTGGCCACTGGCACGTTCAATTTACGGAGACTTAATATATAAGTCAGAAGGTGTAAATGGAATTACAGTACTAATGGCGAATCCTGCAATTAGAGGAACTGCACAAGATGAGTACTTTGCTGCTTATCTAGAGCAAATTCCTACTGTTCTTGCTAGCGCAGCATCAACACAAGTTACTGGAACGAACCCACACGTGGGAACTGCCCAGTTAGGAGGAGATCCAATACCATGGCTATTTCAATACCCAGGAATTTTACCTACAGAATCTACTCTGGAGTCAAAAACAAAGGGGTTAGGACTGATAACCGCTACTCCAGAAATAGACGGAGTAACAAGGCGAGTCCCATTGGTCATAAACGTCCAATCAAAACTCTACCCAAGCTTCGCACTCGAACTGTTAAGAGTCGCGGTCCAAGACCCGTCATACCAGTTAAAAACAACAGACGTAGGCGTTGAATGGATAAGGGTACCTAGTTACCCTTTAATGAATACTGACTCTAATGGTCGAATATGGTTAAATTGGAACACTAAATTTTATAAGCAAACGGCAACAGAATTTGTTAGCAATCCAATACCAGCACCATTTGTTATATTTGGTACTACAGCGGAGGGTGTAACAAACCCTGTTCCAACACCGGCAGGAGCCAAATACCCACATGAGATACAAGCAAATATTTTACACAATCTTATTAATGGCAGCGCTCCTTCTCAGCCTTCTTGGGCTACAGGAGCTGAGTTCATCGGAATGTTACTGGCACTATTATGCATCGCTGCATTCTCCAGTAATATCTGGTTCTCTTTGCCTGCATTAATTTCAGTTCTATCGGGTTCTTACTATGGAGCCCGATATTTATATGAATCTTCCTACTTGTTTGACGTTAGCGGAATCGTAATTATCTCGATTTTGTTTTGGAGTACTCAAACATTCCTGAGTTTCCTATCCGAATACCGACAGAAACTTCGAATTAAACAACAATTCGGGACATACCTAAGTCCCGATATGGTAAAAAAATTACAGGAAGACCCAAGTTTACTGAGTTTGGGTGGGTTGACAGAACGACTCACTTTCCTTTTTTCAGATATACGAGGATTTACCCCAATCTCGGAAAAATACCAATCAGACCCTCAAGGTCTTACTACTCTGATTAATCGATTTTTAGACAATCAAACTAAGATAATTATGAAACATGGAGGCACTATCGATAAGTACATGGGAGACTGCATCATGGCTTTTTGGGGAGCGCCTTTAAAAGACGACAATCAAATAATTAATGCAACAAATGCAGTCATAGAAATGAAAGAGGAGTTAGATAAATTAAATGAAGAGTTACATTCAGAGGGAATGGACCAGATTAACACGGGAGCCGGAATCAATACTGGACTCGCTGTTGTGGGCAACTTTGGTAGTACTAATAGGTTCGACTATAGTGTTCTCGGTGACAGCGTTAACCTAGCGGCTAGGTTAGAATCTTTGTGTAAAGAATATGATGTTGGAGTAATAATATCTGAGCACAGTTTAGTGGACGGCATTAATTACCGTTACTTAGATGAAGTTACTGTAAAAGGAAAGTCAGAACCAGTAAAAATTTACACCATACAAAAATAACTCTTGACAACGGAGTAAAATTTTTGTATAATTTTGATATGAAAATGAAATTTTCAATGATATAAATGGAGCAAGCAAATGTCAGACGAAGTAAAGTCAGTCGCTATGGATTTAGCAAAACATGAAGCAATATGCGCCGAACGTTGGAAGACTGCCTTTAATACTTTTGAAGAGATGGAGGCTTCTATAAAACGTATCGAGCAAATACTTATTGCAGGAGCTGGGGGTTTAATAATATTCCTGGCAGGAATAGTTGTGACGTTATTCACGTTACACTCATAGGAGAAAAATATGTTAGAAGACTACGAAAAGAAAGTCGTTGACTCTCCTGTTAAGAAAGTGCAAGAGAAAAAGTGGTCAATCCCAGAGGGTTGGTCATTAATTGAAAAACGAGGAAGATGGTGTGTAAGAAACCCTAATGGGGACTTAGCCAAGTTCGGAAGTTTGGAAGAAGCAGAAACTTTCGTAAAGGAGAATAGCTAATGTTAGAATTTTTTCAATGGATAAGCGCGTGGATTGCAGTTATCCCAACAATTATAATGATAGCATCGTTAATAGCAGCATTGACTCCAACCCCTATTGATGACGGTTGGATGAAAAAGATCTACAAGATTGTAGACTGGTGCGCTCTTAATGTAGGAAAAGCAAAAGATAAATAATGAGCATAGAAAAAGCATTTGAAGACGCAGTGGAGAGAGTTCAGGAAGAAACTGAACTCTCAAGACGAACAAAAATATTACTAGCCAAAAAGAAAAGGTTACAGAGAAAGACTAGACATAAGGTTGTACCTAAGTCACTAAGGTGAATAGATACACAACTTGTCAATCTTGCCCAAGATTTGATTCTTTTTGGAAGACGTGTAGCGTCTGCAAGTGCTTTATGCCGCTGAAAGTGTTAGTCACATCAGCAAAGTGTCCAGAAGGACGTTGGGAGAGTGAAAATGCCATATCACAAAAAGAAAAAGAAGAAGAAAAAGTCATCAATGAAGAAAAAGAAGGGACTTACTGCTAAACAGAAGAAGTTACCTTTAGCACTTCAGAGAGCTATCTTGAAAAAACAAGGCAAGTAAATAAAAGTTTAGGGTGATGACCTGACGCATTAGCGATTACGAAAGTAGCATTGAGATAATGAATATAAGAACAAATAATAACTACGGGTCTCACCCGCCCTTTTTGGAGAACTAAATGGAAGTCGGAGAAATTTGGAGATTTTATAATGATGCAGGAGGCTATAAAGACCTCATTGTTCAACATGTCAGCGGAGACTTTCTTACAGCTGAAGTATCTCAGTCAGTAGAGGATACTGCTGAAGTAGGCGAATCTCAAACCTTTAATGTCACATTGTTTGAACACGAAAAACTATTAAATGCAGACGGAACTAGAGCATACTTACTTCCTGGGGATAAAGACTGGGAAGAATAAGTGCCTGTTACTAAAGTAAAAGGCGGTTACCGTTGGGGCAAGTCAGGTAAAATTTATAAACGTAAAAAAGACGCTGAAGCCCAAGGCAGAGCAATATATGCTTCTGGTTATAGAAAAAATGGCAAGAAAAGTAAGAAGAAAACCGTTAAGCGCAAGCGTCGTTAAAACACTTAAAGCAAAAGCTAAAAAGAGTAAACGATACACTTACGGTCAACTCGCAAGAGTTTATAGACGTGGTCAAGGAGCTTATTTAAGCTCAGGGTCTAGAAGAGGCACTTCCATGAGTCAATGGGCATTTGGAAGAGTTAATTCATTTATACGTGGTGGTCATTCACAGGACAATGACATCAAACGTAAAAAGAGGACTACTACGAGGAAAAGACGTGCCACGAAAAAGAAAAGGTAGTCGTAGAAAAGTTACTTATAGCAAATATGGAGTTCCTAAAAAGTATGATGGAGGCAGTGCTAGACTAGCCGCTGTTATCAAAAGAATAGCAGAACTTTATAAGGCAGGTAGGAGAGTTCCACAATCTCTAATTAATGAACGAATGAGATTAGGGAAAAAATCCTTAAAACGAAAAAGTCGAAAAAGAAGATGAAAGCATACGTAAAAAACGGAAAAATTTATATTAAAGGCGGTCATACTGATGCCGCTAGTGCTATCACAAGTTGTAAAGTTATTATGTCTCATTGTCAGATGATTCTTGATGGATTAGAAGGTAATGAAGATATGGACAAATTACCAAGTTGGTGGACAAATAAAATAGCAGTATCGGAGCACGAATTAGTACAAGCCGCAAACTATTTAGTTAGTGGTGATGTAGAACATGACCATGAGTGATCACTACCGTGCAGCATGGCTCCGAAAAATAGATGAACATGTTGAAAAACGGAAGAAACGAATGGAATTTTTAAAGAAAATTTGGAATATCATTACCTTTAAAGATGTGAACTTTGATGGTAAAGTTGATATTAAAGATAAAATGGCAAAAGCCAAAGCGAAAAGTAAAAAATAACTTTTCTAAAAGGAGAAAGTAATGGCAAGAACAGGAGGATTTTTAGTTGGTCCGAGTATTCACCCTACTTCAAAACTTAAAAAACACAGATTAAAAAGAGGTGTAACTAGAGACATGAACGCAGCAGCTGGTACTCCAGTAAATACGAGAAAAGCTTATGGTTTCGAGGTCGATAGATATTATGCGTCTGCAAAAGCAATAGGTCCAAGGCATGGTAGAACAACCAATCCACCTAAGGCAAAGTTTCCTGGCAGAAGAAGACGTAGATAAGTATATAAATAGCTTTCATAATTTAATGAAAGCAGGACGACTTAATAAAGTCGTAAAACTAGTAAATTTAGATGGCACTAACAAACAGCGAAAAAGCAAGACTAAAAAGGGCAGGGTTAACAAGACTAAATAAACCCAAATTCACACCTAAACACAAAAGTAAAAAAGCTGTAGTTGCGGTGAGAGTCGGTGGAAAGCTTAAGATTATAAGATTCGGTGCTCAAGGCATGGGTCATAATTATAGTCCAGAAGCTCGTAGAAGTTTCAAAGCAAGACATCGTAAAAATATCGCCAGGGGTAAATCATCACCAGCATACTGGGCCGACAAGTTTCTATGGGCTGGTAAGCGTGGCAGTAAAAAAATGCCACCAAAGTCCCAAAAATATGTAAGAGGAATTAAGAGAAGGAGAAGATAATGCATACTCTCAACACTAGAGATATATGGCTAGACGGTTTAAGTAGAAAAACCGAAATTGTACTTAAGTACTTAAATAAAAAACCTTCTCTTAATCGAAAAGAGAAAGAATTAATGGATTTATGTGCAGGATTTATCTATTTAATGGGTGTTTGCGAAGCAGAAGACTTTTTCGCAAAACCTGATACAGAATTATTTGACAACGTAACAATACATTAATGATTGACATTTCAAGAAAAGACGTTCTTAGCGACGTCATCATGGATTTTGACCAAAACGACCGTTTTGTAAAACTTCCTATCGAAGGCTACTTAGACTTACTAGGTATAGAGCCTAATTCATCACAAACAGCTATCATAAATGCACTTAATAATCCTAAATATAGATTTATATGTGCAGCTGTATCTCGTAGACAAGGTAAAACATACATAGCAAATATACTAGGGCAATTAATTTCTCTAGTACCTAACTCTAATATTTTACTTATGTCGCCAAACTACTCATTATCTCAAATATCATTTGACTTACAAAGAAATCTTATCAAGCATTTTGATTTAGAGGTAACTAGAGATAACGCAAAAGATAAAGTTATAGAACTATCAAACCAAAGCACTATTCGTATGGGTTCAGTCAACCAAGTAGATTCAGTAGTTGGTAGAAGCTATGATTTAATTATTTTTGACGAAGCAGCACTTGTAGATGGTAAAGACGCATTTAATGTGGCACTTCGTCCTACGCTTGATAAAGCAAATTCAAAAGCACTATTTATATCGACCCCAAGGGGTAGAAATAACTGGTTTGCAGAGTTTTGGTATCGTGGATTTAGTTCTGAATATCCTGAATGGGCTTCTATACGAGCTACTTACCATGAAAATCCAAGATTATCGGACGCAGACATATCAGAAGCAAGAAAAACGATGTCAGAAGCTGAGTTTAATCAAGAATACATGGCAGACTTTAATGTTTATGAAGGACAAGTCTGGGCATTTAACTATGAGAAGTGTGTTCAAGACTTATCAGAGCTTGAAACTCACAAAATGGACATATTTGCAGGAATGGACGTAGGTTATAAAGACCCTACTGCCTTTTGTGTTATAGGATATGACTGGGATAGTGAGAAATTTTACTTACTAGACGAATATTTAAACAGTGAACGTACAACAGAACAACACGCAATAGAAATTAGGAAATTAATTGAGAAGTGGGATATAGATTATATTTATATTGACTCTGCTGCTCAGCAAACAAGGTACGACTTTGCGCAAAATTATGATATTAGCACTATAAACGCTAAAAAATCAGTGTTAGATGGCATTGGACATGTAGCAGGAATTGTGGATAATGACGCATTGATAGTTGATGGTACATGCTCGGAAGCTTTGTCTTCTCTTGACCAGTATCAATGGGACCCAAATCCGAATTTACTTAAAGAGAAACCAAAACATAATGCTGCATCACATATGGCTGATGCCCTGCGTTATGCACTCTACTCGTTTGAAACGAACGCCACTACGTTCTAATGAAACCAAAGAAAAATAATACTTGACAACAATCCTATTTTTTGTTACAATTAAGCATATAAATGAAAATCAAAAGAGATTTAGTAAAATATATAAGAGACAAAGCGAAAAGCGCGTATAAAAAAGACAGTAAATGTTTTATTTGTGGTGCAGAAAGCGAATTAGACTTCCATCACTTTTATGGATTGACGGAATTGCTAGAAAATTGGTTAAAAGATAACCATATTATCATAGAGAATGAAAATGATATTCTAGGGATTCGAGAGAAGTTCATAGAGGAAAATGTTGAGAAAGTATATGACAAGACAGTAACCCTTTGCCATACACATCACCTGAAATTACATTCAATATATGGCAAAAGACCCAAATTAATTACAGCAGAGAAACAAGCTAGATGGGTACAACGACAAAGAGACAAATATGGCATGGTATGATTTTTTATTAGGCAGAACACCAGAGGTTGAAGAAAAACTCAACCCTGCGCAGTACGTCATTTCCAGAGATGAAGGACTTACTGTAGATTCAAGAGAGCCTGTAATAAGTTATAGAAACGCTTATGAACAATTAGAAGTTATAAACAGAGCAGTTAACATGATTGTTGACGATGTTTCTGATATTCCCTTTTTAGTGCAAGAGCAAATTCAGGGAACTACTCCAGTAATGAGAAATGTAAGAAAAACTAGAGTAGATTTACTACTAAATAAAGAACCAAATCCGTTCCAAGATATTAGTACATTCAAAAGAAATTTACTAATTGACTTACTAATAGATGGGAACATATTTGTTTACTATGATGGTGCTCATTTGTATCATTTACCAGCAGAGAAAGTAACAATTCATACTGATAGTGATACATATGTAGAAAAATATACTTTTAATAATACTATAGATTATAGTGTTAATGAAATTATCCACATAAAAGAGAATAGCTTCCATTCAATTTATAGAGGAGTTCCAAGATTGAAACCTGCTCATAGAACTATGCAATTATTAGTTAATATGAGAAACTTTCAAGATAACTTCTTTAAAAATGGAGCAGTTCCTGGTTTAGTACTAAAATCACCGAACACTCTTTCTGAGAAAATCAAAGAGAGAATGTTGCAGGCTTGGGTTGCAAGATATAATCCTCAGTCTGGTGGTAGACGTCCTTTATTCTTAGATGGAGGACTATCAGTAGAAAACTTGACAGAAGTTAATTTTAAAGAACTAGATTTTCAAGAGGCAATTAAGTCTAACGAGAGAATCATTCTTGAAGCATTAGGCGTTCCACCTATTCTTATGGATAGTGGAAATAATGCCAATATAAGACCAAATCAAAGATTGTATTATTTGGAAACAGTAGTACCTATCGTTAAAAAAGTTATGAAAGCTTTTGAACGTTTCTTTGGTTTTAAACTGGTAGAAGATGTAACAGGTGTACCATCGTTACAGCCAGAGTTAAGAGATGCCGCAGCATACTACGCTTCTCTGGTAAATACTGGTATTATGTCAGCTAATGAAGCTAGGGGGAAATTGAATCTTGAAGCGATCGAAGGATTTGATACACCAAGAATTCCTGCAAATATCGCAGGTTCGGCCGCAAACCCAATCGAAGGTGGCAGGCCACAAGAAGGAGAAGAATAATGACAAAAGATGCGATGCTAAAGGCTTTATCAGAATTTTTTGTTTCAAAAGGGGTTGAAACTATGGACCTCAATGAATATAGAAGTTATGGTAACGAAGTTCCAGTTCGTGACTTATATCTGAGAAGATATCATGGTAACTGGGCAAGAGTGCTGAACAACGTAAGTAAAAGATACCCAGTTGTCATCGAGAAAAAGGTGGAAGAAGTGAAACCTAAAAAAGCAGCACCTAAAAAGGTAGAGAAAGATGTCGAATAAAATTTTTCATTGGACTAGCACTTTTAAATCTCACGTCAACGAAGAAGACGGTTCAGTAGAGATAAAAGGACTAGCCAGTACTAACGCAGAAGACCGTGCAGGAGACATTATAGAAGCAGAGGCTTGGACAAAAGGTGGTTTAGATAATTATCTAAGTAACCCTATCGTTTTGTTTAACCATGACTATAACAAACCTATCGGTAGAGCGAAAGCTGTCAGCGCTTCAAAAGATGGACTAGAGTTTACTGCTAGAATATCTAAAGCAGCTGGCGATATAAAAGAATTAATTAAAGACGGTGTTCTAGGAGCATTTTCTGTAGGTTTCCGTGTGAAAGACGCAGAATCACTTCCAAACACTGGCGGTTTAAAAGTTAAAGATGCCGAACTTTTTGAAGTTTCAGTAGTATCAATACCATGCAATCAGGGAGCAACTTTTGCTCTTAGCAAGAGTTTTGATTCAATGGACGAATACAACAAGTTCAAGGAATCTTTTGTACAGACTAACTCGGTGGACTCAGTGAAGACTGAAGAAACAGAGCAGTCTAAAGCGGCGGAAGCCATAGAAGAGGAGAATCGCATGAGCGACGTAGAAAAAAATACTCCTGAATTTGACCTTGACGCTTTTGCTAAAGACGTAGCTGAAAAAGCAGCTGCTAAATTAGCAATGCAACAAGCTGAGCAGAAGGCAGCAGAAGAAAAAGCTGCTAAAGAAGCCGAAGAAAAGGCTGCTCAGGTTGAAGCAGAAGAAAAAGCTATTCAAGAAGCAAAACAGGAAGAGCAAAAAACTGTAATCCAAGCTGGATTATCAGGAGCAGAAAAACTTATGCAAGATGTTGAGAAAAGATTTTCAGAGAAAAATGAAGAGCTTGGTAACATCGTAAATGAGTTAAAATCTGAACTTGCAGAGAAATCCGAAGAAATCATGAAGATTAGAGAGTCTAAGAGAGTATTCTCAGACAGAGGTCAGTCTGGCGACTGGAAGAAGTCTTTCCAAGAAGAAATCATTGATTCTAAATTCTTAGGATTAGCAACTGGTAGAGGTTACGACACTGGTTATGCTAAGTCTTTAATGCAGAAAGTAAATGAGCACTCAGGTGTTCAAGTTTCTTCAGCAGATTTTGAACAAGTTGTTTCAACAAACATCGAAAGAGATATTCAAAATGAGCTAGTATTAGCACCTTTATTTAGAGAAATCCAAATGAGTTCAGCTAATATGATTATGCCTATCATGCCAGATGCAGGGTATGCTGAGTTTACAAGCAGCCAAGCAGCTTCTGGTTCATCACCACACGGTAACTTAGCCGAAAGAGGTGATACATATGGTTCACCATATGGTGGTAACGACTTGACAGAGAAAACTTTGTCAACCAAAAAACTCATTTCAACATCTTTCATAGGTAATGAAACTGAAGAAGACGCAATTATGCCTGTTCTACCATTAATCAGAGAATCAATGGTTAGAGCGCACGCAAGAGGTATTGAAAATGCTATCTTAGTGGGTAACCACGCTGATGGTGTTTATGGTACATCAGGTGCAACATTTAATGGTCTAGTTGCTAAAGCTGTAGCAGGAGATGGTGGTTCACCAGCAACTGAGTACAAAACTCAATCATCAACAGCATTTGCTTCAGAATCTCTAACAGCAGCAAACTTATTAGCTGCTAGAAAGAATATGGGTAAATATGGCGTTAACCCAGCAGACGTAGTATTCATCGTTAACCAACAAGAATACTTCAACTTACTATCAGACGCAGAGTTCCAAGATGCTAACCTAGTTGGCGACATGGCAACTAAGCTAACTGGTGAAATTGGTTCAGTGTTTGGCTCAAGAGTCTTACTATGTGACGAATTTGCATCACCAGCAGTCAGTAAGTTCTACGGTCTAGCTGTTTACGCAAGAAACTATGTAATGCCAAGATTAAGAGGTGTTACAATAGAATCTGACTATGATGTACAGAACCAAAGAAGAGTACTTGTGGCTTCACAAAGACTTGGATTTG
>MDSW01086117.1_pt1 | contig 10487 bp, 10 predicted proteins | sample 811171 | NCBI WGS metagenome assembly MDSW01 (sample SAMN05326641, study PRJNA326480) | marine metagenome | isolation source: seawater | place: Atlantic Ocean: North West | collected 2012 | reverse complement strand
TAAAAAAGATGTTTTAACAAAAATTCATGGAGGAGGAGCAACTGATAGAAAAAGAAAACTTTTAGAAAAACAGAAAAAAGGTAAAGCCAGATCAAAACAATTTGGTAGAGTAGAAATTCCTCAAGAAGCTTTTATTGGAGTTTTAAAAATTAATAAAGATAAATGATTAAAAATTTTTTTTTAAGACTTAAATTTTTTCCATATAGAATAAAATCTAATTTTTTAAAAAAAAAAATCAAAGATTACGGTAAAAACGATTTTAATTCTTTTAAAGAACTCGTAAAAAGTAAAAATTTTAATTCTCGTTGGTTTTTAAACAATTTTTTAGTATTTAATTATTTCTTCCCTGAGGATAGAAAAAAATTCTTTGATTTTCTTGAAATCGGATCTTTTGAAGGTATGTCAGCTCTTTATGTTCTAAATTTCTTTAAAAATAGCAAAGTTACTTGTGTTGATTTATGGGACATAAAACACGTTAAAAAAGAAAATTTAGAGTATAACTTTGATTTAATTGAAAAGAATTTTGATCAAAATCTAAAAGGTTTTAAATTTAAAAAAATCAAAGACTATTCAGTTAAAGTTCTTCAGGAATTAAAAAAATCAAATCATTACTTTGATTTTATTTATATTGATGGATCTCATGAGGGTAAAGCAATATACGACGATGCCTTAGAGGCTTTTCATATTCTGAAAAAAAATGGATTATTAATATTTGATGATATTGACATTAATAAAAAAGATAGTGAATTTACTCCAATTGAGGCTATAGACGAAATTTTGAAATGTTTTAAAGGTTCACTTCAAATATTATATTTTAAAAGATTAGTTTTTTTGAAAAAGATTATTTAATTTTTTTAAATTCATATAATTTTAATTGAGAAAAATTTCTTATGATATTTTGTGGCAGTCTCCAACCAATAATATTTAATATATCATTATATTTTGGAACTTTCTTTTTCTTTTTGGCTAACGCGGCATTAAGAGTTCTTGAAATGAAGTAGTAAGTGCTAAATAGCTCTTTGATTTCTAATAATTTAATATTTTTAAATTTTGTTTTCATTATTTTTTTATCATCTAAATATAGATTATGCCAAGGTTTAACTATTTTCTTTAATTTCAATTTTTCTCTTACAATGTTTATATTCTCAAGTGCGGTGCTAGAGCTTTCGATCAACAGTATTCTTGATTTTTTTTTTGAAAATAAATGTAAATTATCTATAGTTTTCTTTTGATACGACCATTTTGTTAAATTTTGTATAGATCTTTTAGTAATAATATAATCATAAGTTTTATTATTCTCCTTTTTTAAATTTCTAATGTCTAAACATTTAAATTCAATATTCTTTACCTTATTTTTATTTGCTTCATTGATTAGTTCTTCACTGTAGTCCAGTCCAAGTCCATTTATTTTTTTTATTTTTGCTAATTTCTTTAATAACATTCCATCTCCACAACCTAGATCTAAAATTGATTTATTGGGTTTTATTATATCAAGTAAAATCTCAAGTTCCTTCTCCTGTAAATTTAAGTCATTAGTACATCTATAGAATTTATTTTTTGCTCTTTTGTTCCAATAATTTTTAATTTTATTAATATTGCTCATGACAGAATTCTTTTATTTTGTTCATTATTTTTCTTTGGTCTTTTAATTTCATGTCGGGATAAAGTGGAAGTCTAACAACTCGTCTAAAAATTTTTTCAGTGACTGATAATTTTTGCTTACTTATTTTTTTGGCCATTTTAGATTTGTGAAGAGGTACATAATGAAAAGTAGCAGCAATTAAATTTTTTTGCATAAAATCAATGAATTTTTGAGATTTTTTCTGATCTTTAAATATAATTACAAATAAGTGATATGAACTTTTAGTATTTACTAACGGTTCAATTATATAAAAATCTTTATTTTCAATATTAATTATACAATTTTTAAATTTTTTCCAAATGTGCTCACGTTTTTTTTGGATTTCATTTACTTTTAATAATTGAGAATATAATAATGCACTAGTTAATTCACTTGCACGGTACTCAGAGCCATAATCTACCCAACTGTAATATTTTTTAATCTTGCTTGAGATTAGCTTTTTTTTATAATTTCTAATAAAATTGTATCTATCAGTACCTTTATCCAAAATAAAATTTGCCCTTTTTTTTAGTTTTGGATTATTAATTGAAATACAACCACCTTGCCCACTAACTAAATTTTTTGTTTCATGAAAACTAAACACACCAATATCTCCAATTGTGCCAAGATATTTATTCCTACTTTGTGATAAAAAAGAGTGAGCGGCATCTTCAATTAAATAGATATTCTTTTTTTTCAGATATTTCTTTATCTTATAGATATCACACGCATTTCCTGCGTAATGTATCACGTAAACTGCTTTAGTTTTTTTGTTAATCTTTTTAATAATATCATCATGTGAGATATTTAAAGTTTGCGGATCTATTTCTGCAAAAATAGGTTTTGCACCTCTCATTACTATAGCATTAGCAATAGAAACAAAACCATATGAAGGCATGATAACTTCATCACCTTTTTTTAAGTTAATTAATAAAGCTGAAATTTCTAAAGCACCAGTACAACTATGTGTTACAGCAACAAATTTTGAAGAGATTTTGTTTTTTATGATTTCCTCACATTTTTTCTGAAAGAAACCATCAGTTAATATTTTGCTTTTGAAAAGCTTTTTAAAATATTTCAAATCTTTAATGTCTACGTATGGATTAGAGACAGGAATCATTTTAAAATCCATTTTTTAAATAAGTTTAAATTATTTCTTATATATGATGGATAACTTTGATCAATTGAAACTTTTTTTAGGTTAAAATTTCTGTCAAATGGATCTTTTAAATTAGATATTTTTTTTTCAATATTCTTTATATTAGTAAAATTTTTTTTATTAAATTCTGTATGTGACATACTTTTTATTTTTTTAGATATATTTTTAGGTGACATTAAGTAGGTAAAATGCCAACCACCTTTTTTAATTAGTTGTATATTTTTTTCTTTATCAAATCTCCAAAATGGATAATTAATATTTTTAGTTTTTAAAAGTCTTAATTTGAAAAATGACTTAAGATATTTTTTTTTACATATTCTAGAACCTGGCCAATTACCTTTTCCTTCATCAAAATTTTGTATATTTAATTTGAAGTAGTACATATTTTGTAAAAAAATTCCAAATTTGAATTTTTCCTTCTTAAAATTTTTTATACTTTTTGGATTTGGAATTTCATCTTCATCAGAAAATATTATTAAATCGTTATCATTCGCATTCTTTATACCTCTAAAAATATTTTCCATTTGAATCTTTAAAATTCCATAATCTTTTTTTCCTTTTAATCTAATGTTTGGTAAATTATTTACCTTTATATAAATAAGTTTTTTTGAATATTTTTTTAAAAAACTTTTATTAAAGTTAAAAGGCTTTTTTCCTCCTACATGATCCTTATTTGCCTCACATACTACAAAATAATCTACATAATCTTTTAGGATTTTGTATCTTGTTTCAAACAGTAAATTTCCTTGATAAAATGTAGTGCAGTCATAAATTTTATTTTTCATCAAAGATATAATATTATAAAGATTAGTTACAAAATATTAAATAATAAATGTCTAAAATTGAGATATTCTGTGTCACAAATATACCACAAAAGAAACTTGAGGCTCTTAATGTAACACTTGTTGGTGTAGGCAAAAATATTTTTTCAAAAAAATATATTACATGTTTAAAAGGTAAAAAAATTCAACATAAAGAAAAAAATTACTCAGAACTTACTTTTCATTATTGGTTTTGGAAAAATAAATTAAAAAAGTATGATCAAAATAAATGGATTGGATTTTGTCAGAAGAGGAGATTTTGGTTAATCAAGAAAAAAAAAATAACTTCATATAATTTATTAAAAAGACTTATATTAAAAAAACCTAAAAACTCGTGGAATAAATTTGATAGTGTCTTGTGTAAACCTATAAGTGTAATGGGTCATAAAAAGATGAAATTAATTAAGAGAGGATGGAAAAATATTTTAGTTGATCCAAGTGTTTTTGTAAATGAAGGAAAACATAGTATTAAATTGCATTTTGATATGCACCATGGCTATGGTGTTTTGGATAAAGCGATTAACGAATTATCTACAAAAGATAGAAATGAATTTCGCAAATATGTTGAAAATAATACCGAGTTTAATCCAAACATAATGTTTATATCAAAAAAAATAATTTTGGATAAATGGTTTAAAGATTTGTTTAAATGGCTTTTTAGATGTGAAAAAGTTTTTGGTACCAAAAAACTTAAGGGTTACGATCAAGAAAGATTATATGCCTATCTAGCTGAAAGGTATCTCCCTTTTTGGTTTAAAAAATATACTCGTACTACAGTATGTGATTGGGGTTATTACGATTTAAATAAAGAAAAAACAAAAAATAATTTCCAAAAATAGTTAAAAATTTAAAAAATGTTTAATGCCTCTAAAAATTTTATTTGAAGTTTTATTTAAAATTATTTTAATAAATGAAAACCAAGATTGATGTCTATCGAGCATATTTCTGTTGTTAATATTTGGATGTGAGTATTCATAGCTTACATAATTATATCCAAAAAAAATAGAAATTTTTTTTTGTAAATCAGTTAGTGTTCCGTTCAAACCTATTCTTAAACCATGTATTAATTTTTGTTTTTCATAACAATATAATAAATTAGATTGTCCAATTAATTCTTGCTCAGAAAACATTGATCCATTAAAATTTTTATGAGAAGCAGAAATTGCCCAAGAAATGATATGTGAAATCCACAAGGGTGTTGCTCTCTCTTTTTTTTTAATTTTTTTTAGTTTTTTTATCAAAAATTCGCTTTCTAATGGTGTAAGACCAATAAATTGGTTTGTCATAGCAATAAAGTATTTTGGTAATTCTTTAAATATTTTTTTATTAGTTTCAAAATAAGCACGATGAAACTCAAATGTAGTACCATACTTAATAGTTTTTCCTTGATTAAAAAAATCAAACTTTTTTAGTAAAATTGCGTCTGCATCCCACATTAACATTGGTTCCTGCTCTTTGGCGACAAAGTCTATCATGAATGAAATTTTTAAAATTTGTTGATAATACCAACTAAGCCTAGATTGAATTTTTTGATAATAGTTACTTTTTACAAAATATTTATTAGCAATATAGGTAAACTTTTTTAAGGGAAGAATATTTTCCTCATTAATTATTTTGCAATTCTTTAAATGAATGTGTCTTTTAAAAAAATCAACATCCTTTTTTGGACAAATTATAAATAATCTAAAGTTGGGATAATATTTTTCAAACATTACAATATTATTTTTTATGGTAGGAATATTTCCACGAAGTGACACTTGACAAACATTGAGTCTCTGAAAATTATCTTTTCTTAATTTTTTTTTCATATAAAAGCAATTTGTTTTTATAGATAAAATATATTTAAAATGTTATAAAACTATATTAGAAGATAACTTCAAAGGTAACAATTAAAATCATAATTTATGAATAAAAGTATAAAATTTATATTAATACTTGTCTCACTGATTATATTATTTTTAGGATCTAAATTTTTTTTCATTAATGATATATTTAAAATTCAAACTAAGATTTTTGAAAAATATCCTAATTTACAAATTGAGTTTAGAGAAAATTTGTTTAAAGAAACCTCAGTTATTGAAAATCTCAAAAACGATTATAATTTTAAATTCTTACCCGACACTCAGTTTATTAAACTTAATCTTAAATCAAAAAAATTAATTTTTCCTGAGGAATTTATACTGAATCATACTAATAAAAAAAAATTAGGTGGATATAAGCATAGGTTTAAATCGTTTTTTTTTGATCAATTTAATGAAAAAATTTTATTAACAGATTACTTGGGTGGGACATATGAATTTAATCTTAACTTTCTAACAAATACTCAAGTTAAAGAAATTAACCTTAATAAGATAAAAAACAATTTAGTAACATCAAAAGTTTTAGATACTTTGGTTGAGGGCAATTATTTTTTTGTCTCATATATCGGTGGGGATAAAAGCTGTGAGACCATGAATGTAGCGATGTCTGAGATAAAAGATTTGTCAGAATTTGAATTTAGAAACATATTTTCCTCTGACGAGTGTGGTGATTATATACAAGCAGGTAGAATGGTTTTAAATAAAAAAGATGATGAAAATAGTTTATTATTTTCAACAACAAATCAAACCCCTGATAAGATAACTGATAGACCGCAGAAAGATGACTCAATTTTTGGAAAAATCATTTCTCTTAATCTAAATGATTTTTCATATTCAATTTATTCAAAAGGACATAGGAATATACAAGGCTTGTACAGTGATAAGGATGTTATATTAGCAACAGAACATGGGCCCAGAGGTGGTGATGAAATAAATAATATTTCAAAAGGCAAAAATTATGGTTGGCCGTTAGCATCTTATGGAGAAAGATATTCAGGAAATAAAGATAAAAATGTTTATTTAAAAAATCATAAAAAAAATGGCTTTCAAGAACCAATTTATGCATTTGTTCCGTCAATAGGTATTTCTGAGATAATAAGATTATCAAATAACTTCACAAATAAATTTGAGGATAACTATATTCTAACATCACTATATGGAAGAAATATTTTTAGAATAAAATTTGATGAAGAATATGATAAAATAATTTTTATAGAAAAAATATATATAGGAAATAGAATAAGAGATATTAAATTTATTGAAGAAATTAAAAGTATTATTTTTGCATTTGAGGAGGAAGGTGAAATAGGTGTCTTAAGTGTTAATTAACGTTTTGTTTTTGGGTAACAAATAAACCAGATCATTTCACTAGGCCTACCCTCTGAAACAATCATCCATCTTTCATCATCAGGTAAGTGTTCAATCTCTTTTAAATACGGATTTCTTCTGCTGTTCCTAATTTCTTCAATCTTATAAAATTTTTTAAGTAATTTAATAAATTTTTTATGTTTATTTAAGGAACTACACATAAATTGATGAAGTTCTATAATCAAAAAATCATTTTTGAAATATTTCATATTATTTTCATTAAGTAAGTCATACTCATTTCCCTCTATATCAATTAAAATCAAGATTTTTGAGGAGTTTTGATTTTTTATTTTCATCTTTAATGATTTAAAATCTTCAAAATTTATTATTTTTATTTTTTCTGAAAGTTTATTTAAAATAATATTTTTTTTTAAAGTTTTTTTAGTTTCTATGTCGATTTCAATTCCATATCCATATGGAATTATCTTTTTTTTTATTGGTCCGATCAAATGATAACCCTCTGCAGCTCCAAAATTTATCAAGGTATTAATTTTTTTTTCTTTGGCAATTTTATATATTGTTTTCTGAATTTGTTCTTCATACATGCCTAAAATTTTTGATCCAATATCATTCCCCCAATTTTCCTTAAGAGAAATCTTCATATTTTTATACAAACCACTTGCAACTCTACCTTTGAAAATTCTGTGAATTTTATTTCCAATTTGTTTTTTTTTTAAATTTACGATTTGATCGTAAGAATAGCTTTTTCTTTTTGAGAAAAATTTCATAAACATAATCTTAACATGTACAACTAAATATTTTTGAATTATTATAATAACTAAATATACTATTTATAAACATTTCTAATGTATAAAAACAATCAAATTTATTATATACAATACTTAAGAGCGCTTTCAGTATTATTAGTATTTTTTTATCATCTAAAATTTGAAATATTTCAAAATGGATATTTGGGTGTAGATATTTTTTTTGTAATCTCCGGATATGTCATAACATTAAGACTTTATGAGGATTTTAAAATTAATAATACAATATCTTTAAAAAATTTTTTTATTAAAAGATTTAAAAGAATTTACCCAGTTCTAGTAGTTTTTTTACTTACTACATTAATTATAATTATCATTTTATCTCCTTTAGAAAACTTTTTAAACAGAGTAAATACTCTATTTTTTGCTTTTTTAGGCTTGTCAAATTTTTTTTACCTTTTTTCTAATAAAGATTACTTCGATACAATATTTAATGATCCACTTAATCATACCTGGTCATTAGGCGTAGAGGAGCAATTTTATATTATATTTCCAATTTCTTTTTTGATTTTAATGAATATTTCAAAAAATAATTTAAAATTTATATTATATTTTTTTATTCTATTAATTTTTTTTGGAATAATTTTTACTTTTTTTAATCGGGATGAATTTAAATTAGTTTTTTATTCCCCCTTTTTTAGATTTTGGCAATTCTTATTCGGCAGTATAATCTTTTTTATTTCATTAAAATTTAATTATAAAAACAGGTATTTAACTTATTCCTTAATACTAATTATTATTTTATTTTCATTGAGTGGAAATTTTTTTGATAATTTTCAAAAAACTTTATTAATAACTACCTTTTCATCAATGTTAATATTTTTTTGTAAAGATACATTCTTATATAAAAATAATATAATAGGTAATGGTGTCTTAATTTTGGGAAATATATCCTATTCTTTTTATCTATGGCACTTACCCATAATATATTTTTATGATTTGTATTATGACAGTGGTGTTTTACGTTTGCCTATAATTTTTTTATTAACAATTCTTATTTCATATTTTTCATATCGTTATGTTGAAAATAAGTTTCGACATATGAATTTTAGGATAGGCAAAAGTTTTCCTAGTATTATTATATTAATATTTTTTTGTTTTATTTTTACATTCGTTATATCAAAAGATAAGGAAAGTATCTCAAATAGCATTAAATTAAATTCAAAAAAAATTTTAAATCGAGTTAATTATCTTGAGTACAAATTTGATTTTTCTGAAAGAACTGTTTTTTATAAAATTTCTATTAACGATTTTCCTATATATAAATACTGTACTCAAGATTCTAAAATTTTTAAGATTAATAATGATGGATTAAGATATGAATGTTTAAATAGTAATAATAATGAAAATTTATTTTTTATAATTGGAAATAGCCATACAGCCCATTTTATTCCAATGTTTGATAAGTTGAGTGAAAAAATAAATTTTTATTATTTACATAATGTTTTATCGAGCAATAGTAATGTAGTGGAGCTTATATCAAGTGTCTCATCAAAATATAAAAAGATAATTTTTGTTACAAACATAAGTAATGATGAATATTTGAATTTTTTTTTCGATAATATTGATAAAATGGAAAAAAATGTTTCTGGCCTTATTATTGGACCAATTCCAAACTTACAAATTAAACCGGAACCCCTAGAATGTTTTATTAAACAAAAAAATTGTTTTTATGATTCGAAAATAGATAAAAAAAATAGAAAAATTGAAAAACTGTATAAAGATATAAATGACAAAATAAAATCAAGAAAAAGAGAAATAAGTTTCTATTTACCATACGATGAAATTTGCCCAACTGAAATTTGTTATTCGTATAATTTAGCAAATGATTTGATCACACACAGGGATGATGGACATTTGACTAAAGAAGGCTCAGAATTATTAGTGGGTAGCTTTTATAAATTTTTAAAGAAACTTCAACTACTTTAAATTTCTTTTTAAATAATCGACTCTATTTTTTATTGTCATGCCTGCTAAATGAATTATACACGGGTTTTGTTTTTCCATACTCAAATCATAGTTCGAAGGTATTGAATTCCATTTATTTGAAATAAATTTCAAACTTTTCAAATATAAACTATTACCTTTGTTATCATTTAAATTTCCATTTAATTCTGACTTAAAACCAAAAATATCCATGATCGCAGCTTGTTCCCACCAGTCATGGTTAATATATTCCTCTTTTCTCCAAACTTTTTTTAAAAATTCCTCGTTATTTAGACAGCATTTCATTAACAAAACCCCAGTATTTATTCTCAAAATAGCAAGTTTCGTATTATCGTAATGAGATCCTTTATGAACCTCGCAATAATGTTTTACTAAATAAATATCTTTATTTTCCTCAATTTCATCAGCTATATCAATGTCGTATCTATTAAAATATGCGTCAGCATCAATCCATAAGATATAATCAAAATCTGAATTTTTTATTTCATTCAATAAAATCTGTATTTTGTTCCAAGCATATGGTCTTTCAATATTCATATGATTTATTTTCTCAAAAGTGTAATTAAACTTATCTGCATAATTTTTTAAAGTTTTTGAGGTTTTATCACCAATTTCCTCGAAGTTTTTATCATATGAAGTTACTAATTTTATCTTATATTTTTTTTGATCATGCTTTTTTTCCTCAATTTTGAAATCATTGTGATTAGATTGATCCTTCGAATTTATCCTAAATTTATTGTCAAATAACTTCTTAAAAAAAATTCTAATTTTAAACCTACTCATAGAAAAATTATGTTAGATAAAAAAAAATTATATTCAAGCTTAGTTTGATATATTATCATTAGTATTTTAAGGAGAGATGGCCGAGTGGTTGAAGGCGCACGCTTGGAAAGCGTGTAAAGGGGAAACCCTTTCATGGGTTCGAATCCCATTCTCTCCGCCATT
>MDSW01171979.1_pt1 | contig 10488 bp, 6 predicted proteins | sample 811171 | NCBI WGS metagenome assembly MDSW01 (sample SAMN05326641, study PRJNA326480) | marine metagenome | isolation source: seawater | place: Atlantic Ocean: North West | collected 2012 | reverse complement strand
GAATTCACCCTGGCCCCGGTGGGCTCTCTGGCCACTCTGTTTGCCAAAACCGGCTGGCAGCCCGATGATGTGGATCTGTTTGAGATCAACGAAGCCTTCGCCATGGTCACCATGCTGGCCATGCAGAAACACGGCATACCCCACGACAAGGTGAATGTGCACGGTGGCGCCTGCGCCCTGGGCCATCCGGTGGGTTCCACCGGCTCGCGGATTATTCTGACCCTGATCCACGCCCTGCAGCAACGGGGCGGCAAGCGGGGCGTGGCCTCCCTCTGCATCGGCGGTGGCGAGGCCACTTCCATGGCCATTGAGTTGATCTGATCTGAACCCGTCTGGCCTGACCGGCTCTGGCATTGGCCCAGGGTTGATGCCAGCTGAAATGTAATAGCTGTAATAGAGCTGGAGTAAGAGGGGCGCCTGCGGGCGCCTCTTTGTCGTTTACAAATGGTTGCACTTTAATCGCCATTTCGTGACCGACCGGTCTAGCAGAAGGCGATCCGATCTCTACAATAGAGAGTTCGGATTCAACCATCAGTAGCACGGAGCCTGACCTTGAAAGCACTGCCCCTGATCATCGGCTTCGGCGGCATCAACGCCGCCGGTCGCGCATCGTTCCACCACGGCTATCAACGCCTGGTATTCGATTCCCTCAATCAGCCTCACCAGCAGGAGTGCTTACAGGCGTTACGGGTGATGATGAGTCACCAAGGCGGCAATACCCCCGATCAGCAGGCGATTCTGGACGGCACTCTGATCCGTCGCATCGAGTCACGGCTGTTCGATGTGGATCGGGTGCCCATGCAGCGGGTGATGAATCTCTCCGGTGACAATGGTCAACTGCAGTTCATTGTGCCCACCCGGGAGCTGCCCCAACAGCGGCCGGCGCACTGGCAGGTACAGATCGAAGGCGACACCGCCCGCATCCAAACCCGCGAAAGTCTGCATACACTGGTGCCGGACAGCCAGCCCTACCCGGTCGGCGCCGCCGGCCAGATTCCCAGCGGCTTCGAGCCCGGCGCCACCTATCAGTCCCGTAACCATCCCCGGGGCCTGCAACTGGCGGTGTATGCGGTGTCCGATGCCCTGCGCAACAGCGGACTCGATTGGCAACGCATTCAACAGACCCTGGATCCCCAGCAATTGGGCGTGTACGCCAGCAGCGCCATGGGGCAACTGGACGAACCCGGCACCGGAGGCATGTTGCGCAGCAACCTGCAGGGCAAACGGGTGAGTTCCAAGCAATGTCCCATGGGCTTCGCCGACATGACGGCGGATTTCGTCAACGCCTATGTGCTGGGGAATCTGGGCAAAACCGGCGCCATGGCCGGCGCCTGTGCCACTTTCCTGTATAACCTCAACATGGCGGTGCAGGACATTCGCAACGGCAATGTGGAACTGGCCCTGGTGGGCGCCAGTGAAGCGCCGGTGATTCCCGAGGTCATGGAAGGTTACCGCGCCATGAGTGCGCTGGCGGAAGACGAAGGCCTGCAGCGCCTGGATGGCGGCGGTGCGGTGAATCACCGCCGTGCCTGTCGGCCGTTTGCCGACAACTGCGGCTTCACCATTGCCGAAGCCTCGCAGTTCGTGGTGCTGTGCAGCGATCGTCTGGCACTGGAACTGGGTGCCACCGTATTCGCCGCGGTACCCCAAGTGTTCATTCACGCCGACGGAGTGAAACGCTCCATTTCCGCTCCAGGGGTGGGCAATTATCTGACGGTCGGCCGGGCCCTGGACTGCCTGAGCCAAGCACTGCAAAACCACGGCGGAGTGGAACGCAGTTTTGTGATGGCCCATGGCACCGGCACACCGCAGAACCGGGTCACTGAATCCCATATTCTGAATTCTCTGGCCGCCGCCTTCGACATTCCGCAGTGGCCCCTGGCGGCGGTGAAATGTTTCCTGGGGCATTCCATTGGCAGCGCCGGCGGTGATCAGGTGGCCGCCGCTCTGGGTGTGTTTGAGCAGCAGATTCTTCCCGGCATTACCACCGTGGATGGTTTCGCCGACGACGTGCATCGCAGCAACTTATCCCTGGATACCAGCCACCGCGACTTCAGCGACCAACCCTTTGCCGGTGCGCTGATCAATGCCAAGGGCTTCGGCGGCAACAACGCCAGCGCCGTGATGCTGTCGCCGAACTGGTGCCGGCAGTATCTGGAGCGGCGTCATGGTCTTCAAGCCTGGCAACAATACCAGCAACGCAATCAAATCATCGAGACCGCCCGGCGTGAATATCACGACGCCGTGCTAACCCGGATACCGGAATCCATCTATCGTTTTGGAGAACCGGAAGTAAAGGGCGAGCAGCTGGAAATCCAGCGCCAGCAGATACAAATTCCCGGTTATCCGCCGGTGGATCTGGATTCCGGTTTTGATTATTAGGGCCTGTTCCCACTCATCCGATTGACTTCGAACAGGCCCTGGCATCCCGGTTATAACGGTTTTATCCTTTATCCTCATAACGAATTAAAACAAATGACTTTCGAACGCCAACTGCACCTTTTTACTACGGTGCAGTTGGATTTATTTATTATGTAAATCAGCTCGTTACTTCTTCCCGTTACAATCCCGTCACATTACCGCTACGTTTTTCGTTCGGAAAAACCGCGGAAATCCATTATATTTTTTAAAACACAATCTGATTTTGCCTGTGACTCTGCGATCCAGAAAACCAGGCATTACCGAAAAAACAACGAGTGCTACCCCACTCAAGTTTGGAAGGAGATTTTCCATGTTCGATACCATCGAGCAGGCCCGCCTGGGCGAACTGCATTTCAAATCCGATCCCGCCAGTAGCCTGCAGGCCATCATCGCTATTCACAATACTCGACTGGGTCCCGCCCTGGGGGGTTGTCGCTGCGTCCATTACGCCACGGACCAGGACGCCATCAACGACGCCATTAAACTGGCCCGGGGCATGAGTTACAAAGCCGCGCTTGCCGGGCTGCCCCAGGGCGGCGGCAAAGCGGTCATTATCAAACCCCGCGGTGATTTTCAGCGCCAGGATCTTTACCGCGCCTTCGGCAAATTCGTCAACGAACTCGGCGGGCGCTATATCACCGCAGTAGACAGTGGCACCTCGTTACAGGACATGGATTACGTCAGCCAGATAACCCCCCATGTGGCCGGCAGCCTTCGGGACGGACTGGACCCGTCGCCGTGCACCGCTTTGGGCGTGTTTGCCGGTATCCAGGCGGCCGCCAGACATCAGTTCGGCAACGCGGATCTGCGCGGTCGCACCGTGGCCATTCAGGGGGTGGGTAACGTGGGTTACGCACTGGCGCAATTGCTGAGCCAGGCCGGCGCCCGGTTGCTGGTGTGCGATACGGACCCACTCAAAGTCAAGCAGGCGGTTGCCGAGTTCCACGCGGAACCAATGGCGCCAGAGCAATTCACGGCCACCCACTGCGATATTCTGGCCCCCTGCGGTCTGGGCGGTGTCATTGATCGGCGCAGCATTGAGGACTTACGCTGCGCCATCGTCGCTGGCTCCGCCAACAATCAACTGGCGGAACCGGATCTGGGCCAGCGCCTGCATGCCAAAGGCATCCTGTACGCACCGGATTATGTCCTCAATGCCGGCGGACTGATTCAGGTGGCCCTGGGTGTCCGCCACACCGACGCGGCCAGTATTCAGCAACGGATTTTGGCCATCGGCGATACGCTTACCACTATTTTTGATCGCTCCCGGGCCACGGACACGCCCCCCTCCACCACCGCGGATCAAATGGCGGAAGCGATTCTTTATGGCAACAGCACAGGAGCCTGAGCCATGCAGTACACCACCACACCACGACAACAACAACAATTCATCACCCCGGAAGGCGAACTGACCGGCAGTCTGCCCGAAGCAATGACCGGTGACTGGCTGCAACAAGCCTATACCACCATGGTACTGGTTCGCACCTTCGATCAACGGGTGGTGGCCCTGCAACGCACCGGGCAAATGGGTACCTATGCGTCCTGCCTGGGTCAGGAAGCCATTGGTACCGGCATTGGTCTGGCGCTGCAGCCGGACGATGTGTTTCTGCCCTACTATCGCGACCAGGCCACTCAGTATCTGCGTGGTGTCAGCTTCACCCGGCAAATGCAATATTGGGGCGGCGACGAATGGGGCAATCACTTTCCAGACCAGGCAGCACAGGATTTTCCCAATTGTGTCCCCATTGCCACCCAGGTGACCCACGCCGCCGGCGTGGCCAGCGCCATGAAAATTCGCGGTGAAAAACGCTGCGCCCTGGTGACCTGTGGCGAGGGCGCCACCTCCCGCGGCGACTTCTACGAAGCCATGAATCTGGCGGGGGTCTGGCAACTGCCCATGATCATGGTAGTGAACAACAACCAGTGGGCTATCTCAGTGCCACGTCAGATTCAGACCGGCGCCGCCACCATCGCGCAAAAAGCCGAGGCCGCCGGCATCGAAGGTTTTCAGGTGGACGGTAACGATGTCTGCGCGGTGTATGACGTCGTGCGCTATGCGGTGGCAAAGGCTCACTGTGGCAAAGGTCCCACCCTGATTGAAGCGGTCAGTTACCGGTTGGGGGATCATACCACCGCCGATGACGCCACCCGCTACCGCCAGCACGAGGAAGTCAACGCAGCCTGGCAGCGGGAACCCATCAAACGCCTGCAGACCTATTTGCATCAGCAGGGACTGTGGAGTGAAGCCAAGGAACAAAGCCTGCAACAGCAGTGCAAACAAGAGGTGGAAGCCGCGGTAGAGGCATATCTGGCATTGCCGGAACAGCCGCTGGCGGACCTGTTTGATTATCTGTTCGAGGAGCGCCCCCGTCAGTTGGATCATCAGTATGAACGGGCACAGGCGAAGTTGACTGCACTGGGAGGGGAATAACATGGGAATGCACGAGCAAATTGCCGGCCTGAATCAACCCCAAAACGGTGAACCCGCCCGCACCCCACAGGTGGTCACCATGATCGAAGCCATCAACCTCGCCCTGCACCGGGCCATGGCCGCCGACCCCAATGTGGTGGTACTGGGGGAGGATGTGGCCACCAATGGCGGCGTGTTCCGCGCCACCTTGGGATTGAAACAACGGTTTGGTCACAAGCGGGTGCTGGACACCCCGCTGGCGGAAACCCTTATCGCCGGCATCAGTGTGGGCATGGCCGCGCAACAGTTACGGCCGGTGGCGGAAATTCAGTTTATGGGTTTCATCTACGCCACCCTGGAGCACATGATTTCCCATGCGGCCCGACTACGCAACCGCACCCGCGGCCGCCTCAGTTGTCCCATGGTCCTGCGGGCCCCCTATGGCGGTGGCATTCACGCTCCAGAGCACCATTCAGAGAGTACCGAAGCCCTGTTCTGCCACATTCCCGGTCTGCGGGTGGTGGTGCCCTCTTCCCCCACCCGGGCCTATGGGCTGCTACTGAGCGCCATTGAAGACCCCGATCCGGTGGTATTTCTGGAGCCCAAGCGGGTCTACCGCATGGTGCGGCAGGAAATTTACGACGACGGCGTGGGGCTGCCCCTGGACACCTGTTACACCCTGCGCCAGGGAGAGCACCTGACGCTGATCAGCTGGGGCGCCATGGTGCATGAAACCCTGGCGGCGGCGGAACAGTTACAGCACCAGGGCATCTCCGCCGAAGTGATTGATGTGGCCACCCTCAGCCCCCTGGACATGGAAACCCTGGTGGCCTCGGTGCAGAAAACCGGCCGTGCCCTGGTGATTCAGGAAGCCGCCGGCCACTGTGGCGTGGCCGCGGAAATCAGCGCCCGTTTACAGGAACAGGCCTTTTCCAGCCTGCGGGCACCGGTGGCCCGATTGACGGGATTTGATATACCCATGCCTTATCTGCGCCGGGAAAATCTGTACATGCATCAGGCCGGGGATATTGTCCAGGCCGCCGTTAACCTGCTGGAGGCCCCATGAAATATTTCAAACTGCCGGATCTGGGTGAAGGGCTGCAGGAAGCGGAAATTGTAGAGTGGCATGTGCAAGCGGGGGATCAGGTTCACACCGGCGACACCATCGTGTCGGTGGAAACCGCCAAAGCCATTGTTGATCTGCCGGCACCTCAGGACGGTGTCATCGCCGCCTGCTTTGGCAATGCCGGCGATCTGGTCCATATTGGCGAACCCCTGCTGGAATTTGAAGGTGCCGCCAGTGAGGACACGGGCACCGTGGTGGGCCACATGACCTCCGCCGCCGAGGCCAGTGAACGGGAGCAATTCGTTATTGGCAGCCCCCATCGCCCCGGGCCGTCGGTACCCCTGGCCACGCCCGCCATTCGGGCCCTGGCCCGCCGCCTGCAGGTGGACCTGAATCAGATTACCGGCACCGGCAATCACCATATGATCACCGCCGATGACGTGGAACGGGCCGCCCGCCTGACCCAGGACCTGGGGGCGGCGGAGCCCCTCAAAGGCGTGCGCCGCAGCATGGCCCGCAATATGGCCAAAGCCCACGCCGAAGTGGTCCGCGTCACCATTCAGGACGCGGTGGATATCGAGCACTGGGCGCCGGGGGAAGACATCACCCTGCGCCTGGTGCGGGCCATGGCCAATGCGTGCCAGGCGGAACCCCAGCTCAATGCCTGGTATGACAGCGGTTCGGAATCCCTGCGCCTGATTGAGAAAGTGGATCTGGGGATCGCGGTGGACACCCCCGAGGGTTTATTCGTGCCGGTGCTGCGGGATGTGGCCGGCCGCGATCCCGGGGATCTGCGGGCCGGGCTCAACCAGTTACGCCAGGACGTGAAAGCCCGCACCATTCCCCCGGCGGAAATGACCGGGGCCACCATCACTCTGTCCAACTACGGCACCATCGCCGGGCGTTACGGCAATCCGGTGGTGGTGCCCCCGATGGTGGCGATTCTGGGGGCCGGCAAGATTCACCCGCAGGTGGTGGCGACGGAGGACGGTTTTGCCAGCCATCGCCAGTTACCCCTGAGCCTCAGCTTCGATCATCGGGTGGTAACCGGCGGCGAGGCGGCCCGGTTTCTGGCGGCGGTAATGAGGGACCTGGCCATGTCCGACTGATACATCAACCGGCAGACTGCAGTGCCTGAATCCGGTCGATGGGGAACGGCCGGGCAATGCCATAGCCCTGGGCGTAGTCCACCCCGATGCGCTGCAGGCATTCCAGTATCTGCTGGTTCTCCACAAACTCGGCAATGGTGCGTTTACCCATCACGTGACCGATGCGATTGATGGATTCCACCATGGCCCGGTCCACTTTACTGTCCACCAGATCACGCACAAAGGCGCCGTCGATTTTCAGATAATCCACCGGCAGATTTTTCAGATAACCATAGGAGGAAAAGCCACTGCCGAAATCGTCCAGCGCGAAACTGCAACCCAGGCCGCGGAATTCCTCAATAAACTTCAGCGTATTGGTCAGATTGGTCACCGCAATGGTTTCCGTGATTTCGAAACAGATCTGGTGGGGATCAATTCGGTGGCGTTCAAACTGCTCCCGCAGAAAAGCCGGGAAGCGGTGATCCGCCAGGGTTTGTCCCGACAGATTAATGGCCATGTCACCGATGGCCAGTTGCTTGGCCGGGTTTGCCGCCAGCCACTGCATCACCCGACTCACCACCCACCGATCCAAAAGCGGCATCAGGTTATAGCGCTCCGCCGCCGGCAGAAAGGTGCCGGGAAAGGCCAACTCCTCGTTATCCCGCATGCGCAACAGAACTTCATAGCTGCGGCGCCGGTGAACGTCGCCATTCACCGCCGTAATCGGTTGCACATAAAGTATAAATCCGTCCTGTTCCAACGCCGCGGAAACCCGGGTGGCCCAATCGGATTGCGACTGATGGGAAGCAAACTGGACATCGGCGGGATCATAAACCTGAACCCGGTTACGACCACTGGCTTTGGCACGATGACAGGCCGCGTCCGCCAGATTCATGGCATCGCGCACGGAGTCCGGCGCCTGCTGCAAATGCACCAGTCCGACGCTGGCCGCCAGATGAAACTGCCGGTGATCCCACTCAAAACGCATGCCCTGAATGTGGCTGCGGATTTTCTCCGCCACCCGCACCGCGTTGCTGTCACTGCAATTGGTAAGCAGGATAGCAAACTCATCCCCTCCCAACCGCGCCAATACATCACCGCCCCGGGTTAACTGGCGCAGCCCCAGGGTAATCTGGCGCAACAATTCGTCACCGGCCACATGGCCACAGGTTTCATTCACCAGTTTGAACTGGTCCAGGTCCAATAGCAGCAGCGTATGGCTTTCCTGCTGGTACTGAACCTCCTCCAATGCCTGATGCAGCCGGTTTTCAAATTCGCGGCGATTGACCAGGCCGGTCAGGGGGTCATGCCGGCTCAGAAAAACCAATTGCTCTTCATTGCGCTTGCGTTGAGTGGTATCAAAAACAAAACCCTCAATCACGGTATCCACACCCCAATGGGTGCCGGAAATCACCTTCGCGGAAATGGACAGCCAACAGGCCTGCCCGTCCTTGCGCCAGCCCCGGGCCTCAAACTGTTTCACCTCACCGTATTCCATGATGGCACGGGCCAGGTCGTGGAAGTCAGTCGCCTCCATAAACACCGTCACCGGTCGTTGCCGGTAGGCCGCCAGCATTTCCTCTGGCGAGGTAAATCCCAAGATCTCCGCCATGGCCGGATTCACCGCCAGCAACTGACCCTTCAGGTCACTGTGATAAATGCCTTCGGTGGCGTTTTCGTAAAGTGAACGATAACGTTCCAGGTGATGGATCGACTGTTTCTGGGCGCTGATCCGGTCCCAGCGGGCGACGTTAATACGATCCGCCAGGGCGATGGAAAACAATACAAGTTCCAGAGTGATTCCCACCTGCAACAGGTTTTCAGTGACCAGATTGACTTCCAGCCAACCCAGTTTGGCCGCCGCGTAGGTGAACGCCCCAATCAGATACAATGCCCAGCCAATGACAAAATAGCGGGCCTGCCTCACACCCCGCCACCACAGCAGCGCCCCCACCACCAGACAGACCGCCGTGCTGGGCAATACCAGCAGAGTAGCCAGGGTTATGGCCAGATTGTAGGGAACCACCAGGCTCAGGGAGGCCAGCAACAGCGCCAGAGCTATCACCGCCCCCAACACCCAGGCCGCCAGTGGCCAGCGCGCGGTAAGATCGAGAAAGTGAATCGTGAACATGCAGCGGAATACCGCCGCAAAACAAATAAACAGCGGCAGACTCAACTGGTGCCAGGCAGCCAGGCGGGGCCACAGATATTGGTATGCCAATCCGTTCACCGCCAGCTCAAATAACAGGATGGCGATGCCGTAGCCGATGTAAAACAGATAACTCTGATCCCGGACCAGAGTGTAAATCACCAGGTTATAAAGGATCATTACCAGAAGGATGCCGGCGAAAGCCCCTTGCACCAATAGAGCCCCCTGCTCCCGCTGCCAATAGGCATCCCGCTGCCAGACCTGTAGCGGCACTTCCAGAGCACCTTCGCTACGCACCCGCAACAACAATGTCACCGGCTTTGTCGTGGCGGGCAACGGCACCAGAAAGTTCCGATGCCACAGGGGCCGCGTCGAAAAAGGTCGCTGATCACCCAGTTGCCAGCGCTGCAACACCCCAGCGTCGCTCACCAGATACACCCGCAGATCATCCAGCATGGGATACCCCACTTCCAGCAGATGCTCTCCGTCAGTAGCCGCCGCGGGCAATGGCGTTCTCAGCCAGAGGACGTCACCGGTGAACCCGAGATTGATTACCCCCGGTTCCGCGCTGTGCCACCGCACCTCGTTGTGACCCTGCATCAGGTCCTGGAGCTGCAGTCGGCCGGAGGTATCGCGCAGTAAATCAGGGTGCAGTTTGACGGTGGCAGCGGTTTCCGCCACCGCTGTCAGCGGCCCCAATAACAGCAACCACAAGGCGAGCAACAGCCCCAGTGGCAGCGGTGGTCGCCAAGGCGGTAAAGTCGGTGCGCCACATTTTTTATTAGTAGGCATCGGGCCGGTTCCAACGGGTCGCGTCAATCCATGGCTTGATTACTTTTTAATCATAGTCCAGGAAGCACCCCCACGCTCAGGAGGCTTCCATGGCCGCCAGAAACTTCAGTATACGCTCTGCGTTCTTGCCTAAGTCACTTTTTCCAACCCGGCTGGTGGAGCGCACATCCAACCGGGCGCTGTCGGCATCTTCCGGGTCGGGGCGCACCCGCACGGTCACATCATCCGTGAAACCGAACCAGAAGGTGCGGGCGGTGGCCTGTAACTGACCCCGCTCCGAATCCAGTGTCTGTACCTTCCACCCCAGTTGCTCCGCCACCTGGCGGGCCCGCACCAAAGCCTGCTCCGGTGCCAGAGGCAGACGCAGGGAGCGCACCCCAGGGTAGTGTTGCGCCTGCGCCGCCGCCACCTGACCCGGGGTTTGGGGTTCATTGGCACCCGCCGGTCGCGCCCCCAGCGCCGGAGGATTGTCCCAGTCGGTACTGATATCGTAAATCACCGGCGCCTGACCCGCCTTGAGGCCATAGTTGAACACCACTCCCAGCGGCACTGCCAGCAGCAG
>MDSW01160456.1_pt1 | contig 10488 bp, 10 predicted proteins | sample 811171 | NCBI WGS metagenome assembly MDSW01 (sample SAMN05326641, study PRJNA326480) | marine metagenome | isolation source: seawater | place: Atlantic Ocean: North West | collected 2012 | reverse complement strand
TATTTCCAGAAGGTATGGTTAAATTAAATGGAAGCGCCGGTGAGGTTTTAAATTTAGTTAACGGTGAATCAACTGTTGAATCTATAACAGAGATATTAAGTAAGAAATTTACAGATGTCCCAAATATTGCTAAAGATATTGAAGGAATGATAGAGTTAGCTTTAGATAAAGCATGGATTGAGAAGGTAAACTAAAAAAATGGTATTAGATAAAAAAAATAATGGTGTTTCAGCATCAACAACAGCAACACAGCCATTGTGGTTGCTTGCTGAAATTACGTATCAATGCCCACTTCAATGTGCTTTCTGTTATAACCCAACAGATTTTGACAAACACACTCAAAATGAATTAGATACTGATTCCTGGATAAAGGTTTTAAGGCAAGCAAGAGATTTAGGAGCTGCTCAGCTTGGACTTTCTGGAGGAGAGCCATTACTCCGGAAGGATATTGAAGAAATTGTTACTGAGGCAAGTTCTTTAGGTTACTACAGTAATTTAATAACCTCCGGTGCAGGAATGAATGAAAAAAGAATTGACGCATTGAAAGATGGAGGTCTTGACCATATTCAACTATCAATGCATGACATAACTGAAGAAATAAATAATTTTATAACTAATACTAAAACCTTTAAATTAAAACAAAAAATAGCGGCTATGATTAAAGATAGAGGTTACCCGATGGTGCTTAATGTTGTATTACATCGATATAATATTGATCACATAAAAGAAATTCTTGAAATGGCAGAAGGTTTGGGAGCTGACTATATTGAATTAGCCAATACACAATATTATGGATGGTCTTTAGTTAATAGAGATCAGTTAATGCCAAAAAGAGAACAAGTTTTGCATGCTGAAAAAGTTACAAATGAATTTCGTGAGCGTATTGGTAATAAAATGAAGATATTTTTTGTAGTTCCAGATTATTATGATGAAAGACCAAAAAAATGTATGAACGGCTGGGGTGAAGTATTTATGATAGTTACTGCTAATGGTGACGTACTTCCTTGCCATTCTGCCAGAGTTATTCCTAACTTAGAATTTCCTAATGTTAAAGATACAGGTTTAAAAGGTGCATGGTATGATTCCCCAGCTTTTAATAAATTCCGGGGTGATGACTGGATGAAAGAGCCATGTAGAAGCTGTTCTGAGAAAGAAAACGATTTAGGTGGATGTAGGTGTCAAGCTTTATTATTGTCGGGTGATGCAGAAAGCGCTGATCCTGTTTGTACGAAATCTCCAAATCGTCATTTAATTGATCAAGCAATAAAGGATACTGAAAACCCAGGTGTCGAAGCCAAACCTATTATGTTTAGATCAAATAAAAATTCTAAAAAAATATCTGATGGTGATGAAAAAGAAAGACTAGAAAAATTTCACGCTACTCCTTAGTTGCATTTACATTAGGCTAATATGAGTCTTTTTTTAAACCCAAAGGTAATAACCTTAGCAGCATTATCATCACTTGCTCCTTTCGCAATTGATACTTACCTTCCTGCATTTCATATTATTAGTAAAGATTTATTTACCACTCCTCAAGGTATTCAGCAAAGTTTAACTTTTTACCTTTTACCTTATACAGTAATGCTTTTATTCCATGGGCCAATATCTGATGCTATTGGTAGAATAAAGACTCTTCAATGGGGATTAATGTTATTTTTTATTGCTTCTTTAGGTTGTGTATTTTCAACAACTATTGAATCATTATGGTTTTTTAGAGCTCTGCAAGGTATTGGGGGAGGCGCTGGAAGTGTTGTTGCTAGGGCAATGGTAAGAGATATATATCATGGAGCTGAGGCCCAGAGAGTTATGGCTACTGTTCAAATATTATTTGGAATTGCACCAGCTATTGCTCCGATGATTGGTGGGCTTCTTTTAGGATTTCATTGGCAAGCTATATTTATTTTTCTTGCTGTTTATGCAGGAGTAGCAATATTGATGGGTTCTACAATCCTGTCCGAAACTGTAAAAAAATCAATGCGTGTACCTTTTTCAATTATAGGAGCTATTAGTAGATATAAAACTTTATTATTAAATAAAGAATTCATATTATTAATTGTTTCTGTTTCATCAAATTTTGCAGCTTTTTTTATATATGTTTTAGCTAGCCCTATATTTTTAATCGACCATCTTGGATTTACACCTCAACAGTTTGGGTATTTATTTATACCAACTGTTTCAGGAATGATGCTTGGATCATTTATAGTAAAAAGAGCTGCAGGTGTTATTGATTCTAAATTAGTTCTGAGATTTGGTTATTATTGGATGTTTGCTATTTCTTTAACTAACTTATTGTTTTGTTGTTTTATGCCAAATAATGCCGCTATTAATATAGGTTTTATTGCTTTATATAATATTGGTATGGCTTCCGCTATGCCAATTATCTCGATTGCAGCTTTAGACTGTTTTCCTAAAATTAGAGGTACAGCTGCATCAGGTCAAGCTTTTATGCAGATGTTATTTTCTTCAGTTGTAGCGGGTCTTCTTGTACCGATTCTTTGGTTTTCTACTTTTGGGTTATCAATAGGATTATTTTTATTGATTAGTTTCGGTTTCTTTACAATAAGAAAAACTAGACTATGGAATGTGTAATTAATTTACCAGTATTTTTCTATTGTGATATTTCCAGGTTTGCTTCGTCGATTAATTTCTAGGCCTTTATTTTTTAAATTATTAATTGTTTCTTTTATCATATCTGGATTACCACATATCATGAATTGAGAAGTTTTAGATATTTTGATTTTAGTAGTAGTTTCAAATATTCCATTTTCAATTGCATTTGGTATTCTTGTATTTAAACACCCATCAATTTTTTCTCTTGTAACAGATTTGATGTAATTAAATTTTTGTGGATATTTATTTTTAAATTTAGCTATTTGATCTAAATAGGTTAATTCTTCTTTATTTCTCACCCCATGAATTAAGATAACTTTTTTAAATCTATTCCAAGGAACATCTGTTTTTAATAACGAAATAAATACACCTGAACCAGTTCCTGTAGCCAATAACCATAAGTTTTCTCCTTTTGGAACCTCGCTCATAACAAAATAACCAAAAGCGTTATTATTAACTAATATTTTATCACCAGATTTAAGTTCGCTTAGTTTTGGGGTGAGTGTTCCATCAGGTATTTTAACGTAAACAATTTCTAGGAAATTATCTGAAGGAGCACTGACATAAGAGTAAGGCCTACTAATAATTTCATTATTTATTTCTAGCGCTATTCTAGTAAATTGACCTGAGATATATGGATTTACTTTAGCAGCAATTTTAATTGATGCTAATGTGTCAGTCCAATTTTTTTGTTCCAGAACCTTACCTTCAACCCAATTACTTTTTGAAATAGGCTGCATATATTAATTATAGAAATACATACGAATTATAAAGCTGTTAATAGTATTAATAAATTTATTCTTCTATCAGTAACTTACGTTTATCTGTTTCATTACTATATTTATCTGCATCTGGGAGTGGATCTTTTCTTGCGGTAATTATTGGCCAAACTTTTGCTAGTTTTGCATTAATTTCTATAAATTCTTGTTGATCCTCTGGAACATCGTCTTCAGCATAAATTGCTTCAACTGGACATTCTGCAACACATAAAGTGCAGTCAATGCATTCTTCTGGATCAATTGCAAGAAAATTGGTTCCTTCTACAAAACAGTCAACTGGGCATACATCCACACAGTCAGTGTATTTACATTGAATACAAGATTCAGTTACTACATAAGTCATTTTTACTTTCCTTTTAATTTAATAATATTTTAAGTTATTTTTCTTACTTATCCAATAATTCAATCATGCCTGCTCCAACTGTATGAAATGAAGTTTCATCAATTATAATAAAGGATCCAGTACCTCTATTTTCAAAATAGTTATCAACAATTAGTGGTTGGGCTAATTTAAAAGAGATATTTGCAATATCGTTTGTTTTAAGTTCATTTTGTACCTCTTCATGCTGAAGCGTCTCAATATTAATTTTATAATTAATATTAGTAATTTTGGCTTTAGAGGTTCTAGTCGTATGCATCAATAGGTATGTTCTATTGATAGAAAGTGGATTCTCAGAAAGCCAACAGACGGTTGCTGTAAAATTTTTAATAGCATCAATTGGATCATCGTGATGGACCAACATATCACCTCTGGATATATCAATTTCGTCTTTTAATAGAACAGTAATTGATTGTTCAGGTATAGCTTCATTAATATTCTTCTCACCAATTTTAATCTCTTTTATCAAAGATTCATTACCAGAAGGTAAAACTTTAACTTTATCATTTACTTTTAGAAACCCAGATTCAATTCGACCCATAAAGGCACGAAAGTCATGGAGTTTTTGATTTGCTGATTCTCTTGGTCGACATACGTATTGAATAGGAAATCTAAATGATGACTCTTTAAAATCATTAGTAGTATCAAGATTGTCCAGTAACTCTAAAAGAGTCGACCCCTTGTACCAGCCCATTGAATTACCTCTATCAACAATCATATCCCCTTTTAGTGCAGAGATTGGAAGGAATTTTATATCTGTTTTAGTATTTTTAGGAAAAATATTTTTTTCAAATTTTTTATAATTTTCACAAATAGAATTGTATTTTAATTCATCGAAATTAATTAAATCCATTTTATTTATTGCCACAATAATGTGTTTGATGCCAAGTAATTTAGCTATATAAGTATGTCTTTTTGTTTGGGTTAATATTCCTTTTCTGGAATCTATTAGTATTATTGCAAGTTGTGCAGTTGATGCACCTGTAACCATATTTCTAGTATATTGTTCATGGCCAGGTGCATCAGCAATAATATATTTTCGATTACCGGTACTAAAATATCGATAAGCTACATCAATAGTAATTCCTTGTTCTCTCTCTGCTTGAAGACCATCAGTTATTAATGACAAGTCAATTTCTGTCATCCCCTTTTTCTTTGACGTATTTTCAATTTGAGCTAATGTATCAGTTAAAATAGTTTTTGTATCAAATAAAAGTCTTCCTATAACAGTACTTTTTCCGTCATCAACACTTCCACAAGTCATGAATCTAAGAACAGTATCATTTATATTTTTTTTCATTTTAAAAATACCCTTCTTTTTTTCTTTGCTCCATTGAAGCTTCAGATACTTGATCATCCAGTCTTGTTTCACCTCTTTCTGAAATTGAAGTAGATGCTGTTTCTAATATTATTTTCTCTACTGTATCTGCATTACTTTCAACAGGGGCAGTGCAGGTTATATCGCCAACAGTACGAAATCTGACTGTAATATTTTCAATAATTTCATTAGATTTTGCAGGTGTTACATTTGTTATTGGCACAATTGCATTGTTTCTTCTAACTATTTCTCTTTTATGTGCAAAATATATATTAGGAAGGGAAAGATTTTCTCTTTCAATATATTGCCATACATCCATCTCTGTCCAATTAGAAATGGGAAATGCCCTAATATTCTCTTCATTATGGACTTTAGCGTTATATATATCCCAAAGTTCAGGCCTTTGATTTTTTGGATCCCATTGTCCAAATTCATCACGAAAACTCATAATTCGTTCTTTTGCCCTAGCTTTTTCTTCATCTCTTCTTGCTCCCCCAATGCAGCAATCAAATTTATTTTCTGAAATAGCTTCAAGTAATGTTATTGATTGATATTTATTTCTTGGTTCATCATCGGTTTTTAAAACGATAGAACCTTTTTTCATTGATTCTTCCAGCGAAGCAACAATAAGTCTTTCACCAAGCTCATTCACTTTTTCATCTCTAAAATTAATCACTTCAGGGTAATTGTGTCCGGTATCAATGTGCATTAAGGGGAATGGAAATCTTCCAGGCCTGAAAGCTTTTTCAGCAATCCTTAATAGACAAAGCGAATCTTTTCCTCCAGAGAAAAGTAAAACAGGATTACTACATTGTCCTGCAACTTCCCTCATAATATGTATTGCTTCGGATTCCAACCAATCTAAATGGGATAATAATTTTTTCATTATTTGTCTCCTTGATTATGAAGACCGCATTCTCTTTTTTCATCAACTTTTGTTGGGTCAAAATAGTCAAATTCATTTTCTAGATTATTTTCATTCATATAATCCTCTAGTTGCAAATCTGACCAATAGTAAAAAGGGCTTATTTTTAATAATCCTTCATTTGATTCACTTACAATATCTATATTGTCTCTAAACTGCGTTTGTCCTTTTCTTAAGTTAGTTATCCATAAATCAGGCTTTATTTCTTTCATTGCTCTTTTAAAAGGTTCTAGTTTTACTTGCTCCGTAAATTCTTTATGTTTTGGGTCACTAATTTCTGGAATTTGGCCCATAAAAACTTCTCTGTGTGCTGTTGTATGAATAGGAGTATAGAGTTTTAGGTTTAAATTAAAGGATGAAATAATTTTTTCAGCATAAACATATGTAGCTTTAGTGTTATATCCAGAATCACACCATAAAACTTTAATATCTGATTTTTCTTTTACACATAAATGAATTATTGCAGCTTCATAAGGACGAAAATTTGTTGTTAGAATAGGGTTTGTACTATTTTCTAGTGCCCATCTAATAATTTCTGAAGGACTTCTATCTTTTAATTCTTTATTAATAAGTGTTAGATTTTCCATAATAAATTTTATCGTTTAATACGTTTCCAAACTGGATCTAAAATATCAAATGCTCCTTGATAAGGTTCAGTAAAGTCATCAAGACTTTTTATTGCATCCTTTGGGTCTCGATCCTTTCTAATTAAATAACTTGTGAATCCAGAACGCTTAAGAAAATACATCTGATCTTTTAAAACATCTCCAAATGCTCTTAATTCATTTTTAAAATTATATTTATTTCTTAATTGATTACCAATGGAGAAAATTCTTCCATCTGAGAACTTTTCAACATATATTGCAATTAAAGGAAAATTGTTTAAATCACCTAAGACTTCTATAAATTTATGAATTTCTTCATGTGTTGAAAACCATATTCCAATTTCTTTATTTAGAAATCTTTTGTTTAGTTTTTCTTGATGATAACGAAAAACTTTTAAGGGAAGTAAAATTTTACCAGTTTCTGGAAACTCAGTTTTAATTACTTGATCATCTGTGGGGTAGTCTTCCCCTGATAATTTAAATGCCACTACTTTACCAGCTTGCATTTTAATTTTTTGTTCTATTTTTGGCAATTCAACTGTAACCCACTCATCATCAGCAATAATTTTATTTTTTATTAATTGTGATTTCATTTAGCTGCCTCTGAATTTTGGTAGACATGTTTTTTAAATGGATCAAGACCAATTCGAGAAACACAATCTATAAATATTTCTTCTTCGTATCTGTTATTTAAGTAGACTTCAATAATTTTTTTAATAACAAATGGCATCTCATTAGCAGAAAAAGAAGGACCAATTACTTTTCCTATGCTGGCAGAATTTCCTTGATTGCCACCAATAGTTACTTGATACCATTCACTTCCATCTTTATCTACACCAAGTATCCCAATATGGCCAACATGATGATGCCCACAAGCATTCATACATCCGGATATATTTAGATTTATATCGCCAATATCATGCAAATAGTCAATATCTTCAAAAAGATCCTGAATGGATTTAGCAATTGGAATACTTTTAGCATTTGCCAAAGAACAGAAGTCACCTCCTGGACAACATATAATATCTGTTAAAAGTCCAATATTAGGGGTAACCAGATGATACTTTTTAGCTTTAACCCATAATTCATGAAGCTTATTTTCTTGAACATCTGCTAAGATTAAATTCTGTTCATGAGATACTCTAATTTCACCAAAGCTATATTCCTCAGATAGAGTTGCAACAGCTCTCATTTGGGAAGAGGTAGCATCACCTGGGGGATTCCCAGTTGCTTTTAAAGAAAAAATAACAGATCGGTAACCTTTCTTTTTATGAGGATTTGTACATTTAGAAACCCATTGATTGAAAGATTTATCTTTTTCATGACTCTTTAAATCATCTTTTGTAATTTTTTTATAATTAGGCTCTGAAAAATATTTTTTTATTCGATTTAACTCTTCAGAATTAATAGTGTTCGGACCATCTTTTATATATCTCCATTCCTCATCAACAAGTTTCTTAAATTCTTCAATTCCAAGAGATTTTACTAAAATTTTTATACGCGCTTTATAGATATTATCTCTTCGCCCATAAAGATTATAAACTCTTAATATTGCCTCACAATAAGTTAGGATATGTTTCCATTCAAGTTCATTTTTTATAACGGATCCAATCACTGGCGTTCTACCTAAACCACCACCAACCCATATTTTAGTAACCATTTCATTATTTTTATTTTTAAAAAATTCTAGGCCGATATCATGGCACTGGACTAGAGCCCTATCTTTTTTTGAGCCAGTTATTGCAATTTTAAATTTCCTTGGAAGTAGGGCAAATTCTGGATGAAAAGTACTCCATTGCCTTAAAATTTCTGCAATATGTCTTGGGTCTATAATTTCATCATAAGTAACTCCTGCAAATTGATCTGTAGTTATATTTCTAATACAATTTCCTGAAGTTTGAATAGCATGCATTTCTACTTCAGCTAATTCTTTTAAAATATTTGGAGTCTCTTCAAGCTTTGGCCAATTAAATTGAATATTTTGTCTGGTACTAAAGTGACCATAACCTCTGTCATATTTATCAGCAATATCAGCTAATTTAAATAATTGATTAGATGAAAGAAGCCCATAAGGTATAGCAACTCTTAACATAGGTGCATGACGTTGAATATAAAGACCATTCTGAAGTCGAAGCGGTCTAAATTCCTCATCAGACAAATCTTTTTTTAAATAACGGTCTAGTTGATTTTGGTATTGATTTACTCTTTCATCAACTATTTTTTTATCAATGTGATCATATTTGTACATATTGAACCTTTTTTATCATTTAATTAGCTGGATGCCAACAATTAATAAAACAATAGCCAAAATAAAACGTAACCATTTCTCATCAATTTTTGCACTCAAATTACTTCCTAAAGATATTCCTGGTATTGAGCCTATTAAAAGTGAAAGTAATAAATAACCATTTACTGTGCCTAAATTCAAATGACCTAACCCAGCAAATAATGTTAAAGGAACTGCATGAGCAATATCAGTTCCAATAACTTTTTTTATACTTAAAGAAGGGTAAAGTAAAATTAAAGCTGTAACACCTAATGCGCCTGCTCCAACAGATGTTAATGTGACTAATACACCTAATAATAAACCTAATGATATGGTTAAAATAGTTGTATTTTTTTCATCCTCAATAATTTTTTTTCTAGATTTTTTAAGAATGAATGGTTGTAAAATGACCGCAAAGGATGTGAGTATTAATGCAATTCCTAAGAAAAAATTAATTATTTCTACATTTTTAGAAGCATATAAATCAATACCTTTTAAATAGTAAGTTGTAAAGAATGAAGCAGGAATACTTCCTATCATTAAATTTTTTACAATTTTCCATTCAATATTATTTAAACGTGAGTGAGAAATAACTCCAGCTGATTTGGTAATTGCCGCGTAAAGTAAATCTGTACCAATTGCTATAGCTGTTGGAAATTTGAATACTAAGACAAGAAGAGGGGTCATTAATGACCCACCTCCAACACCTGTTAAACCTACCAAGAGACCAACAACAAAACCAGAAAAAATAAACTCAATGCTCATAAAATAAAAATTTAATTTAATTGCAGTGAAATATAGCAGATTTTGATATACTATTTTAATAATAAATATTTCTATTAATATAACTTTTGAATATATGAAACTTCAACAATTAAGATGCGTTTATCAGATAGTACAAAATGATTTTAATATCTCTAAAGCTGCTGAATTTCTGCACACTTCGCAACCTGGAGTAAGTAAACAAATTCAACTCCTAGAGGATGAGATTGGTATTAAAATTTTTCAAAGGAATGGAAAAAGATTGACTGGTCTTAGCGATGCCGGCAATGACTTATTTAAATCAATTTCAGAAATTATCAGAGAGGTATCAAATATAAAAAATATTTCTAATGAATACGAAAAAGATGATACAGGAACATTTACAATTGCAACTACACATACGCAAGCAAGGTATAAATTACCTAAAATAGTTGAGGCTTTTGTAAAAAAATATCCTAAAGTTAATCTTAACATTCATCAAGGTAATCCCTCGCAAGTGACTGAGCAAATTTTAAAAGGGGAGGCTGATGTTGGGATTGCAACCGAATCAATTGGACAAAACGATAAAATCTTATGTATTCCATGCTATTCATGGAATCGTGTTTTAGTATTTCCAAAAAATCATCCATTAATACAGATCAAAGAAATCACACTAGAAAATATTGCTTCTTACCCAATGATTACATATGACTATGCTTTTACTGGAAGTACAATTGTTTCAAAAGTATTCAAAGATGCAAATATTAAACCAAATATTATGTTAACTGCAATTGATGCCGATGTAATTAAAACTTATGTAGAATTAGGTTTAGGTATTGGATTGATTGCTGAAATGGCTTATGAC
>MDSW01079821.1_pt1 | contig 10489 bp, 9 predicted proteins | sample 811171 | NCBI WGS metagenome assembly MDSW01 (sample SAMN05326641, study PRJNA326480) | marine metagenome | isolation source: seawater | place: Atlantic Ocean: North West | collected 2012 | reverse complement strand
TGGCCGCTGTATGTTCTGTGGCCTCTGCATGGAATCCTGTGGATTCACATCCTTCTTCATGACCAACGAGTACGACGGAATGTCAGGATTCACCCGACAAGAACTGTGGTTCGACGCAAGCCGAACACGCGTGCTTCCAAACGTTCACCAAGAAGCGGTAGACACTGAACTCGCTAAGCGAGCCAACAAGGAGCGCGACAAGCGGGCCAAGAAGGCTGCTAAGGCAGCAAAGGCCGCTTCAGAGGAGAGTGCTTGAGATGGATGTTGCAAGCGCAGCAGAACTCGGCGTGTTCTTTCTTTTTGCAACCATTGCATTAGGCGGTGCACTCGGGCTCATTCTCGCTCAACGGGTCGCCCATTCCATGCTTTCACTGATCTTCAGTTTCATGGCCGTATCGGGAATTTTCATCCTTCTTGGAGCGGAATTCCTTGCTGCCATTCAAATCCTCGTCTACTTGGCGAGCGTCGGCTTAGTGGTGCTGTTTGGTATCATGTTAACACGCCGTCAAATCCTTGAGGAGGACTTCGAATGAAGGTGCTCTCCTTGGTCACTCGTATGGGCTTGCTCGCCCTTGGTATGATCCTTGTTTCTGTGCTCAGCGCCGACGCTGTTTGGGCCGATGCAAGCGAAGACGAACCAACAACCAGCGGTCTTGCTGATGCCCTCTTGACAGATTGGGCCTTGCCTTTGCTTATTCTCGGTGTGCTCATGTCCATGGCTATGATTGGTGCTGCTTACCTTGTTCGTGATGAGCGAATGGAAAATCTCTTGTGGGAATTTGGAGGTGAAGAGGAATGATTGATCCAGCATTGGTATCTGGCCTTTCAGCCCTTATGTTTGTCATCGGGCTCGGTGGCGCTTTCACTCGAAAGAACGCGATTATCGTTCTCATGTGCATCGAATTGATGCTCAACGCTGCAAACATGCAATTCGCTGCAGCAGCCGTCCATCACGGAGACACAACCGGATGGGTTTACACCATTTTTGCTATTGCCATTGCTGCCAGTGAAGTCGCCATAGGTTTGGCCATCTTCCTAGCCATGTATGGTCAACACGACACGATATCATTGGACGATGTGGATGTCCTGAGGAACTGAGGTGATTGTATGGCAGGTTCAGAAGTATCAGACATCGCAGCACCCCACGTCTCAGAATTGGCACCATTGATTGTGCTCCTCCCAATGTTGGCCTTTGCGGTCATCCTTTTCCTTGGTAAAGTGTTCAACGGAAATCCAATGTGGAAGAATTCAGTCAAGGAAGGCGGCATTATCGCTCTTGGCGTCATGAGCGCTGTGCTTGTGCTCTCGATCATTCTCATCATGGATTTCATCGGTGGGGTTCAAGCCGGACATGATTCAGTGTTCCATTGGTTCACCTCTGGTGTTTGGGATGGAACCACCGGTGGCGTAAGCACCGACAAGTTTGGTTTCGGTATCTACGTTGATCACATCACAGTGATGCTGTTATTTGTTGCAGCATTCCTTTGTTTGCTCATCAACACCTTCAGCATTGGTTACATGAACACCGACCCAATTAACGACAACCGCAACCACCGCTTCTATGCAGAATTCACCTTGTTTTGCTCTGGAATGCTTGGCATGGTCCTTGCAGATTCCTTCCTTTGGCTCTTCATCTTCTGGGAAATCATGGGTCTTTGTTCCTACTTGCTGATTGGATTCTACTACGAGCGACCAAGCGCTGCATATGCGGCAAAGAAGGCGTTCCTGACCACCCGTATTGGCGACGTATTCCTCATGATTGGATTGGTCATGCTATGGGATTTGTTCGGATCTCTAGATTACGCCGTGGTCTTCGCTTCTGGAGAGATCGAAAAAGTCGCCGAGAATTCCGCTGGCACCTTACAATGGGCCCTTGGACTGATGTTCATCGGTGCGGTCGGTAAATCGGCTCAATTCCCACTCCACGTTTGGTTGCCTGATGCAATGGAAGGACCAACACCAGTTTCAGCTCTCATTCACGCAGCCACAATGGTCAACGCTGGATTGTACCTCGTCGCTCGAATGTTCCCATTCTTCGGTGCAGATGCCTTGCACGGCGATCTTGCTGACCTCGCCTTCATCATCGCTCTGGTCGGTGGCATCACAGCAGTCATGGCAGCAGCCATTGCTTTTGTCCAGATGGACCTCAAGAAGGTCTTGGCGTATTCAACCATGAGTCAACTCGCCTACATCTTCACAGGTCTTGGTTGTGCTATGTACCTCGCCAATACATTGTATTGGCACGAGTACCTTCCAGACGGCGTCAAGAATCCCGATTATTACGACAACCACTACATCGTCATCGTTGCGTTTGGTGCTGCTCTGTTCCACTTGTTCAACCACGCTATGGCCAAAGGCATGCTGTTCATGGCCAGTGGTTCAGTGATTCACGAAGTGCATCATGCACATCATCACCTGCACCACCATGACGATCACGGTGAGGATCATCACGACGATCACCATGATGACCACTTTGACGCTCAATCCATGGAAAACATGGGTGGTCTTGCTTCCAAGATGCCCATCACTGCAACAGCCATGCTTGTTGGTTCCGCTTCCATCATGGGTCTACCGCTCATCGGCGGATTCTGGTCCAAGGAAGGTATCATTGCCAACGCTTGGCGAGTTGCTCAAGATGATCCGCGATTCCTCTTGCCCGCTATGTGTGTGCTCATCGGTGCGGGAATGACCGGGTTCTACATGTCCCGAATGTGGCTCAAGACCTTTGCAGGCAAGCCAAACAATGAGGTTGCAGCCCACGTTGGCCCAACCAACACATGGATCAAAACTCCATTGTTCATACTCACCTTTGTCAGTTTGTCTTCCATCCTCTTTGCAGGTATGGGCTTCACCCACTGGGCGCCAGATGAAGGCTATGCCTTCATGTCGGAGAAGTCGCTTGTCGACGGTATCATTTACGAATTGGGTCATGCATTTGCCAACGAAGTACCGTACTTCTTCATCATCACCTACATTGCGATTGCACTTGGTGCTGTAGCAGGTCCTGGACTTGCACTGGCATTGTATGGTGGGCAATTGGAAGAAGGCGAATCGGCCAAACCATGGATGATGCCCGTCATTCGTCTCAACGCTTGGGTCAAGGCCCGATTCAATTTCGACAACAGTGCTTTTGCCAACTCAACACTCGCCGTCGCATTACAGAACCGCCTCTACATTGATCACTACTACGATATGGCCATGCTCAAGATTGTGGCTGGCTTTTCAACCAAGGCAGCAGAAACAGACGCCGATGTCATCGATGGGACCATCAAGACCATCGAATCTGGTTCGCAGTCGCTCTCAACTGTCGTTCGCTCACTCACCACAGGATCGGCTCGAGATTACATCCTCATGGTGTCTGTTGGTATGTTAGCGATTTTCATGCTCGTTTGGGGGGTGGCCTGATTGTTCGAGGCCGGTACTGATTGGATTTCGATGCAACTTGTAGGCTTCCCTGTGGTCGCAGGTATTGTCTTGCTCGCCTTTGTTGCGAATGCAAAGAAATCGGCGCATGAGAAACTCAACAATCCGATTCGAATGGCAAGTTTTGCCTTCTCATTGGCTCTGTTTGGATACACAACTTGGATGTTCTTCGAGGTCTTTGCCAGCATTGATCTAGATAACGGGATTATCTTCAATGACTACAAACTCTACGACAGCTACGAATGGTTCCCAGCACTTGGAATTCATTGGACTGTTGGTCTCGATGCTCTTTCTTTCCCAATGGTGTGGCTGACAACCTTCTTGCTTCCAGTGACCATCATCGCTACATGGCATGAGAAAAATGGAGCCACCTACTTCCCAACACTTCTGTTGATGGGTGGCGCTTTGATTGGTGTCTTCGTCTCGCTTGATCTCTTCATGTTCTATGTGTTCTGGGAGTTGACATTGATTCCTATGTTCTTCCTCATCCTCAACTGGGGCGGAAAGGACCGCAAGTACGCCTCTCAGAAATTCTTCATCTACACCTTCACAGCCTCTGTCGTGATGCTGCTTGGATTGGTGACGCTCTACCTGATGCAACCAGATCAAATTGGTACTGGTGGAAAGTACGGCACCATGACTGGACGAACCTTCGATATCCCAACCCTCGTTGAGGCAGCAACCAATGCGAACATGGATGGATGGTACATGGGTGAAAGCATGCAAAAGGTCCTGTTCGTGATGCTTATGCTTGGTTTCCTCGTCAAATTGCCTGCGGTTCCATTCCACACTTGGCTGCCTGATGCGCACGTTCAAGCCCCAACCGGTGGTTCGATGTTACTTGCTGGTGTCATGCTCAAAATGGGTGCCTACGGTATGTTCCGACTGCCATTGAGCATGTTCCCGCATGCGCTTCAACACTTCCAGATGGCACTGATGATTTTCGGAATGGTCTCCCTCGTTTGGGGAGCCATCGTATGTTTGGGCCAAACCAACCTCAAGAAGATGGTTGCCTATTCCTCCGTCTCTCACATGGGCGTCATCCTGATCGGTATTGCCACTATGCAACCAATGGGTTGGGCTGCAGCGTTGTTCATGATGTTCGCTCACGGCATCATCAGCCCAATGCTGTTTGCTGTATGTGGCGCATTCAAGCACCACTACCACAGCATGGAGATTGGGGCTATGCGAGGTATGGCCAAGCATTCGCCTTGGCTAGCAACTTCGATGATGTTTGCTTGGATGGCCTCACTTGGTTTGCCACTTCTTGCAGGTTTCGTTGCAGAATTGATGATGCTCATCGCTTTGTGGTACTTCATAGACTTGGAAGGCTGGAGCGTGCTTTGGATGATTGGTCCAGCGCTTGTCTTGGCCCTCACTGCTGCTTACTACCTCTGGTCGATGCAACGCACCATCTTCGAAGGTGGTGACGAAACACAACCTCCTGCCTCCTTGCATGGCGATCCGGTACCGGACATCACCAACGAGGAGAAGCTCGCAATGCTCATTCTCGCAGCCTTCACCATCCTGTTCGGTATCTTGCCTTGGATTGGCCTTGACATGATGGATAGTTATTGCCGTCAGTTCTTTGATACTATGATCTCAAATGGCATTTTCAAAGGGGGTGCCTGATATGAGTCAAACACAAGCCTTCAGCGATGATTTCTTCTCGGCAATGCTTCCTGAGATGCTGCTGTTTGTTGGCCTGATCGCCCTCATCATCATCCCGAACTTGGGTAAAGGGACGTTCCGAATTCCAGGGACTCAAATCCGTTTGCCGTGGTTCTTGGGCGGAGAACGCTTTGCATTGACGAGCAACCCACGCCTGCCTGCATGGATTGCCACCATCACCTTTGCCGGCGCTTTTGCTGCGGTTGTAGACTCATTAAATGGGGGCGTAGATGCGCTGACGGTCGTCAGCAGTAGCACCGACAGCGCCAAAGAACTTCTCGAAGTCAATGGCTTCAGCCGTGTCTTCGAATTGATTTTCTTTGGTGCTCTTGCATTGGCTTCGTTTTCAAGTATGAATCGCTTGAAGGTCGAAGGCACCGGTGGTAAGCTCAGTGAAGATCAATTGTACAACAACCGTCGACAAGCAGACTTCTACATCTTGATGTTGACCTGCGGCCTTGGAATGTCTGTTGTGGCCTTGGCACAAGACCTCTTTGTGCTCTTCATTGGATTGGAGCTGGCTTCCTTCTCCACGTACGTTCTCGTGGCGTTCATGAAGGAATCCAAGGCTGGCTCAGAAGCCGGTATGAAGTACTTCATCGTCGGTTCAGTCGCCTCTGGTGTCGGTCTTTACGGTCTTTCGATGCTCTACCTTTGGGCCGGTTCACTTCAGTTCTCAGTCCTTGCCGAGGCCTTTGCTGTGTCTGGGACTGAAGCATTACCACTCATCGGTATCGGTTTCGTTCTCGTTGGGTTTGGATTCAAGGTCAGCGCGGCTCCGTTCCACTTCGCAGCACCTGATGCCTATGCAGGAGCAAGCAGCCCAGTCGCCGGTGTTCTCGCTACTGCAAGCAAGGCCATGGGTATGGTCGGTTTGATTCGAATGCTCCTGATCGTGGCAGCACCTGAATCCTCAGAAGGTTCTGCGGTTTGGTTGGTTTGCATCGGCGCATTAGCAGCACTCACCATGACATGGGGTAACATCGCTGCCCTTGGAAGCACCAATCCAAAGCGGATGCTTGCTTACTCTTCAGTCGCACACGCAGGCTACATGTTGGCCGGACTTACTGCCGTTGGCGCATGGACATGGGACCCTTCATTTGCGGGCAAGGAAGGCGAGGCAGCTTTGCTTGTCATGACCGCTTTGTTGTTCCATATGTTGGTGCTTGTCGCATTCAAACTCGGAGCGTTCCTTGTTCTTTCCATCCTTGAATCAGATGGTGATTCATCTCGCCTCTCGTCATTGGGTGGCCTAGCCAAGCGTGAACCCCTGCTCGCGTTTGCCATGTTCATCTTCATGATCTCACTTGCAGGTGTGCCGCCAATGGCTGGTTTCCTCTCCAAGTTGATGGTCATCATGGGTATTGTCAATGTCGGCGTTGGAGCTGGTGCAACATCACTCGGTGAACTCCACTGGGTGTGGTGGTTGGCCCTGCTGATGGTGTTGAACTCTGCCATCTCGGTGTTCTATTACCTCCGGGTTGCTGTTGTGATGTTCTTTGAAGACCCAGAAGAAGGGAGAGAAGGTGCCCTTCCATCTGGCTGGCAAGTTCGAACATCGATTTTCATCTGCGTCGTTGCAACGATTATGCTCGGTGTCTTTGGTGATTCAGTGCTCGAGATGTGCCGCACGGCAGCAGAGAGCCTTACCACGAAGTGGTGAAGCGTTTTTCATGCCTCATGATGCAAAAGAGCCCCTTCGTTGAGGTGCTGTATTCAAGAAGGGTGGACATTACGGCATAGTAGGTGCAACCGTATGGGTCGTCGACGTGAAGAGAAAGTGGACGAGGAAGAACTTGCTCGACTTGAATCACCAGAGGGTTCGTCGGCAGGAAAAATCCGTGTCAAAATGCCAAACAAGAAGGTCAATGAAATGTTTGCTTTGGCTGAGCAAATTCTCGGAGGCCGTCGTGTGACAGTGCTCTGTGCTGATGGCGAAACAAGAATGGCCCGCATTCCAGGGAAAATGCGCCGACGTCAATGGGTTCGTGAAGGCGACTTGATCATCGTTTGGCCTTGGGATTTCCAAGATGCCAAAGCGGATGTTAAGCACCGATACACCAAGACTCAGGCCATGTACCTCTCAAGAAAAGGCGTTTTGCCTCCAGATGTGGACATCTTCGGAATGAACACCGCTGTTGACGATGATGACGAACACGACGACCTGTTCGGGACCATGGATGACGATGATGAGGACGAACTCTTCGGGTCAGCAGATGAACCAGAGGGTGCGGATGATGATGAAGACGACTTGTTCGCAGATGATGACGACGATGATGACGATCTCTTTGGTGAACCGGAAGCTTCCACGGACGCCGAAGAAGAAGATTCCGAATCGCCGGAAGAAGAGCCAGAAGAAGAGCCAGAAGAACCATTCGTTGCCGTTGAGGAATACCCGTCAGAAGATGGAGATGCTGACGATGATGATGACGACGAAGATTTGGAAGACCTCTTTGGTTGAATCATTCAAGCCTATGCTCACAGAATGGTGATTTGATGGCCAAGGACAACTGGGATGAGTTGAACGCTGGCAACCACAATCGTCGCAACCACAATCGCCGCAACAAAAAGGGCAAGCGCACTTCTCGCTCTCAAGACCTTGACGATGAGTATGCCTCATCTGAGGAGGACAAATTTCTCAGCAATCTCGCCTCAAAACAGAACAGTTACGGCTGGATGAAGGAAGCTCGCTACAAGCGAATGTTCCGCGATATCGAAAACAAGATTCAGGGCGCTATGGGCACAGGCACATTTGATTGGGTTGATCGTCGTGTTTTCGACCAAGTCTTTGATCGACTCACCTTGATGTCGTTGTATAAATTGATGAAAACAGGCGTCATCGATACGCTCGATTATCCAATTGCTCGCGGCAAAGAAGCCCACGTTTTTCACGGCACCAACATTGACGGAAAGTCCGTTGCTGTGAAAATCTTCCACACTTCAAACGCTGTGTTCAAGAATCTCGTTCAGTACATCGAAGGCGATCCAAGATTCGGCGGCCTTCGAAGGCGCCATCGAGATCTGGTTGACATTTGGGTTCGGAAGGAGCACAGAAACCTCTCGCGCCTATCACGATGGGGCCTCAATGTCCCCAAACCTCTGGGCATTCACAAAAATGTCCTGGTGATGGATTACTTAGGTCATGAACGCGGTTCATCACCAAAGTTGAGGGAAGTCCATGTTGAGGACCCGGAACCAGTCTATGCTGACCTCTTGGAGTTCTTGGCCGTGGCTTGGCAGAAGAGCAACCTTGTGCACGGGGATTTTTCTCCATTCAATATTCTCTGGCATCAAGAGCGGGCCGTCGTCATCGATGTTGGTCAAGCCGTCGTTCAGGGCCATCCAAAGGCAGAAGAATTCCTCGTTCGAGATGTCACGCGTCTTGTCGAATGGGCGAATAAGAATGGAATCGAAGTCACGCTTGCAGAAGCGATGTACGAGGTGCTTCACATGAATCTTGATCATGTGCATCAGATTGAATTTGACGATGAAGAGGAGTGAATCACTCTTCTTCCCAATCGACTTGTTCGTCCTCTGCTAAGTCCATCATCGTTTCAACAGCCTCATCATCAGACGGATCGACTTGAGCGGCCCGCATCCTGCGTCCTCGCCGGTTGGAGACATCTGCAAGGCCGGGCACTAAATTTTCAAAACCACCTGCTTGGGCCCCAGGGTCGTCCTTGATTTCAATCGTGTCGAGGCTTCGGTTGACCAAACGACTGCGTCGTCGGTCACGCTCGAGGAAGTTCAGCACGGTTCCGTGTTCTGCCCCACCAGCAAGCATTTCAATCGCTTGTCGGGCAGCAGAGAGGCCTTCTTCTTCACCAACAAGAACGACGGTGGAGTTGTAAATTGTAATTTGAGTGTCCGTGAGGCCTTCAATCAATTTGCGAATCTTTCCTTGACTCCCAATGATTCGGCCACGGATGCGCCGTTGCTGGTTTGAGCGCTTACCAACGAAGGAACGAATATCGACCAGTTCGAAGAAGTGATCATCATCAAGCAACCTAATCGCTGCTTTTGGTGCCATGCCTCGTCCAATGGCTTTGATGACATCGGGGAATTTCATTGCTTTCACAGGGTCATATGTCCCCGGTTCGCCCCATTCAACCTCGACATCTCCAGTGTTGGAATCGATGTCGAGCGTCTTGCATCCAGCCGCATGCCTCAACGATTTCGCAGTTGCACCCTTTGCACCGATGAGCACCGCAATGCGGTCCATTGGGACACGTGGCAAAGGTTGTCGCATGGGCCTTCCTGCGGCCGACCTCTTTTCAAACTCTTGTTCGGCGTTGAAGGAAGCCTATGGCGATTCCAACCAGAAGAAGAAGGCCCATTGAAGGGGCGAAAGAGGGAACAAGTCCAGGCGATCCGATCGAGGCTCCAGTGACAACCAAGTGGTTTTTGTTATTGCCTTCATCATATTCATCGATGACATCGAGGTAGTCGATAACGAGGCGTAAATCGTACTGGCCTGTTTGAGGGACGGTGTAATTCCAAATCAGTGTCTCAGTGCTGTCAGAGAGCGTTCCAGATGGCAAGGTCCGTGCTTCCATCACCGTCCAACTGACCGAGGCTGTGCGGTCTGCAGGTGCAGACTCTAATCGAACCACGATGCTACCACCGTAGTCTTGATTGCTTTCAAGAACACTCGTAATGGTCACATTGCCTGAGTTTTCACCCGGGCGGACAATCATGCGGTCCAAGTTGGTTTGAGTCGCATTCCACGAAAGGTCGAGGCCGGGAAGGATTTGGAATGAACTTGGACTTGAGGCGTATTCATTGCCCGCTTGATCGACAACAACCGCTCGGAACATGAGGTGCTGCCGAGATTTTGTAGCCCAGTTTGAGAGTGCTACAGTCGCATCCAGGCCAGTCACGCCAAAATCCAACCAGCGGCCAGAAAGGTCTGGAGTTTGGCCAACGCCGTTCGAATCAAAGCCATATTGCATGTAGGAGGCCGTCAGATCCAATCCCGAACCGTCATCAAGCGCATTGAAACTTACATTTGCGGGACCAACGCGACTTGTTGTGAGTTCGTCGACCACCCAGCCACTCGGTTCTGGTGCGGTTTGGTCGACTCGGATCAAGACATCAGAGGCTTCACCGATGTTGCCAACTCGGTCAACAGACCGGAATTGAAGCGTATGGTTTCCTTCACTGAATTGCAATGTTGTGGTGTCGGTTGTCACAGTGGACCACGATGTTCCATCGGTGCTGAATTGGCAAGATGCAACGCCACTCCCTTGGCCATCATCGGCCGCGGTGATGAGGCCACTGATGGTCACTGTTCCACTGTTTTGCCATGCTGCACCTGAACCGACGGTCAAGTCGCCCAAGGTTGGACCGGTTCGGTCGATGCCGATGAACATGGTTTGACTCGTGGAAAGACCAG
>MDSW01049640.1_pt1 | contig 10489 bp, 10 predicted proteins | sample 811171 | NCBI WGS metagenome assembly MDSW01 (sample SAMN05326641, study PRJNA326480) | marine metagenome | isolation source: seawater | place: Atlantic Ocean: North West | collected 2012 | reverse complement strand
TGAGGGTATTCAGCGTGCGCAAAAATCGATAGATGAGGGTCAAGCTCACCTGGCTCTTGACAAACTAATAAAAATTTCAAATGCGAACATATGACTGACTTTCTAAAAAAAATCTGCGAAGAGAAAACAAGTCATATTTTGAATAAAAAGATAGAAGTGCCAATTTATGAACTCGAAAATCAGTGCAGCCGAGTATCTGCCCCTCGTGGATTTTTTGACGCTTTAGTGTCGGCAGTAACTAAGGATAAGTATGGGTTGATAGCAGAAATAAAAAAAGCCTCTCCCTCGAAAGGTATAATACGCCAAAACTTTGATCCAGCTTGGTTAGCAGAAAAATATCAGTCTGGGGGAGCTAGTTGTTTATCCGTGTTGACTGACAAAAAATATTTTCATGGCGAGGATGCGTTTCTCTCTTTAGCTCGGAATTCTGTCTCATTGCCCGTACTGAGAAAGGATTTTATTCTAGACCCTTATCAAATCATCGAATCCAGGGCGCTAGGAGCAGACTGTATTTTATTGATTTTAGCCGCATTGTCTGACCAACAAGCGGCAGAACTGGAGGATACGGCAAGAGGCTTAAATCTGGATGTTCTTCTTGAAGTTCATAATTTACCTGAGTTGAGTCGGGCATTGAGGCTCAAGAGCAAGATGATTGGAATAAATAATAGAAACCTAAAGACGTTGGAAGTGGATTTAAAAATGACCGAAGAACTTGCTGGAAAATTACCCAATAATTTCTTGGTTATCAGTGAGAGTGGGTTGTTTACCCCAATTGATCTTGCTCGAATGGCAGAATTTGGAGTTAAGTGTTTTTTAATTGGGGAGGCTTTCATGCGAGAGGATGATGTTGAACTCGCAGTAAGAAAAATTTTAGCATAAAAGATCAAAGTCCTTTTAGGAATAGGGTTTTAAAAAATGAAAGACTTTAATCATATTGACGAAAATGGTAATGCGATAATGGTTGACATTTCGTTAAAAAAGGAAACTAAGCGAGAGGCAGTTGCATCTGGGACGATAGTTGTGAGCCCGAAGACTATGGGGCGAATTCTCGAAAAAGATGTAAAAAAAGGGGATGTTTTGTCTGTAGCTCAGTTGGCTGGTATTATGGGTGCCAAAAAAACTTCGGATTTAATTCCTTTATGCCACCCATTGGCGTTAACTTCAGTTAAAGTGGAATTAAATTGTGATCCATCTAGCCATGCTATCAATATAACCGCCACATGCAGTGTCACCGGAAGGACTGGTGTGGAGATGGAAGCACTTACAGCTGTTACTGTTGCAGGGCTTACTGTTTACGATATGTGCAAAGCCATAGATAAAGAAATGAAAATTACAAATATTCGGCTATTATCCAAGTTTGGTGGTAGATCAGGAAAGTATAGGGCGGTCTAGTTGTTATCTGTAAGTGAGGCGATTGAGGTAATTAAAAGCAAAGTGTCGCTTATTGGTTGTGAAACTATATTTGTGGATAAGGCTTTAGGCCGAATAGTTGCCTCTGATCTCAAGTCTTTAACCTCTCACCCTCCCGTTTCTGTATCTGCAATGGATGGATTTGCAATTAGAGCGGCTGATATAGATCAATTGCCAATAACGCTTAAGCAAGTTGGGGTGTCGCAAGCTGGAAAGAGTTTTGATGGAAAAATTGAAGTTGGTGAAGCGGTAAGAATTTTTACTGGAGCTCCCATTCCTCCCAATGCCGATAGCGTTGTAGTCCAAGAAGATGTTGATATTTCGCCGGGAGAGGTTTCAATTAAAAGTCTAGTTGAAATCGGGTCATTTATTAGGCCGGCTGGATTAGATTTCAAATTGGGAGAACTTCTCATTCCTGAGGGAAAAATTTTAACCGCGAGAGATGTTGGCTTATTGGCTTCGATGAATATTACTACTCTTAAGGTAAGAAGACGGCCAAAAGTTGGGATAATTGCGACAGGTAATGAACTTACGATGCCCGGGTCTGCTCTTCAAAACGATCAAATTATAAGTTCTAATTCCCTGTCTATAGCGGGCTACGTCACTGTTTTCGGTGGAGAGGCGACAAATATAGGACTTGTTGAGGATGATGAAGATTCAATAAAAGGAATACTTCAATCGGCTGCTGGGTTTGACTTGATCATCACTGTTGGGGGTGCGTCTGTGGGGGAATTTGATTTAGTTCAAAAAGTGCTGGGAAAGGATGATTGGAGCCCTGGTTTTTCTAAACTTGCAATGCGCCCAGGTAAACCCTCATTTTTTGGCATTTATAAAAACATTCCTTTGCTAGGTCTGCCCGGAAATCCAGTTTCAGCAGGAGTAGTTTCTCTGATATTCCTCCCTGAGTTGATAAATGCTCTTTGCGGGCTTGGGAGTTTTAAGACAACAGTTCAGTCAGGGCTTTTAGGGGGAGCACTTAAAAATAACAATGCAAGGCAAGATTACTTGAGAGGAACCTTAGCGACTGACTCAAATAACAATAAAATTGTCTTTCCATTTGATCAGCAAGATAGTTCAATGATGTCAACTTTTACGAATGCCGATTGTTTGGTTATTAGGCCCCCTTTTGCGGCAAAACTAGAAATTGGCGATCCTATTAACTTCATCAATCTTTTAGACTTAAAGAATAATTTCCTGAATTTTTGAGAACTTTCTTGACGTCAAAAGAGAACCAATGTAGAACGTTGGCAGATGTTTTTGTTTTGTTCTTATTAGAGAAACTCGGTTTTTAGATTTAGGCTTCACAAAGATGTTAACACACAAACAATACGAACTGTTAATATGTATAGAAAAAAAGTTACGTCAAACGGGCATATCGCCCTCGTTTGACGAGATGAGAAATACTTTGGGTTTAAAGTCTAAATCAGGAATTCATAGGCTGATAACTGGGCTTGAAGAACGTGGTTTTATTCGTAGGCTTCCGCACAAAGCGAGAGCATTAGAAGTTGTTAAGTTGCCAGAAAATTCTGAAATAGGTATTCAGAATAACCACCAAAGGAGACCGGATATTAATGAAAAACGATACTCTGAGATTGCGGAAAATGTGATTGAAGGTGGGTTTAATATCAATCAAACAAAAGAGTCTGAACAGTCAAATCTAATACAGTTACCCCTGTATGGTAAGATTGCGGCAGGCACTCCGATAGAAGCTCTGCGTGATAATTCAAGTTTCATTGATGTTCCTCCAGGGATGCTAGGGAAAGGAGAATACTATGCCCTAGAGATTGATGGTGACTCAATGAGCGAGGCAGGTATTTTGGATGGTGACACTGCCCTGATTTTGCGCTCAGATACGGCAGAGAATGGCTCTATAGTTGTCGCGATGGTTGATGACTCAGAGGTGACGCTGAAAAGAATTAGACGAAAAGGCCAATCAATTGCATTAGAGCCTGCTAATGCGTTGTACAAGACACGAATTTTTGGGCCTGATCAAGTTAAAGTCCAAGGAAAGCTGATAGGGCTTATAAGAAGTTATTAATATTTCTCAGGTAACATCTAAATCAAGTTAAATTTTTTCATAATAAATTTGTCGAAATAGCTTGAAATACATTTAATTTTATTGCAATGTCCAAATATATTAGTTGTTTTACGTTCTGCCGGGTCCGCAAACCCGCATATTGGAGGATTTAACATTGGTTAGAAAACCTTTTAGTATATTGAAGTCTTTGGCCGTCGCTGGAAGTTTGTTGGCCATTGGACAAAGTGGTATGTTGTCGTCGCCTGCAAACGCTAATGAGATGTTAGCTGAGACAGGTAAGGTTATCAGTAATACCGGTAAGGCTATTTGGGATACAACCTCAGAGTTCTTCTCAAATTTGCAATTGGCGGCTTTGCCAAACCTTCAAATGGCAGAAAAAGGAATGTCGCAGGCAGAATCAGGTAATACTGGATTGTATTTTGGTGCCAACTACTCGGTTGCTCGAATCGGGTCGTACAATTTAAAATATAGAACCAATGCTAAAGAAGCTTGGGAGTTGGACTCCAACGTTGCTGGTAGTGCTCAGCTTGGTTACGATTTTGGCCTTGTGAGGCTGGATGTGAAAGCTGTCGCCACAGACGGTGGAGTGGATACTATTGGTGGTGCAGCGGCTGGTAATGACCGGTCAAACGTTGCAGTAGCGACCGCTAACATATATTGGGATGTAATGCGCTCAAAAGTTGCTGATGAAATTGCATTGGTGCCTTACCTCGGCGTTGGTGGCGGGGCAATCGGTTTCCATGCCTCTGCTAAGACAACTGACGCTGGCGGTGATCATCACAATGGGATTGGATACGCTGCAACTGGACACGCCGGTATTAACGTTGAGGTTCATGAAAACGTTGGTATTGTGTTGGGGTACCAGTATGTTAGAGGTTATGGTGCTCACGAAGAGGTTGGTATTCATCTTGGTGAAGTCGGCATAAGACTAACTTACTAAGAATTAATTTTACTATTTGTGAGTGTGGTTCCAGGTGACATAGGTTAACGCTGGGCCCGTCGATTTGTTGCGGTTCACATTTGAGTGTTATAACGGAGCTAACGATTAACATATATCGTATTAGTAGCTCCCGTACCCATCAATATCGTTAGCGTGGTATTTAGGGGGTGCGCAACTTCAAAATCAAAGATGCCCGTGTCTAAAGGAATTATTTGCAATGTTGTTGTGCTTTTTTCGTATAAGGCAACAGTTGAGACGCAATTTTCAACAAAATCTTCACCATCAATAGAAATTTTTTCGATCTTGGTATTTTGAAAAAATTTTCTCGCAGTAAACCAATGCCGCTTGTTGTCTTTATTTATAAGACTTAGCTTATAGGGTGTTTTCCATCGCATTTCAATCAATGAGGGGTAGAATTTATTTCTCTCTATCTCAATTTTAATAAGGTCTGCATCATCCCAATTGATTTTCTCTATAGAGGTTGTAGTCTCGACGTTGCACGTCCCTACTTGACTAAATTCTACGTCTTGGATACCAACACATCCGGTTAGAAGTGAGACCGAAAATAAAGAAAGTGAAAGCCCTTTTAATTTCATATTGTATACTCAAATTTATCTATCTTTATATTTTAGTAAGTTTATTTAAAAATACCAAATACCAATTACATATTAGTATGCATTCTTCGAAGATATTCCAGAAAAAAAACTTTTTTATATTAAAGTGGTAGTCTAAAATTTTATGATATATTTTATCATACTAATAATAAAGAGATAGCCATATAATGTCGGTGGTCACCAGATTTGCTCCTTCGCCAACAGGTTATCTCCATATTGGGGGAGCCAGAACGGCGCTTTATAACTGGTTGTTTGCAAAGCATCATAAGCATTATGGAGATGGTGGAAAGTTTTTGCTTAGAATCGAGGATACTGATAAAAATAGATCGAGCGCGATTGCTGTGGAAGCTATTTATAAAGGTCTTAATTGGTTGGGGTTAGATTGGGATGGTGAGGCAGTTTCTCAGACGGCTAACCTGGAAATCCATAAATCCATAGTAAAAACACTTCTTGATTCAAATAAAGCATATTATTGCTATTCATCCTTGGCAGAATTACAAAAAATGCGGCAAACTGCCCGAGAAGAAGGACGAACTGTAGCTTATAATGGGTTTTGGCGTGATAGAGACCCTGAACTTGCGCCTGACGACATTAGCCCAGTTGTGAGACTTAAAACCCCATTAGCTGGGGTTACCGTAATTAATGATTTGGTTCAGGGTGAGATCGCCGTCAAGAATGAAACTATTGATGACATGGTTTTGCTCAGGGCGGATGGGACCCCTACCTATATGTTAGCCGTGGTAGTTGATGATTATAATATGGGAGTTACGCATGTAATTAGAGGAGACGACCATTTAACCAATGCATTCCGTCAACTCCAGATTTATAATGCACTAGAATGGGATAACCCTCAATATGCTCATATTCCTTTAATACATGGGGCAGATGGCAAGAAGATGTCAAAACGTCATGGTGAACTTAGCATTGATGCTTATAGAGATTTTGGAATTTTACCAGAGGCGCTCAGAAATTATCTTCTTAGATTGGGCTGGAGTCACGGAAATGAAGAAATAATCTCAACCAAGGCGGCTATAGAGTGGTTCTCGATCAAAAATATTGGCAGGTCTCCTGCCAAATTTGATTTGATGAAATTAGAGAATTTAAATAGTCAGTATTTGCGAGCGCTCGATAATGGAGAGCTGTTGAGATTAGTATGTGATAATGTAGAGAGTATATTAGGAAAAGAAATAGATTGTGCTGTATTAAATAGGATAAGATGTGGAATGGATCATTTAAAAAAACAGTCCAAGACACTGAAAGAATTATCGACAAGCGCATTGCTGTTTACTAAAGATCGCCCCATATCTATAGATGAACATGATGATATTGATTTTGATATACCAAATTTAAAACATTTAACTACTATTAATGCTTTGTGCCGGGAGCTTGATGATTGGTCCTCAGAGAGTATAAACAGTCTAGTAAAAGAATATATTTTAAAAGCTGATACGAAACTCAGAGAGATTGCCCCAATTTTGCGCTTAGCGTTACTAGGCGTAAAAATTTCTCCAGGCATTTTTGATGTCATGGCATGTTTGGGAAAAAAAGAAACTTTAGACAGATTTGATGATTTTTTAGAGAAATTTCTTGGCAAAGAACGGTCTTCATAAAAGAGTTATCAAACTCCTATCGATTACAAAAGAGATAGTGAAAAGTAATTAGGGTAAAAGATGATGAAAAACGCCAAAGACAAAGAGGATAAGACATTTACGCTTATAAACAATCAGAATGGCAAAACTTATGAGTTTCCTGTTCTCTCGGCCTCAGTTGGACCTGACGTTATAGATGTAAGGTCTTTATATAATACTACCAAACATTTTACATTTGATCCTGGGTTTACGTCTACTGGTAGTTGTGAGTCTGGGATTACCTTTATTGATGGGGATGAGGGTTTACTTTTGTATCGGGGATACTCTATTGACGAATTAGCGGAACATTCAGATTTTTTAGAAGTCTGTTATTTGTTACTTTATGGTGAGTTGCCCAATATAAAACAAAAAAAGATATTCAATAAAAGCATCACCTATCATTCTATGTTGCATGAGCAACTAAGTTACTTCTTTCGAGGGTTTAGACGTGATGCCCACCCTATGGCTGTTATGTGCGGGGTAGTTGGAGCCTTGTCTGCTTTTTATCATGACTCTATCGATATCACCGATTCCTCTCATCGTAATATTGCCTCAATTCGTCTAATATCAAAAATGCCAACAATTGCGGCGATGGCTTACAAATTTTCGGTAGGTCAACCATTTTCTTATCCTAGGAATGACCTTAGCTACGCGGAAAACTTTCTTTACATGCTTTTTAGTACACCATGCGAGGATTTTGTGGTGAATCCTGTTCTCGCAAAAGCGATGGATAGAATTTTAATTTTGCATGCGGATCATGAACAAAATGCATCGACCTCTACCGTCCGCCTAGCCGGGTCCTCAGGCGCAAACCCATTTGCCTGTATATCAGCTGGTATTGCTTCCCTTTGGGGACCTGCACATGGTGGAGCTAATGAAGCAGTTTTAAATATGCTTGAAGAAATTGATGATGTCAAAAATATCCCCAAATTCATCAAAAGAGCGAAAGATCCGGACGACTCTTACCGCTTAATGGGATTTGGCCATCGGGTCTATAAAAATTTTGATCCTCGGGCAAAAGTTTTACAGCAGAGTTGTCATGAGGTTTTGAATGAATTAGGTATTGAGGATGAGCCACTTCTTGATATTGCTATGGAGTTAGAAAAAGTTGCTATTGAAGACCCGTATTTTATTGAAAAAAAACTATATCCAAACGTAGACTTTTACTCAGGAATAATTTTTAAAGCAATTGGGATACCCACAAATTTGTTTACTGTTCTTTTTTCTGTAGCTAGAACAGTAGGGTGGGTTGCCCAATGGAATGAGATGATTGAGGATCCTCTCCAAAAAATTGGGCGACCTAGACAACTGTATGTGGGCCCAGATAAAAGAGCCTTTAAGCCCCTTACAGAGAGAGAAAATTAGATCTGCCACAGGGGCGGGTTACGTTAACCATTATAAATTATTTCTCGATATATTTAGTAATGACTTCTGCTGCATGGTCAGATGGTGTTTTTTTTTCGATATCACTTAATTTTAAAAAATTTAGGGCCTCTGAATAATCTAATCTTTGTTGAATTTGCGATTGCGGTTCATTAAGCAATGTAAATAAAGCTTTGCAGAGAAAATGAGGGTTGCATTTTTTTTGAATAAATTCTGGAATAGCCTCTCTTTTGAGTAAAAGGTTAACAATGTTTGCGTAGCTGATTTTGACCATTTTTCTTGCGACCCAAGCCGACACGGGATTAATTTTATAGGTTATTATTGAGGGAGTTCCTGCACACGCAAGCTCAAGAGCTACAGTTCCAGAGGCAGCTAGTGCAACATTTCCAGATGCTAGAGCACTCAGCTTATCATGTTTTTCATGAATAATTGAATGCGTAAAGGACCAAGTCTTAGCAGATTTAGAGACCATAAATTTTGTATTTTCAGTGACTAAACAAATTATATGGATATCTCTTATTTTTCTGGCTAATTTGATTATAGTTTCTTTAAAAATAGGAAGATGCCTTTTAACTTCACCAGTCCGGCTTCCCGGAAGTAAAATGATAATTTTTGTTTGGCTAGGAATATTTAGTTGCTCTCGAAAAGAAATTGGGTTGGCTGGGTAAGAAAGGCTCTGTACCACAGGATGCCCAACAAATGAGGTCTGCAAGCCATACTTTTGAAAATATGGTGGCTCAAATGGTAAAATGCTTATTAAATGATCAAATAAATTAGCGACTTTTTTTGCCCGGTTTGGCCGCCAAGCCCAGACGGATGGAGCCACATAGTGTATCAGGGGTATGCCTTTTCCTTTTAATCTCCGGGCAATTCTAAAACAAAAGTCAGGAGCATCTATAGTAATTATAACATTTGGTTGCTGTTTTATTATGTCGGATACAGTTTGATTGATTAGGTTTAAAATTTTTGGAATCCTGGGAATTACCTCGGCTAATCCCATAACAGATAATTCTGTAATGGGAAAAAGGCTAGTGTGCCCCTCTGCCGCCATTTTGAGTCCACCAACACCAACAAAACGAATATCCTTTTGGTATTTTAGCTTTAGTGCCCGAATAAGTTGTGCACCTAAAATATCGCCAGACTCCTCCCCAGTAATTATATATATCGAGTATCCGGTAGAGATTTTGTCGATCACTAATAAGCCTTTTTTAGCTAGATATTCACACCAAAAATGAATATACCATTATCATTAGCAAGTTTGAGGGTCTCTCTTTGATCCAATATAAGACTCATGCCAGATTGAATTGCAATTCCTGATAACCCGGCAGTCACTGCATTGCTTACGGTGAGTGGACCTATTGTGGGCAAATCTGCTCTGATTTCTTGCCCTGGTTTGGCAACTTTTACTAATACACCGTTGTGTGATAGGTCTTTACATGGCTTAATCGTACTGAGTAAGAAGTCAGTACCTTTATTATCTTCAGTTCCTATTACTTCACCATTACGAGCAATTGCGGCCTGTCCTAAATCTTGGCACCCGATTTCGAGAGCGGCCTTAATTCCAGCAGTGATATCGATTTTATCTCTTTCGTTTGGCTCAATTAAACCAAGGGCACCTTTACTTGCAACTAATTCTGGTAGTAAGTCATTGGGCGCTATAACATTAAAACCCTCCTCATGCAGTACTTGCGTGAGGTTACTTAATAAACCATTATCTCCTAAAAAAGAGGCGCCAGTTCTCAAAAAGAACTTGATGGCAAATAAGTCTGGACAAAGTGAGAATATTGATGGCCTCTTCATAGTTCCTGCCATGACTAAATCTTTTACCTCATGAGTTTTTAGGAATTCTATTATGGTTCCCGCAGCGCCCATTCGGAACCATTTATGAGGAGTATCACCCGAAACAATATCTGGATGAGTTTGGTTTTTTATAGCAATGACTAAAAAGGGCCTTTCCGACGTAACACAAAACTTTATAATCTCGGCTGGTAATATTCCTCCCCCAGCTATTAAGCCAAGTCTATGCTGCATCTTCCAATCCGGGTTGGCAAATTGCTCTAGTAGATTCTGCTCGGATAAAGTCTAAAATCTCCATAACAGGTTCATTATTTGCAAAATCCTCCGCCACATCTTCAAGTCGTTCTGTTAAAGTTCCCTCCTCTGCAAATATAAGTCGATATGCTTTTCTCAGGTCATGTATTTCATCACGAGAAAATCCACGTCTTCTTAACCCAACAATATTTAGCCCGGATAATCTGGCACGGTTGCCGATTACAGAACCATATGGAATAACATCATTTTCTACGCCGGACATACCTCCCACCATAGCGTGCTTCCCAATTCTTACAAATTGATGGACTGCTGATAGACCTCCTACTAAAGCCCAATCCCCAATTTCAACATGTCCACCTAATGTGGCATTATTTACCAGAATAACTTTGTCCCCAATTTTACAATCATGGGCTACATGGGAGCC
>MDSW01034546.1_pt1 | contig 10489 bp, 5 predicted proteins | sample 811171 | NCBI WGS metagenome assembly MDSW01 (sample SAMN05326641, study PRJNA326480) | marine metagenome | isolation source: seawater | place: Atlantic Ocean: North West | collected 2012 | reverse complement strand
GGGGGGGGGGGGGGGGGGGGGGGGGGGGGGGGGGGGGGGGGGGGGGGGGGGGGGGGGGGGGGGGGGGGGGGGGGGGAGGGGGGGGGGGGGGGGGGGGGGGGGGGGGGGGGGGGGGGGGGGGGGGACGCGCGTCAGGACGCGGCGTGTACTCGGATCGTAGCGGACGTACGTTTCCCGCGCGAGGATGGCGCGGAGTAGGCGCGGGAGGGGGCGGGGTGGGCACGCACCTCCGAGGGCGGGGACGACGTAGCGGGACATCGCGTTGCTTTTCTTGTCGCGCGAGGCCGCCTCGCGGTTCAGGAGAGGCGCGTTCTCCGAGCCGTGGTCCACCGAGGTCTTGATCCTCGGCAGACCGCGAAGGCCCGAGTTCGTGCGTTCCGGCATTTTCGCGGGTCCGACGCGCAGCGCGCGGGCGGGATCCAGGAGCGACGCCTCCGAGAGTCGAGCGGGGCCGCGGGCTCCGCGACGCGCGAGAGGAAGCGAAGGACTCGGTGCGGCGACGAGCTCCCGTCTAACGGGGCGGTGCGCGCGCGAAGGTGTGAGACGCGGGGACACCCCGGCGAAAGCCACGAGTTTTAGTCTGTAAACACCCGGTGCTCCCAACACCCTCCCGGTGCGGGCAAGCGCGGGAAAGGGCTGGACATTGGCGCCGCGCGCGCGTCAGTTTCTTTCTCGCTCGTGGGGGCCCACCGACGCCCAGCGCTCCGCTCCGGGCACTCTCGCGGGCGTCGTCGCGGGTCCGATGGGGCGGACCGACGGCGCCGACTGCTTCGAGTGTCGCGTCGTCGGCTCGACCGTGTGCCTCGGTGGGTCGCGCGACGCGTCCGAGAGCGCCTCGGTGTCCTCCCGCGCCCCGCCGCGTCGTCCACGCTGACGCTCGTCCCGGTCCCTCGCCCCTCCTCCCAACCGTCACCCACCCGGCCGCAGGGTCGAGCGTCGCCATCGCGTACGACCTCTGGGCGGGAGCACCCCGCCCGCCCTCGCACAGGTACGTCATGACGGCGTTCGCGGGCGGGTTCCTAGCCATGGGGGTGTATCGAGCGCTCGTGTAGCGCGGGCGAGGCTCGGGAGAGAGACGCGCGTGTTCGTTTGTTTCTCGCGTCTTCCAAGGTTAAATTTCTCCTCGCACGAGTCAACCCTACCAGGGGCGCGCCTCGCCCCCACTCCTCTCGTCCCGCTCTCGCCGTCGCCGAGAGAATCAGCAGCACTCGCATATTTCGAGCTTCCACGCCGCCTTCAGGCACGCCGGGGAGCAGTACCACGCGCGCCGACACCGCGTGCATCGCGTGCCGGCCCCTTTCTTCGCGCATCGGTTGCACTTCCGGTACCGCGCCTGCTCGTCCGCGAATCCGCCCCCGGTCGCGACGTTCTTGAGCTTGAGTAGGGCGAAGACCGCGACGACCGCGCCGCCCACGGCGGCGACGGGGAGGGGAATCTTCTGCGCGAGCGATGCCATCGTGCCGCGGTCCGCTCGCGCTCCGTCGAATGCCGATCCGCGACGGTGATGACGAGGCAAATACGCCTTCCTTTTGCCAACGACCCGACCCGTCTTCATTTTCACGTCCGGACTGCGGACTGCGGGCGGGCGGATTTTCCTGATCGGCGGGGATGCGTGCGTTTATAACCCAAGAGTCGACTCGCCGTTCTGGAGACCGGCGGACCGATCTCGCGGCGGCGGCGGGAGCTGCGGATCACGACCCAGCGGCCACCAGCTCTCGGCTCCCATCTTGTTTGAAGTTAAGAGCCCTCGCCTGGTTCCGCCGCGCGTCACCGCGACGCTCGCCGGGGAGCCCCGCGTTCGCACGTGCGCGAGCCGTCCGCTCTCACGCGTCTCGCAGCTCCGCGCGCGCGGAATCGCTCGGCGCCCGGCCGCAGACGCCCCCTCGCCCTCTCGCGTGACCGCTCCCGCCTTTTGGCAGCAGGCGGCGTCGTCGCGGAAAAGCGCCCACGAGGATCGCGCCTCGACGCGCGGCGCTGAAGCACCGACCTCGTGCTGGGTGACGCCATGGGGAAGAAAGGAGGAAAGAAAGGAAAAGGGGGGCTGCCCAACCTCTCGGACGACGAGGAGGTGGTCGACCCCCTCGCCGCCGCCGGCGGCGGAGGCGGCGACGTCGGCAAGCCCAAGAGGGGCGGCAAGAAGGGCAAGCGCCGCGGCGACGAGAGCTCGGACGAGGACGCCCCCGCGCCGCCGCCCGCGAACGCCTCGGCCGGGGACGGGGACGACGAGGACGCCGCCCCCACGAAGGCGCAGCTCCGCAAGGCGAAGAAGGATAAGAAGAAGAACGCCGGGAAGGGCGGAGGCGGCGGCGGGCGACGAGATGACTCCGACGACGATCTCGTGGATCCGCTCGCGAATCTGGCGGGCGCGGGCTCCGACGAGGAGATGTCCGAGGACGAGCCCCCGCGGCCCCCTCCCAAGAACGCCAAGAAGAAGAACAAGCCCCCGCCCTCATCCGCCGCCGGGTTCGCCGCGCTGATGGGCGGCGACTCCGCCTCGGAGCCCGGGTCGGAGCCCGAGTCGGAGCCCGAGTCGGAGCCCGACTCGCCCGCCGCCACCGCGCCCGCCGCCGCCGGCTTCGCCGCGCTGATGGGCGGCGGCGACTCAGACGAGGAGATGTCCGAGGAAGAGCCCCCCGAGCCCGAGCCGGAGCCCGAGCCGGAGCCCGAACCCGAGCCCGAGCCGGAGAAGAAGAAGAAGAAGAAGAAGAAGGCCGGGTTCGACGCGCTCGACGACGAGCCCGAGGCGGCGTCTTCGCCCGACGCGGCGGCGGCGGCGGCGGCGGCGGAGAACGGGGACGCTGCGGTCGGCGGCGGCGCGTCGAGCGACGAGGAGGTTCTCGTGGTGAAGAAGAAGAAGAAGAAGAAGAGCGCGCTCGACCTCGGCGCGCTCGGCCTCGAGGACGACGACGGCGCGCCCTCCGGCCCGCCGCTCGTCATCGCGGAGGTGACGGAGTGCGCTCCGCACCCGATGGCGGAGAAGCTGACGATTTGCACGGTGGACTGGGGCGGCGATGAGACGTGCCGCGTCGTGTGCGGGGCGCCGAACGTCAAGGCCGGGCTCAAGGTGATCTTCGCCAGGGTCGGGGCGACGATCCCGAGCACGAAGGAGACGCTCAAGAAGATGCCTCTGCGCGGGGTGATGAGCGAGGGGATGATCTTGTCCGCGGCGGAGATGGGGTGGATGGACAAGGCGGTCGGGATCGTGGAGTGCCCGAAGAAAGCCCCGACCGGCGACCCGGCGCCGCTCGACCCGCCCCCGGACCTCGCCATGGCGGACCCGGCGGCGAAGAAGAAAAAGTCCAAGAAGGAGGGGAAGAAGGATAAGAAGGACGACAGGAAGGACAAGAAGAAGGAGGAGAGCCCGGAGCCGGAGGAAAAGGAGGAGGACGTCCTCGCCGGGATGACCAAGAAGAAGAAGAAGAAGGCGGTCCTCGAGGAGCCGGAGCCGGAGCCGGAGCCGGAGCCGGAGCCGGAGCCGGAGCCGGAGCCCGAGCCCGCTCCGGCGTCGGACAAGAAGAAGAAGAAGAAGAAGGGCGGCGGGGAGAAGGAGGAGAAGGCGGACGACGATCTCGACGCGCTGTTCGCGGAGCTGGACATCGACGTGTCGAAGGCGGAGCCCGAGGGGGAGTCGAAGGCGGCGAAGAAGCGGCGCGAGAAGAAGGAGCGCGAAGCCGCGGCGGCGGCGGCTGCCGCCGAGGGCGGCGACGGGGCCGCGGCGGACGCGGGAGCCGCCGGCGGCGGGGCGTCCGCGGGCGGCGGCGACGGGGAGAGCACGTGGGAGAAGCAGCTGGAGGAGCTCGAGGCGCTTCAGGCGTCCGGGACGAAGCTCGACGACTCGCAGAAGAACAAGCTCAAGAAGCTCAAGAAGCGCGCCAAGGAGAAGGCGGCGAAGGAGGAGAAGGGGGACTCGGCGAAATCGAAGGGGCCGAAGCCGTCCGCGGCGGTGCTGAAGATGCAGGAGGAGCTGCGCCTCCGCGAGGAAGCGGCGGCGGCGGCGGCCGCCGCGGAGGCGGAACGCCTCGCCAAGGAGAAGGCTGAGGAGGAGGCGCTCGCGGCGGCGGAGGCGGAGGCGGAGGCGAAGCGCGCCGCGAAGAAGGAGAAGGAGCGCCTCAAGAAAGAGAAGCTCCGCGCGGAGGGAAAGCTGCTCACGGCGAAGCAGAAGGAGGAGAAGCGGCGCATGGAGGCGATGCGCGAGCAGCTCCTCCAGAGGACGGACTCGAGCGGCGCCCTGGACGCGGACTCGGGCGACGCCCCCGCCGCGCCCAAGCGCACGCTCGTCGACGATCGCAAGAAGAAGAAGGAGATGCTCGAGCGCCGGCGGCTTCAGGAGGAGGCGGCGGCCAAGGCGGCGGAGGAAGCCGCCGCGAAGGCCAAGGCGGAGGAGGCTAAGGCGGCCGAGGAAGCCGCGGCGGAGGAAGCCGCCGCGGGGGACGCGTCGGACGACGCCGAGGACGACTGGGACGCGGTGGACAACCTCGACGACCTGGTGAAGATCCCGAACAAGGCGGAGGAGGAGGCGCGCGAGAAGGCGGCGCTCGAGGAGGCGGCGCGCGCCGCGGCGGAGGCAAAGGCGAAGGCCAAGGCGGAGAAGGAGGAGAAGGAGGCGGCGCTCGCGGCGAAGAAGGAGGAAGCGGCGGCGGCGAAGGCGGCGCTCTCCGCGGCGGCGAAGGCGAAACACGCCGCGGCCAAGAGCGCGTCGCCCGCGTCCGCCCGCGCCGCCGCCGAGGGGGATTCCGAGGAGGATTCCGAGGAGGATTCCGACTCGGGCTCGGACTCGGACGCGTCCGGCTCGGGCTCGGACTCAGACGCGTCGGACTCGGACTCGGACTCGGACGGCTCGAGCGAGTACAGCTCGAGCGAGTACAGCTCGAGCGAGTACGACAGCGAGGAGGAGCGCGAGCGCGAGTTCCAGGAGCGCATGCGGGCGGCGAAGAAGGCGCGCCTCGATCGCTTCGAGGCGCGGCGACTGGCGCGCAGCAAAGACCGCCTGCGGTGTCCGATCATCTGCATCCTCGGCCACGTCGACACGGGCAAGACGAAGATCCTGGATAACATCCGGCGCACGAACGTGCAGGACGGCGAGGCCGGCGGGATCACGCAGCAGATCGGCGCGACGTTCATCCCCGACCAGAGCATCCTGGAGCGCACGCGCCCGGTGAACAAAGGCGAGCTGGATCTGCGCGTCCCGGGTTTGCTCGTCATCGACACCCCGGGGCACGAGTCCTTCACCAACCTCCGGAGCCGCGGGTCGTCCCTGTGCGATCTCGCGATCCTGGTCGTGGACATCATGCACGGCCTCGAGCCGCAGACGCTCGAGTCGCTGAACATGCTCCGCATGCGCAAGACGCCGTTCATCATCGCCCTGAACAAGATCGACCGCATGTACGACTGGGAGGCGCGCGACAATTACGCCACGCGAGACACGCTGGCGCTGCAGAAGAAACACGCGCGGCTGGAGTACGAGGATCGCGCGAAGAAGGTGATGCTGGAGTTCGCGAACGAGGGCCTGAACGCGGCGATTTATTGGGAGAATCCGGACGTGCGGAAGTTCATCAACGTCGTCCCGACGAGCGCCATCACGGGCGAGGGGATCCCGGACATGATCCACACCCTGGTGGACCTGACGCAGACGAGGATGAACGAGAAGCTTCAGTTTTTCGACGCCGTGCAGTGCACGGTGCTGGAGGTGAAGATGATCGAAGGCTTGGGGACGACGATGGACGTCATCCTCATCAACGGAACCTTGCGCGAGGGGCAGACGATCGTCGTCGCGGGGTTACAGGGCGCGATCGTGACGACGATCAGGGCGCTCCTGACGCCGCAGCCGCTGAGGGAGATGCGCGTCAAGGCCAACTACCAGCACCACAAGGAGATCAGCGCGGCGATGGGAATCAAGATCGTCGCGCAGGGGCTGGAGCAGGCGGTCGCGGGGACGTCGTTGCTCGTGCAGGAGCCCGAGGACGATCTGGACGAGCTCAAGGAGGAGGTTCTGAGCGACATGAAGAACGTCATGGGGCGCATCGACAAGACGGGCGAGGGCGTGTACGTGCAGGCGAGCACGCTCGGGTCGCTCGAGGCTCTGCTCGAGTTTTTAAAATCCGACGCGGTGAAGATTCCCGTCGCGGGCATCGCCATCGGACCGGTGAACAAGCGCGACGTCATGGGCGCGAGCGTCATGCACGAGCGCAAGCGGCCGGAGTTCGCGACCATCCTGGCGTTCGACGTCCCGGTCACCGCGGAGGCGACGAAGATGGCGAAGGAGCTCAACGTGAGGATCATGACGGCGGACATCATCTACCACCTGTTCGACCAGTTCACGGCGTACATGGCCGAGATCAAGCAGAAGAAGAAGGACGCCGCCGCCGAGCTCGTGTCGTTCCCGTGCGAGCTGAAGATCATGCCCAACTGCATCTTCAACAAGCGCGACCCCATCGTCGTCGGCGTGGACGTCGTGCGCGGCATCGCGCGCGTCGGGACGCAAATCTGCATCCCGAGCCAGGGGTTCATGGACATCGGGAAAATCGCGAGCATGGAGCTCAACCACAAGCAGGTGGATAAAGCCACGCCGGGGCAGTCGGTGGCGATGAAGATCCAGCCGGGAACCGCGACGGAGAGCAGCCGGCTGTACGGGCGGCACTTCGACCACAAGGACGTGCTCGTGAGTCACATCACGAGGCAGAGCATCGACATGCTCAAGGAAAACTTCAGGGACGAACTCAGCAAGGACGACTGGAGGCTCGTCGTCGAGCTCAAGAAAAAATTCGAGCTCCACACGGGAGAGCCCATATGACATTCGGGGGCGTCGCACGGCGCGAGCGTCGAGCGTCGAGCGTCGAGCGTCGAGTGTCATCACCGGATGAAGCTATTCCCTCCGAGGAGACGTCGTCTCCGCCGCGTCTCTCGCTCTCCCCCGCGAAACGTCAACCCCGAAAGGGAAAAAAAAAGGAAAACGCTCCGCCTCAAACCTTCGCCCCGTCCCTCACACGTGCTCGAGCGCCTCGAGCGGGAAGTACCACCCGTAGGTCGGGAACCGCCCCCCCGCGATGGCGACCAAACCGCTCGGCACGGAGAGTCCGACGACGGGCGACATCCTGTAGGCGCGGCTGACGACGCCGACGACGAACGGCTTCCCGATGGTCTCGTCCATCCCGCTCTCCCACCCGACGGCGTAGTCCTCGTCGGAGTCGCCGTCGCCGCGGCACAGCGTCTTCACCGCCTCGACGTCCGTCTTCACCCGCACCCACATCCCGACCTCGATGTTCGAGGAATCGAGAGGCGTCGCGCGCTCCTCGACCACCGCGAGCTTCCGCGTCCACTTCATCTTCCTGCGACGACGGCCCGAGGGGGGATCGGATGAGACCGCGAGAGGGTGCTTTTTTTTTTCGTGCCGTCGCGACTCATCAGGCGCCCTCGCGTCGTCTCCGAGACGTCGCGCGCGTGTCGACGAAAACGCCGAGACGCGACGGTCGCCGGGGACGGCGCGGGCGGAGGTCGCGCGACGTGGGAAACGCGCGAGGGTCCGGCGGGTGGGTTCGAGGGCGCGCGTCTCCGGGGTTTCCGCGCGCGAGGGTGGGGGGTCGAGGCGATGGACGACGGCGAGGCGCGTCTCGCCGTGTCACCGGCATCGGGGGCGAGCGGAAGCGGCGAGCGTCGCGACGAGACGGGAAACCCAGCGTGTGTTGTTTCGGGGGGCGGTCGCACCTGAACCCCGGGGGCATGAGCCCGAGCTCCATCGCCTCCAGCTTTCTCTTCGCGGACGTCTCGGGGAGCGCCTCTTTGTTCGCGGGGACGAAGCTGCCGTACCGGAAGTGCGTGCACGCGCACTCGAGGACGGCGAGGTCTCTCCCCTCGAGGAACCCGAGGATGCGCTCCAGCACGTCGTCGTGCAGCTGCAGGAGCAAGCTCCGCGTCTCGTTCTCGCGGCGCGTTCGCGCAAGCGAGTGCTGGCGGCGCGTCAGCGGGCCGCGCTCGATGGCCGCCGCCTCCTTCGCGGGGACCGCGGGAGGGGCGTTCGTCAGCACCCGCCGGGTGCCGTTGACGAGCGGAGCCATGGGCGGCGAGGGAGTGGGCGGAGGTGGCGCGGACGCGCCCCACCCTCTCGGAAGCCGCGAGGTCGGATTATTTTCGCGCGAAGGCCTCGTCAGCAGCGTTCGGCTCACGACGTCGAGTCTTGACCGCGAGATCAAGGCTCGATCAGGCTCGACCATTCGGCTCGACGGGTTTCGATCGGGTTTCATCCCTTTTTTTCAAAGGCTTCTCTCGCGCCTCCACGCCCGAATCCTCATCACGACGCGATCGTCTCGAACTCGGCGAATCGTCTCTCGCGCATCTCCGGGCACCCCGTCTCCCGCACCAGCCCTCGCTTCATGGCTTTCTTCTTCAGCTCGACCGTGTACTCCTCCGGGAACCGGTACCCGAGCCCGTCGTGGAACTGGTGGTACACCTCCGCGGCGTAGAACGGGAGGTCGTTGGAGTCGTAGATCCAGACGGCGTTGAACACGTCGTCCTCCGTCGGTTTCCCGCGCTCGCCCGCGCGGTTCCCCTCTCCGCGCAGAAGCTTCATGCCGTTGACGTTCTCCTCCTCGATGACGCGCATGAGCGGCGAGTCCATGCCCCCGGGAAGGCCGATCATGTTGCGGTACCCCGCGCCCGCGTCCTGCGGATCCAGGCGCGACATCCCGAGGCCGCGGATCTTCTTGAAGTTTTTGAAGTACGTCCTGGAGAACTCCCGGAGGTCGCGCGTCGCCGCATCCGCGTCGCCGTCGCTCAGCGTCGTGCGCACGACCTCGCCGTGGCCGAGGCGCTCGTACACCGTGTCCGGGCTGCCGTAATAGTAGCACACCTTCCCGTCGGGGCCCTTCGTGCTGTATCCGCCCGCGTAACCGACGAGGGAGGTGACCTCGTCGTCGCTCCGGCCGAGCGTTGCGCGCTCCGTCTCCACAAACTCGTGCTGGCGGCCCCAGAAGCACCCGTTGCCGAAGTAAATCTCGGCGCCGGGCGCAGCCTCCGCGAGCTCGAACGCGGCGGAGGCGGAGGTCGCGAACGCGGACGCGGACGCGGACGCGGCGTCCGAGTCGGCGAGGAGCGCGGGGGCGGCGGAACTCGACTCGACGAGGAACGCGCCTGCGCGACGGAGGAAGAGCGGGCGAGGTGGGGAGACGATGACGTCAGTTTCGGCGGACCTCGCGGGGACGACGCGCGCGCGGGGTGAGGCGGGAAGGGGCGCCGGGGGAAGTTGATGGGGGGGGGAATGCGAGCGCGCGAAGCGCGTGGACGCGCGCGCGGGGTCACGACGACCGAGCGCGGGGTCAGACGCACCCGAGAGGGTGGCGGCGAAGGCGGCCGAGAAGAAGCTCCGGCGAGACGACCGGGCGCCCGAGGGTGCCGGGCGCTCGCGGTCGGACGCGTCGTCGAGGGCGGCGCGCGCGAGGGCGACGCGGCGCGCGGGGGCGCCGGCGCGGCCGGCGCGCGGCGTGCGAAGGGGCGCGGCGACGCCGGCGATCAGGGCGGACATCATCGGCGCGGCGTGGGATGCGTCAGGGCGCGAGGACGACTGCGGCCGCGGACGCCAGCTGGCAAGAGCACGCCGCGATAAATTCTCGTGCGCCGCGCGCGCGCGCGGGCGCATGACTGGACGCGCGATGACGAGCACTTGAGCAAGTCCGCGCCCTTGAACTCAGCTTTCGTTCGAGCGACATTGGTTTTGGATTGTCGATCAGTGAGCGAGGCGCGAAGCGCGCGGCGGCCGTCGCGGCTGGTCGGCGAGGCTCATGAGCCGCGAGAAGCAGCTCACCGATGCGATCGATCGGATGTGGCAGGAGCGATGGATGCGGGTGAAACCCGGCCCTCACCACTCGCGAGCGTACAAGTCGGTGCGTGGCCCTCCCGAGCGCCCCCGTCGTTCCTTCGCCCCTCCCCCCGGGACCCCCGAACACCACGTCCTCACGCGCCGATCCCCGGGCCGTCCCGCGCGCAGCTGGAGGAACTGAACAAAGAGTTCAAGGAGCACAACCGCGCGGACTTCGAGGTGAGGCGCGAGAAGGGCGGCGACGTGAGGTTGATGACGGCGTTGCGCCACGAGATCCTCAGGCTTCAGGACGAACACGACGCCCTCATCAAACGCGGAGGCGTCCGGGGAGGAGGAGGGTACGCCGCCGCGCGGAACCCGAACCCGCCCTTCCCCCCGGCCGGCGCGAACCCCAACCCCCCCCGCGCGAACCCGCCGCCCCCACCGATGGGCGGCGCGCTCCCGCGCCACCGATCGATGGGACCGTCGATGGGCGCGACGCTCGCGAAGGGGAACCCGCCCCCGCCGCCCCCGCCCGCCTCCGCGCCGCCGGCGCCGGGAGGACCGCCGATGGGCGCCTCCCGCGGCGGGTACGCCGCCGCGGTCATGCGCGGCGTCGGGCTCGTGCCTCCCCGCGCCCAACAAACCCCCGCCCCGGGCCCTCCGCCCCCGGGCGCGCCGCCGCCGCCGCCGCCGCCGCCG
>MDSW01210826.1_pt1 | contig 10490 bp, 7 predicted proteins | sample 811171 | NCBI WGS metagenome assembly MDSW01 (sample SAMN05326641, study PRJNA326480) | marine metagenome | isolation source: seawater | place: Atlantic Ocean: North West | collected 2012 | reverse complement strand
CGCCTCCACCGTCGCCTTCTCCCGGGCACCCAACAGCTGGATTGCGTAATGCTCCGACGGCAGGCTTCGCAGCCAGTCCTCGCGGGCACTGGCGGAGGAGGCGGCGGTCACAGGCGGGGACGGGGCACGCTCCCGGTTGGCCGCAGCCACGGGTTTAACGGCCGCCGTGGGTTCAGGGGCCGCCGCTGTGGTTGCGGGCGTCGCCGGCCGGGACGCCGAATCCGCCGCCGGGGTGGCCTCAGAGGTGGAGGCAGATGCAGGTTGAGCGGGGTCGGAGGCAGCCGCAGTGTTCCCAGCGGTCGACACCGGTGCCGTTGGTGCCTGCCGGGGGGCATCCGGCCGCGCATTGGCAGCGGATTGCCCCGCAGCAGCGGCGGACGCCTTCGCGGAGGAAACCCCGGTGTCAGAGGAACCCTCCGCAGCCCGGGATTGCGCCGGGCCGGCCGCCGGCACCGATTCTGTGGTCGCCAACTCTGCCGTCGAAGGGACGGCCATGGGCGCGGGCTCGCCGCCATTGCGGGTGAGCCACAATACCAGCAGCAGCAGAGCCACCCCGGCCAGGGCCACCAGGTGCATCCAGGGCAGGGCCGGTTTTGCCTGCCGTTGACGCACCCGGGGCAGAGCCTGCTCCAGCACCTCCGCCGCCACCCGGTTGATGCGCTGGGCATTACCCAGGCTAAGATTAAAGATGTGCTCCACCTGCCCATCGCTAAAGCGCAGCTCACCAAGCCCGGCGGTGCGCAGGCGGTACGCCAGATATTCCCGGGTCTGGTCCCGGGTAAAGGGATCCAGCCCCACCCGGAAGTGATCCGGCATCTGCTCCAGTAGCGGATCCAGTGCCTCCAGTTCCTCCGGGGCCGGCGCGTCCAGAATCAACAGCACTTTCAACGGCAGCCCGGCAGCGGAGGCCAGCATCACCGACAACGCTTCCACACTGCCCTGATCCAGGAACTGGCCGAAGCGCACCACCAACAGTAAGGTGCGGCTGTCGGTATCGGCGGCGCTGGCGCACGTGACTACCTGTTGCTGCAGGTTCTCCAGGGTGAATGCTTGCGGTGCCAGCCAGGCTTGCTGCAGGGGCGCCATCAGCGTCGCCGGGCTCATCAACACATCCGCATCCACCACCGCAGTATCGAAGAGCTCGGGATCCAGCCCCGCCAGCAGCCGATCTGCCAGGAAATGCTTGCCCACCCCCTGATAACCGTAAAGCAGCAACAGTGAGGGGCCATAGCGAAGCATATGCCGCAGCGCCTCCAGCACTTCGCCACGACCGGCGCCGGGAAAAAACAATCCCTCCACCCGGCCATCCACAAAAGGTGAGCGTGGCAATTCACCGGCGTCCGGATGGTCCCCGTCGAACGTTCCCAGTTCCGGTTCGGTGTCAGGCTTGGGCTGTGCAGTCATGCAAGGTGGCTCTCAATTGTTCCGGATCAAAATCCGTGGTCACTATGGCACTGCCCATGGCTTCGAGCAATACCAGGCGAAGGCGGGCATCCACATTCTTTTTGTCCACCGCCATCTTTTCCAGATAGCTGTCCACGCTCATGCCGGCAGGCCCCTGCACCGGCAGACCGGCGGCAGCAATAATGGCCCGGCCCCGGGCCACCTGCTCCGGCCGCAGGTTACCCAGGCGGGCGGAAAGCTCCAGCGCCATGACCATGCCGGCGGCCACGGCCTCCCCGTGCAGCCACTGGCCGTAACCCTGAGCCGCTTCGATGGCATGGCCGAAGGTGTGCCCCAGATTCAGAATGGCGCGCAGTCCGCCCTCCCGCTCATCCGCCGCCACCACTTCGGCTTTGATCTCGCAGGAACGGCGGATGGCGTAGGTCATGGCATCCGGCTCCCGGGCCACCAACCGTGGCATATTGGTCTCGATCCAATCCAGAAAAGTCAGGTCGCGAATCAGGCCGTACTTGATCACCTCCGCCAGTCCCGCCGCCAGTTCCCGCGGCGGCAGCGTATTCAACGTATCGGTGTCGGCGATCACCGCCCGGGGCTGGTGAAAGGCACCGATCATATTCTTGCCCAGGGGATGATTCACCCCGGTCTTGCCGCCCACGGAGGAATCCACCTGGGCCAGCAGAGTGGTGGGAATCTGAATAAAGTCCACCCCCCGCTGGTAGGCCGCCGCGGCAAACCCGGTGATATCCCCGATGACACCCCCGCCCAGCGCAATCAGCGTGGTGGTGCGGCTATGGCGGCGTTCCAGCAGGCAGGTAAAGATCCGGTTCAGGGTGTCCAGGGTTTTGAACTGCTCGCCATCGGGCAAAATCAGGCTGCTGGTCTCATAGTCTTGCAGACTGGCCAGCACCGGCTCCAGATACAAAGGGGCAATGGTGTCGTTGGTCACCACCAGCAGCTGGCGGCCGGCCAGCGGCGGCAGACACTGCCGCAGTTGCATTAACAGACCGGGACCAATGTGAATGGGATAACTGCGCTCCCCCAGTTCCACCCCCAAGGTTTCCATGGATGCTCCTGATAGTGATCGAACGATGCCGCTATTGTACCAGCAATTGTGCTGGTATCCGGCAGCAAAAATGAGCGGAGCCGCGCTCAGGAGGGAGGTATGGGCTGGGTAATCAGCTGAGCGATGTGAGAGGCCACGTCCTTGATATTGGAGGAGTCCGTATCCACCACATAATCCGCCACTTCCCGATATAGAGGATCGCGGATTTTCATCAACTCCACCAGCACCTTGCGCGGCTCCGCGTTCTGCAACAAGGGGCGTTTGCGATCCCGGGCCGTGCGGGTGAGTTGTTGTTCGATAGAGGTTTGCAGATACACCACAATACCCCGGGCGGAAATCACCCGGCGGTTGGCTTCCCGGGTAATGGCGCCACCACCGGTGGCCAGAACGATACCGTCGCGCTGGGTGAGTTCATCGATCACCACCTCCTCGCGGCGGCGGAAACCCTCCTCACCTTCCACGTCGAATATCCAGGGGATATCCGCACCGGTGCGGGCTTCAATTTCATGGTCGGAATCCACGAATTCGTAATGGAGCTGGTGGGCAAGCTGGCGCCCGATGGTACTTTTACCTGCACCCATCGGGCCCACCAGAATCACGTTACCGTGTTTGGACATCGCTCACTGGGCTGCCAGCACGTCGTGCACGATGCGGGGGGTGATGAACACCAGCAGTTCGGTCTTTTCCAGGGACTGCAGGGAGCGGCGGAACAGCCGACCCACTACCGGCAGATCGCCCAGGAACGGGGTCTTCTGCACTTCGTGGATTTCCTGGGAGCGGAACACACCACCCAGCACGATAGTCTGGCCATTGTCCACGATAACGCTGGTGTCGATCTCGTTGGTATCAATGGAGGGCACGCCGTTGAAGACCTCGCCCACGGAGTCCTGGTTCACCTTCAGATCCATAATGATACGTCCATCGGGGGTAATCTGCGGGGTCACTTCCAGAGATAGCACCGCCTCTTTAAAGGAAGTGGAGGTGGCACCGCTGGAGGAGGCCTCCTGATAGGGCACTTCGGTACCGGACTGGATCTTGGCGGTCTGCTGATCCGCGGTCATCACCTTGGGCTGGGATACGATATCCGCGCGGCCATCGGATTCCAGGGCGGACAACTCCAGATCAATCAGACCGTGGTCGGCATCAAACACACCCAGGGTGATCCGGCTGGCGGAAGTGCTGGCCAGGTCAGACACCGTGCCCAGATCCAGGGCCAGGGTGGGGGTACCCACTTCAAACTCGTCACCGTTGACGATGTTGGCAATATTGGTTTCCGCACCGGAGGCGTTACCACCCAGGTAAGTGATGCGGTCGGAGCCCACATTGACGGCACCCAGGCCCCAGCGTACACCCAGTTCCTCCACCGCATCGGTGTTGGCAATCACCAGGCGGGCCTCAATCATCACCTGGCGCACCGGAATATCCAGTTGCTCCAGCATAAAGCGCACTTCATCAATGCTGGCGGCGGTGTCCTGAATCAGCAGCACGTTGGTGCGCTCATCCACGGTGATGCTGCCACGATCGCTGAGGAATCCGGAGTTGGTCACCAGTTCTGCCACTTCCGACGCCTTGGCGTAGTTGACGGTCAGATACTCGGTGCGCAGCGGAGCCAGCTCCTTCACCTGACGCTGGGATTCCAGCTCCAGTTTTTCCCGGGCGGCAATTTCATCCGCCGGGGCCACCAGCATCACATTGCCCACTTTACGCTTGTCCAGCCCCTTGGTTTTCAGAATCAGATCCAGTGCCTGATCCCAGGGCACGTTCTGCAGGCGCAGGGTAATACGGCCGCGCACGGTGTCACTGGCCACCAGGTTCAACTCGGTAAAGTCAGCAATCAACTGCAGTACGGAGCGGACTTCGATGTCCTGGAAGTTCAGGGACAGCTTTTCGCCGGTGTACTGGAACTGCTCTTTACGCTTGCGCTCCAGTTCGAAGGCGCTGATGGGCTTGACGCTGATGGTAAAGGTTTCGTCGGTCTGATACGCCATATACTCGTAGTCGCCGGATGGGGTTACCGCAATGCGGGCATTACCGCCGGCGGTGGTGGCATCGATCATTTTTACCGGCGTGGCAAAATCGGTCACATCCAGGCGCCGGTGCAACTGGTCCGGCAGGGATACACCGATAAACTCAGCCACGATCTTGCCGCCTTCCTCCGCCAGATCCACCGGCGCATTGGCGTCGCTCAGTTTGATGACCACCTGGCCTTCGCCCTGCTCGCCACGACGGAAGTCGATCTCCCGCACGCCGTCGGCCATGGCTTTCTTACTGCCGCTGGTGGTCTGGGACATACCCTGGGTCATGGCATCCTGCTGACGGGCAGTGGGGGCGCCGGTGGCACCCACCTGCACCAGCAGATTATTGCCTTCCACACTGGTGGTATAACCCACCAGGGAACCCAGATTCACAATCAAGCGGGTACGGTTACCGGCCCCCATTACGGTGAGGCTGCGCACATTGCCGTCACCCAGGGTATGATATTTCTGTTCCAGGCCATTGGTGACCCCATCCAGATCAATGGCGATCCGGGCCGGGGAATCCGTGGTGTAGCCGGTGGGCGTGGGCGGTGCCTCGTCAAACTTCAATTTGATTTCCACGGCATCGCCAGGCAGCGAGGCGGACTCCACGCCGGTCAACTGGGCGGCCATCAGCTGAGAGGACAACAGGGCGAGAACGGCACCCCAACCGAATTTGAATTTCATCGCAGCTACCTGCTTGCTTGTTATCGTTTGAATGAAAGTCTGAACCCTTTTCATGAATTGTCTCCCACGCTTCACTCTTCACGCAACACTAAGGTGCGTGGACGCTCAACCCAACCATCCTGACCATCGGATACAATCTCGATGACATCGATCTTGTTCGGCGTGATCGAGACAATCTTACCGAAGTTGCGGCCCAGATAATTTCCCTCTTTCACCCGGTGCAGTCCGCTGTCCGGATCCTTCACCAGCGCATAAAGACTGGAGCCCGGCCGGGTCAGGGTGCCCACCATGGAGAGCGCATCAGTACCGAACTGCTCCAACACCTCTTTAGGGCGGTTGAAATCCGGCTTCACGTTACTTTTGCGCTGGGGCAGTGCCGCCAGCTCCACATCCACCGGTTGCTCAAACGGACTGCGCAGGGCCGCGGCACTGTAGGAGAAAGCCTTATAGACTTTGAATTCCGGCGGCGGCTCAATGCGGCCCTTGGGGCGGCCCTTCACCTCGGCCATTTTGGCTTTGATGTCAGTGAACTGGCTGTCGCCTCCGCAACCGGACAACAACATCCCCAACACAGCAATCCCGATAAAACTTACGCCCTTCATATCAATTTTCCTTATAGCGGTAAGTTTTGGCGCGAATCTTCATCACCAGCTCGTGAGTATTCTCCTGAGCCGGCGTGATGGTAAAGTCATGCAGCGTCACAATCCGGGGCAAGGAGGCCACCGCACTCACGAAAGCTCCAAAGGCATGGAAGCCACCTTTCACTTCAATATCGATGGGCAGCTCCACGTAGAACTCCCTCGAATTCTCCGGGGCCAGTTCGATACTGTTGAAATTCAGGCCGGCGGTGAGGCCGGTGTGGCTGATATCCTCCAGCAGCCCCGGCACCTCGGTGTCACTGGGCAGTTGCCGCAGCAGGGCACCAAAGGTGTTTTCCATTTCTTTCATTTGTTCCTTATAGGCATCCAGATTGGAGGCCTTGAACGCTTTGTCCTCGTACTCCTGCATCAGGGTGGACTCTTTGGCCTGGACCGTGTCCAGCTGCTTCAGAGTGTCCGACAACATCAGGTGGTATACCAGGAATCCCGCCACCAGAAAAGCCACGATCCAGATGAATAGCTTGATGGGCAGCGGCCAGCCGCCGATATTTTCCGGGTCGAGGTTATTAAAGGACTCAAAAAACTCTTTTATATCCATCTTCAGCCCTCCTCTTCCTCGGATTTCGGTTTCTGACGCTTCACGGTCAGATCAAACTCGTTCACCGACTTCTCCTTCGAGGCCGCCTGTACCTTGGACAGGTTGGGGGCTTCAAACAACTCCGAGCCGTCCAGGTTCCGCATCAGGTTGGACACCCGGTTATTACTCTCGGCATACCCCGTGATGCTGATAGAGTCGTTAACGGATTTCAGTTCACGGTAGTAAACGCCATCGGGCACCGTGCGCACCAGCTCGTCAAAGATTTTCACGATCTCCGGCCGGTTACCCTGCAGATCCTGGATGACGTTCATCCGCTCGATCAGGGATTCCCGTTTCTTCTTAAGGTCCTCGATTTCCTTAATCTGCGCCTCCAGCTTCTTGGTTTCGCTGACAATAAACTGATTGCGCTGATTCTGATAATCGATCTGCCCCTGCACACTCATATTGACCAGATACACAATGCCGGCTCCCAGCAGCAGGACCCCGAACAGCACCACGAAAAACTGCTGTTTCAGCTCCTGGCGCCGTTCTTCACGCCAGGGTAGAAGGTTAATTTTTGTCATCAGTCAAAACTCCTTAACGCCAGGCCGCAGGCGATCATCAGGGACGGCGCATCGGCGCTGAGTAAAGACGCGTTTACCTTGGAGGAAAGGGCCATATCCACAAAGGGATTGGCAATGGAGGTGGTGGTGCCCACTTTATCCTGCACCATCTCCGCCAGGCCAATGATGGAGGCGGTGCCCCCGGCCAGCAGAATATGGTCCACATCGTTGTACTGGCTGGAGGAGAAGAAGAACTGCAGCGACCGGGTCACCTGCTGCACCACGGCTTCCTTGAAGGGCTCCAGCACCTCGGTTTCGTAATCGTCCGGCAGTCCGCCCTGCTTCTTGGCCAGGCCGGCCTCTTCGAACGACAGCCCGTAACGGCGTTGAATCTCCTCGGTCAGCTGTTTGCCGCCAAACAACTGCTCCCGGGTATAAATAGTACGGCCATCGTGCAGCACACTGAGGGTAGTCATGGTGGAGCCGATGTCCACAATGGCCACGGTCTGCTCCTCCCCGCCGTCAATCTGATCCGCCACCAGGCCGAAGGCCCGCTCCATGGCGTAGGCCTCCACATCCACCACTTTGGCGGTGAGGCCGGCAATCTCCAGCACATCCACCCGCAACTCCACGTTTTCGTTGCGGCAGGCGGCCAGCAGCACCTCCACCTGGTCAGGGGAACCTTCCACCGGCCCCTGTACCTCAAAATCGATAGCCACTTCATCCAGTGGGTAAGGAATGTACTGATCGGCCTCCACCTTGATCTGGCTTTCCATCTCGTCGTCAGAAAGCCGGCCGTCCATTTCGATCACCTTGGTAATGACAGAAGATCCGGCCACTGCCACCGCCACATTCTTGATCCCGGTCTTGGCTCGGGAAACCACCCGGGCGATGGCCTCGCCCACGCCCTCCACATCATTGATGTTTTTCTCCACCACGGAATTGGCGGGGAGCGGCTCCACGGCATAGGCCTCCACTTTATAGCGGTTGCCACTGCGGCTAAGCTCAAGCAGCTTGACTGAAGTCGAGCTGATATCAATTCCCAACTTGGCTGTAGAAGCCTTCTTACTGAGGAAGGGCAGCATATCTTCCTGTCCTGTTTTGTCGTTCTGCTTTAATTATGAAATTTGTGCAGTTATGCACACTTAGACAAACTATGTGTCTATTTACATTAAATACCACAATATTAGAACACGCAATTAGATCGCGCCCGTATTATCGTCGTATAATTCACACTCTGAACAAATTATTACCATCGACCCACACTCATCCCAACTGAAGTAACGCCCGACCCATGCAGAAAATTCATCCGATGTTTCGTCTCGCGCTGTGGCTGGTTTTGCTCGCTGTCAGCGCCGGCGTCATGGTGTTCACCGCCACCCTTTTATACCTGGGCCCGAAGCTGCCCGAAGTGGAGCGGATCCTCGATATACAATTACAGACGCCTTTGCGAATTTACGCCAGTGACAACCGGCTAATTGCTGAATTCGGAGAGAAAAAGCGTTCCCCCATTCGCTATGAAGAGATCCCCCAACACTTTATTGAAGCGGTGCTGGCCGCTGAGGACGCCCGCTTTTTTTCCCACCACGGAGTGGATATTAAAGGCCTGACCCGGGCCAGTCTGGAGCTGCTCACCACCGGTTCCATCCAAACCGGCGGCAGCACCATCACCATGCAGGTGGCCAAAAACTACTTTCTCTCCCGGGAGCGGACCTTTCTGCGTAAATTTAACGAGATCCTGCTGTCCCTGGATATGGAGCGCAAGCTCAGCAAGCAGCAGATCCTGGAACTGTACATCAATAAAATCTATCTTGGCCACCGTGCCTATGGGATTCAGGCCGCGGCCCAGGTGTATTATGGCAAGCCGGTGCAGAAATTGAGCCTGGCGCAGCTGGCCACCATAGCCGGTCTGCCGAAGGCGCCGTCGGCCTATAACCCGGTGACCAACCCGGCCCGGGCCCTGTCCCGCCGCAACTGGATTCTGTCGCGGATGCGGGAGCTGGGCTATATCAGCCAGCAGGAATACGAGACCGCCGTGGCCGAGCCCACCAGTGCCGAACTGCATGGCATTCCGGTGGAGGTGAGCGCCCCCTACTTTGCGGAAATGGTGCGCCGGGAGATGGTGGAGCGTTTCGGCGATAAAGCCGACACCGACGGCTACAAGGTCTTCACCACCATTAATTCGGAGTTCCAGGAAGCCGCCAATAAAGCCGTGCAGGCCGGCCTGATCGCCTACGACCGTCGCCACGGCTATCGCGGCCCGGAAGCCCAGCTGGAGCTGGATCTGGAAGCCGCCAAAACAGAAGACCTGCTGGCGGCATTGCGCCGCTTTCGGGATATCGGCTCCCTGCAGCCGGCCCTGGTGACCAGCGCCGACGAGAACGAGGCCAGTGCCCTGCTCAAATCCGGAGACACCATTACTCTGACCCTGGAGGCCATGGAATGGGCCCGCCCCTATATTGATAACCTGAACCGGGGCGCCAAGCCCAAGCAGGTGGATCAGGTAGTGGCCGCCGGCGATGTGATCCGGGTGATGGCCGAGGGCGAGGGCTGGACCCTGGCCCAGTTACCCCAGGCCCAGAGCGGACTGGTGTCGCTCAACCCGCAAACCGGCGCCCTGCTGGCTCTGGTGGGCGGTTTCGACTTTCAGAGCAGCAAATTCAATCGCGCCACCCAGGGTGGCCGCCAGGTGGGGTCCGCCTTCAAACCCTTCATTTATAGCGCCGCCCTGGCCCAGGGCCTGACCCCCGCCACGGTGATCAACGACGCCCCGGTGGTATTCCGGGATTCCAGTCTGGAAAGCACCTGGCGCCCGGAGAATTCCAGTGGCCGGTTCCACGGCCCCACCCGTTTGCGGCAGGCACTGTACAAATCCCGCAACCTGGTGTCGGTACGGGTGCTGCGGCAAATCGGCATGCCTCACACTATCCGGTACGCCAGCCAGTTCGGATTCGATCCCGCCCGCCTGCCCAACAACCTGTCCCTGGCTTTGGGCAGCGCTGCCTTCACCCCCTGGGAACTGGCCGATGCCTACGCCGTGCTGGCCAATGGTGGGTTTAAGGTGGAACCCTGGTATATCGGCCGCATTGAGGACAATGAAGGTAACGTGCTGTACCAGGCCAACCCTATGATTATTTGCGATGACGCCTGTCAGGAAGCCCGTGCCAAGGAGCGGATGGCCCCGGCGGAGGGCGAGGGTGAGGCCGTGGCTGCTGACGGTGCTGCCCCCGACGCTGGTGATATCGCGGATACCCACCAGAATGACGGGGAAGGTACCGGGGCAGCCAGCGATGGCAGCACCGACCCGAACGCATCGGAGCAAGCGAAACCGATCGCAAACGGCAAACAACCCGCAGCGGACGAACCCGCCACCCTGCCGGCGCGGTACGCCCCCAGAGTGCAGGAGCCGCGCATTAATTTCCTGATGACCAGCATGATGCAGGACGTGATCAAACGCGGCACCGGGGTTAAGGCCCGGCAACTGGAGCGCTCCGACCTGGCGGGAAAAACCGGCACCACCAACGAACAGAAAGACGCCTGGTTCTCCGGCTTCAACCGGGATGTGGTGGCCACGGTCTGGGT